>Ga0209345_10004643_pt1 | contig 13139 bp, 11 predicted proteins | sample Cruoilmetagenom7_FD_187294 | JGI IMG/M metagenome (GOLD analysis project Ga0209345, IMG submission 187294) | Oil polluted marine microbial communities from Coal Oil Point, Santa Barbara, California, USA - Sample 7 (SPAdes) (version 2) | ecosystem: Environmental > Aquatic > Marine > Oil seeps ...
GGCGTGCCGAAGTATCCGAAGCTTGCGCTGGATCTCGCGTTGATCCTTGGTCATGAACATCTCCTTCTTCCCAGTTCTGGGAGGCTAAAGAAGATGTCCCACGAGTAACGACATATCTACAGATCCGAATGCTTACAAAGCACGAACATCAGAAGTGTTCGTGTCCAGCTACGCCGCCGCGTGGTCGTCCGCGCCCAAATTGGGCGGCTCCGACGGTCTCGCTTGGGCCAACCATAAGTCCAACTAATGTTCCCTAGCCACTCTCACATGCCCGTCATTAACTGAGTGCCGCGGACGTTGGCTTTCTTGCCCGGTCGGTACTTGGAGAAGTCAATCTTGAGTTTGTCACCCCACACCTCCTCATGGAACGCGGTACGTCCGGAACCGATGGTATAAAGCACGTAGTGCAAGGGCTTCTTGCGATGGTAATCCTGGTGATAGTCCTCGGCAGAATAGAATGACTTGAAATCAACGATTTCTATCGTGATCGGCTTCTTGAACGGACCTGATTTCGACAGCTCCCCGCGCGATCGGATAGCTGCAAGCCGTTGCTGCTCATTGTGATAGAAAATAGCCGGCCGATACTGGCTGCCACGATCATGGTACTGACCTTTGGAGTCCGTCGGATCAGCAGTGCGCCAGAGTACCTGCAACAACCCTTCGAAAGTTATGACCTTGGGATCATAATAGAACTGAACGGCTTCGGTATGCTTCGTCAAACCGGCTGAAACCTGCTTGTAGGTCGGGTTCTTAATGTCGCCACCCGAGTACCCCGATACCACGTTATAGACGCCGGGAACCTCCTCAAAGGCAGCTTCCACGCACCAGAAACAGCCGCCTGCGAGGGTTGCAACGGAAAGGCCGCTGAGATCGGGCGCCTTCGTCGGGCTCGCCTGACGAACGGCTGGAGGAGCACTGGTAGTCGAGGTCGACAAATAGACGGCAAGTGCCCCAACCAGCAAGAGCAAGATGACCACCCCAATACGTTTCATACTGACCTCATGTGAGCATCGATTTTCGGCGACACAATCTTACCTGCTCACCGAAGCGCAGACAAAAAAATATTGGTAACGCGGGATCAAAGAATCGTAACCACTGTCACTGACTCCCGGGCTGGGTTCCCGCCTCGGCCAACATTGCGGACGGTCACGGCTTCATGATCCGCCTCGGCAATTCTGGGGGCTCTGGCATGACAAAATGGCATGTTGAAGTGGCAACAAAGCGGATATTTTGTCATGACAAAACGGCATGCATGAGCAGACGAGGCGGCGCGGCGCGCCTGTTTCGTTGACCATGACGAGTGACGTCTCATTGGCGCAGTTCTTGCTTGGTTAAATTCAAAAGAGATTGCGCGATCTTGGTCGTCGACAGCGTGACCGAGCCCTCACGCATGCAGTGGGCGACATCGGATACACCGCCAAGGGAACAGACAATTCTAGCGCTGCACAAGTTAGCCTAGCTGTCTTCCGTTTCGGCGAATGGTAGGAGTTTTCGATGATGAATTCCTCGAACACGTCTCAATCGAGCATCGTTTCGGATCTGCTGCCTGATGTTGATTTCGAGCGTTGTGTACACAGCAAGGCTGTCGCGGCGAGTTGTCGGGCGTGTGTCGAGGCTTGCCCGGTCTCGGCCTGGGTGATGGAAGAGGATGCACTCGGTATCGACACGGAAGCGTGCGACGGTTGCGGGGTCTGCGTGCCGGCCTGCCCGCAATTTGCAATCCATTTGGATCTATCCTCACCCGCGGTCGCCCCAGACAACCGGCTGACGGCTATGTTTGCTTGTGAGATCGCGGTGCCAGAGAGAGGAAAAGGGGTCCGACCCTGCCTGCATGCAGGCGGCCTTGATGAGCTGGCGCAACTTTACACGGAAGGCATGCGGCGAATTGTTTTCTCGCGCGGCGATTGCGCGACGTGCAAGCGCGGCGCTACGCTGTCATGCGATCGGGCGCTTGGCGATCTGGCCCGTCTTCTGGCCGATCGAGCATTGCCGGAAGTTGCGGTTGACGAACTACCAGCCGTCGATTGGCTCGCCACACGCACGGCACTCACGCAGGCAACCCGCCGCGATTTCCTGATGGCATTCCGCCCCCGCAACAAGCAGACAAAAACTCCGGCGAAAGGCCGCGAACCACCAGCACCTGCCGCTCAGGCTCTGCCGCCTGGTGCCGCAGACGCACCACTTAATCCCTACCTGATGCGTATCGACACTGAATTGTGCGTCGCTTGCGATGCATGTAGCCGCATTTGCTCGCACCAGGCAATCCGTCTCGAAAAGGGGGGCGACGACGGTGATTCCTACAGACTCTATCCGCGCAACTGCACCGGGTGCGGCCTGTGTGTTGATGTATGCGAGGCCGGCGCCATCGCCATCGAGCAATGGCAGTACGCCACCGATCAATGCCTTCGCCTTGATAGAAGACAATGCAAGGCGTGCGGGAATGTGTTTAACATGCCGTCGGACCGTGATCAGAGTGCAGTCCTATGCTCGATCTGCACGATTACCGGGCACAACAAAAAACTCTTTCAGGTTCTTGAGTGATGCAGTTCAACTCGCCTCCTTCACATTGGATTCAGCCGATATCCGACATGATCGTGGCGGCCGGCGCAAGCGGGGGCTTTTTCGTCGCCTTGCACGAGTACCGTCCGCCACTTATCCGTGACTTGGCTGACAATCTTGGCTTCACGTTCTTCGATTTTCGTGAAGAAAAACTGCTTCCGCTCGGCTGGGAGGCAGCACAACTGCCGCTTTCAACCCTGACGCAAGAGATTGCGGAGCGGTCGGCATCAATCGGGCTCGTCGTGCACAATGCGGAAGCCTTTCTGGCGACGAAGGAAGCAGCTGAACGCCAGTCGTGGCTGAAGGCGTTCACCGAACACGACTGGCCAGCGCCGGTCATCATTCCCATCACGATTTTTCAAGCCGACCTTCCAAAGATCCCGTCACGGTTCAACCGAGTCGACCCCGACCATGTTCCCCAAGAAAGCCTGCTGCTGCGACTGGTTTCACAATGATAGGTCGACTGTTGCAGAGAACAGCCCACTGGATCGAGGCAAGTCTGAAACGCAAGCTGGTTTTAACGATGACCGCCGGCCTGATTCTGTCATCGCTCTGCTTCCTTGCCGTCCTGGTGGTTTCCTATCGCAATCGCGTGCTCGATGAGCGCGCCTCGGCCTCGATAGAAATCAATCGCCTTCTGCAAATCGGGCTTGAGACGGCGATGTTAAACCGAGACATCGAAGGTTTGCGGCGAATGGTCGACAAACTCGGCAAGCAGACGAATATCGCAAACGTCATGATCCTTGCTCCGAACGGAGAAGTGCGGTTCGCAACCCCGAAAGCGCTGCTCGGCCAACGCTTCGATCTTGCTAGTGACGAGCTCTGCAAGAACTGTACTCTTTCAGATGGCAGCAAGAGCACGTATTCTGCATTTCTCACGACTCCGATGAAGAATGATGTTTTGCGTAGCATCAATCCTGTTCGCAATCGCGAAGCCTGCACGCAATGTCATGGCAAGATCGCCTCAAATCCCATCAACGGAATCCTGGTGGTGGACTACGATGCGACCCAACTTCGGCGTGAGCTACTGCTGACGACGCTTGCCCTCAGTAGTGCTGGATTCGTCGTGCTTCTGAGCACCATCGGGGGGATCGGGCTGATGCTGAACCGCTCCGTCTTGTCACCGATTAGCCGCTTAAAGGAGGCCGCGAGCGACTTCTCGTTTGGTCAACTCTCCCGTCGCGTTTCATTGAGCGGTTCCGACGAAATTGCTGCACTCGGTACCGCGTTCGATACGATGGCTGAACGAATACAGCTTGGCGTCAACGATATTGAAGTACGTGAACACTATCTGCAGTCAATACTTGATGCGATTCCGGACGGAGTCCGCGTGATAGATATGAACTACCGGGTAGCCAAGGCCAATGCCGCCTTCTGCAACCAGCAAGGTCGCGCCTTGACTGACATTGTTGGGCACCCATGCTACCATTCGAGCCACAACCGGTCGACACAGTGCGCTGCAACGCTTGTTACTTGTCCTGTGCACGAATTGCAGAAGAACGGCTCGTCATTGGTCTGTCGGCACCGTCACCTGCGAGCCGATGGCAGCGACTTTCAGGTCGAAGTATCCGGCGCATTGTTCGAGATTGAAACCGACGGCGAGAAGCAACAATTCGTGGTTGAGGTGATCCGCGACCTGAGCAAACAGATGCGGCTGTCTCAGGAGCAGCGACTGAGCGAAATCGGCATGCTGGCAGCAGGCGTGGCGCATGAGATTCATAATCCCCTCGCGTCTATCCATCTCGGTCTTGCTTCCTTGATCCGCGCAATGACGGAGAAGAGCCCTGAGAAAGCTGACACTTACCTGAGGATCATCGAAGAGGAGATTGTTCGATGTATCAATGTCACTTCCCGCTTGCTCAAGCTGAGCGTGCCACCTAGTGACACGCCGGAGCTGATTGTATTGAACGACCTGGTATCGGACATACTCTCGCTCCTCAACGCAGAGACCCTCAAATCGGGCACCGATATCGAGGTTGAATTCAATGAGCAACTGCGAATTATCGCCTCTGACAGTGAAATTCGGATGTTGATTCTCAATCTTGCTCAGAACGCACTGCATGCCATGCCGGATGGCGGCCGCCTCAAGGTTACCGGCCAGCTGTATCGCGACACCGTAACGTTGAGTTTCGAAGACACAGGCGTTGGAATCAGACCGGATGACCTTGCGAAGGTCTTCGACCCGTTCTGGAGCAGGCGCGCGGACGGCGTTCAAGGAACAGGTCTCGGCTTGTCCATCTGCCAGGAAATCATAAAACATACCGGTGGCGATATCAGCGTATCGAGCGAGCGTGGCAAGGGAAGCCGCTTCGTCGTCACGCTGCCGTCGGCTGACTTACAGGTAAAACCGTCATGATTCGCAAGCGGACCCGTAAACGCGTTCTCGTCATCGAAGACGACAAGACTCTCAATCTATTGCTCATCGAACAGCTGCAGGCAATGGGTCACCAAGCAATTGGAGCTTTGTCATGGGCAGAAGCGCAGGCCCAACTTGACAAACAGGGTGCCGCATTGGCGATCCTCGACGTTAGGTTGCCAGATATCAATGGCGTGCAATGCCTGCCGGAGTTATCCGCACATTGTCCGGTAATAGTTCTTACGGCCTTTGGTACCATCAAGGACGCGATTGCATCCATCAGAGCAGGAGCCACCGAATATCTCCTCAAGCCGATCAATCCGTCCGAACTCGAAATTGCCGTCAACAGAGTTCTGGAAACCAGTTCGCTAAAGCGCGACTACGAATACTACCGGGACAAACTCAACCCCAACATCAAGACGATCATGGTCGGCCGTAGCCATGCCTTTGCCGAGATGATCCGTCTTATTGAACTGGTTGCACCAAGTGACAGTACCGTTCTCATCCAAGGTGAAAGCGGTGTTGGTAAGGAACTTGTCGCCCAGTCCATCCACCAGCTGAGTGAACGCGCGAAGTGCAACTTCGTCGCCGTCGACGCTACCACGCTCCAGGAGACGTTGTTCGAATCCGAATTGTTCGGGCATGAGAAAGGTTCATTTACCGGGGCAGATCGTCGAAAACAAGGTCTGATCGAAGTTGCTGAGGGCGGCACTCTTTTCCTTGACGAGATAGGCGAAATGACCATTAGCATGCAGGTTAAGCTGCTGCGTGTTCTCGAGACGAATGAGTTCCGACGAGTCGGTGGAACTCAGCATCTATCGAGCGACGCTCGCATCGTTGCTGCAACCAATCGCGATCTCAGAAAATTCATCGAGGAAGGTAAATTCAGGTCCGACCTCTACTATCGGCTCGCGACCGTAGTAATCACCGTGCCGCCGCTGCGTGAACGTCGCGAGGATATCCCAATCCTGGCAGAGTTGTTCCTCAACACCCGTTCGTTCCAGCGCACCAAGCCGAAGCAGCTTAGCAAAGACGCACTGGAGGTTCTGACTGCCTACTCGTGGCCGGGTAATATTCGGGAACTGCGCAACGTGATCGAACGGGCTATTCTGGTGTCCGGAGACACGGTCCTGATCCACGCTCGCGATCTGGGATTGGACCAGCTGACAAGTACCCATGAACCGGGGCAAAGAGAGCGTGAAGACCTCGCGTTCGATCACGAACCGACACTTGAGGAAATCAAACAGACCTATGTCGCAACGCTTGTGGCAAGGTATCACGGACACCGCGCGCGCATTGCCGGAATTCTCGGGATAAGCGAGCGCAATACCTATCGGCTATTGAAGAAATACGGGCTCAGCGACACAGACCACAAGGCATGAAGCGCTCTCCGGCCATTCAACGCCAATCGTCGAAGCGGGTAGTCACATCGCGAACAGGCATCATAAATGCCCGCGATTTCCTCAGCCCATCGTCAGAACCACGACGGATCGCGTCTACCAGCCAGGCCCCGTGGGCGGGCTATTGACGGGAACGACTTTGAGCGCTTCAAGCTCTTCATCGAGGCATTCTTTGGACACCTCTTTGATCTTGGGCCTTGGTACGCCGACAAATTCGCTCAACACTTGGCGCAGCTCATCCAAATAGCTAGCGGTCAACCGGGCCAATGCGCCATAGAAAGGTGTCCTGGAGCGCTGCGCCACTTTCTCGGCGAACATATCGATCCACTTGAGCAAGTGATTGTCCAGGAATGTGGCTGCTTCCTGCAGGGCTTTTTCATCACGGCATTCACCGAACAAGTGCGCCAAAAACTGAATTTGCGTGACAAGATGGTCTTCAGAGTGCTTGCGCCAGTCGGCGACCTTCAAACCGCGAAGCCGGTAGGCTGCTCGCACTTGAAACATTGGTTGCTGGCGTATGAGGTGATCTTTGTCCAACCAAACCGACTCCGTCGGAGCAGCGCGCAGGCGATAGGTGAGATAGATGTCAGCAAAATCAACCGCAAGCTCGTCGAGCAGTGCTTCGTCGGGTTCCGATGGTAGCGCGCGGATCACGTCCGCCATGAGACTTTGTGCGCATTTCGCTTTTTCGCCGGAAAGGTTCAAACTGAGTGTCTTCGGAAACTCCAGATCCTTAAGCTGTGCGAACCCCAAAGCGTCAATCTCGCTTTCGTGAAGCACTGCCAAAAGCTTCAGGTCGTCAGCGATGGCATCAAGGAAGTCATCGACAAGCCTAACGTCGACAATGTCAGCCGCAGTTTTGGAACTATCACGCATATCCTGTTGACCACTCCTTGTCGGCAGGCAAGCTGCTATAACTGGTGACGATGCCCCGCCAGCGAGATCACGCGGCGATGCCGTCGTGCTCACTGTTTTACGGCACCCTTGCTGTGTGGAATGAATACGATCGAGGGATTGGTCAGCTCCGGGTCTGCCATGTTCTGAACCTGCCGGACCACCTTCTCGCCTTCCGCGCGTGCCTTAGTATCCCAGGTTCCGTCACGGAGTTGATCGATCGGCCCGATGTCAAGCACCCGCATCATGCACGCCATGACGCAATAGGGCTTGCGGCCGGCATCAATCTCGTCAACGCACATATTGCATTTCGAGACGATATTCTGCTCGGGAATGAATTGAGGGGCGCCGAACGGACACGTTGCTTCGCAGCGGCGGCAACCGATGCACAAGGTCGAGTCAATATCGACTATGCCATCTTTTTGGCGCTTAAAGATTGCGCCGGTGGGGCATGCCGGCAGGCAAGCCGGTTCGGCGCAATGGTTGCAGGACATGTTGACCTTATAGGCGAACACCTCCGGATAGGAACCTCCCTCGACGTACTGCACCCTCCGGAACCGCGGTCCGGGGGCCAATCCGTTCTTGTCCTTGCATGCAATTTCGCAAGCACGGCAGCCGATGCAGTCGACGTTGTTGTGAATGAAACCCAGCTGGGTGTCTGGCACTACAGGCGTGTAGACATCTTGTTTCTTGCGTTTGACGGCTTCTTTGATTTTCGCCTTGTCAATCGTTCTACCGGCCATATCACGATCTCCTAATGTTAGTTGTCCCGCCGGAATACATGGCTACGTGCTGTCGCCAGCTTGTCCCATCCTGGCCGGTGCGGCAGTTCCGTTTTTTGAAGATTGACGAGAAGCGTGTTGTAGGCGAAAGCGCCTGCGGGACTGGGGGCGTCATTCGTTAGAAAATCCGGATTCCCCGACCGGTCGACACCGTGCTCATCACGATCCATCCACGCGCCTTCAAACAACACCACGACGCCCGGCATCAGCCGTTGTGTCACGTACGCCGGCGCTACCGTCGCCCCCCTATCGTTCCAGATGTAGATTGTGTCTCCCGTTTTGATGCCGAGAGACTCGGCATCGGAGGCGTTGATCGTCACCTCCTGTTCATAGGTTTCTCGAAGCCAGGGGATGTTGTTGAAGATCGAGTGCGTGCGCCACCGGGGGTGCGGAGTAATCATTTGGAAGGGGAAGTCCTTTACCTTCGGATCCCTGGCGCTTTCCCATGGCTCGATCCACTTAGGAATGTAGGGGATTGGATAGCCGAATTGCGTCTCGCGGAAATCTGGAACGAAGGCCAGCTTGTTTGAGAAGATTTCAATCTTACCCGACGGCGTTTTGAAAGGCTTGCCCTTCTCGATCTGATCGCGGAAGGCAACGTGAGGTTTGTCCAGCTTGAACTTGTAAATACCGCGCTGCTTGAATTCCTCCCAAGGCATGGTCACGCCCTGGTGAGCCATCACGCGCTTGCTCCACCACTCGCTCAGATAGGTTTCATCGGTCGCTTCGTTGTTGTGGAAATAATCGCGCTTCGCCAGCGGGTTCATGGTGTTGCCGAAACCGAGCCTGAAAGCGAGTTCGGTGAAGATTTGCCAGTCCGTCTTGCTCTCACCGAGGGGCTCGATGACTTTGGGCCGGTGAATGTAGTAGTGCCCTTTGTACCAGGGCAGTGCCACATCATGACGCTCAAAATGAGTGGCAACTGGTAACAGCACGTCCGCCCAAATGCCGGACGGCGTAATGGTTGAATCCTGGCAAACGACCAAATCCAGCTTCTTGATCGCTTCGATCTGCTTATTGATGTTCGGAAGCTGATTCAGCCAGTCCGAAGCTTGCCACCAGACTGCCCGAATGTTCGGAATCACGCCGTTCATAGGTCCAGACTTAGGCCACAAGCCGACATCCTCGCGCTTGACATTTGGATAGTTAAGCACGCAATCGGCCCACCGGTCGGACTTGATCGCCGCCGCATGAACGTTGGCGTATTGGTCGGAGGGCCCGGCTGAGCTTTCGGCATGCCAAGCCTTGCCGACACCTTCGGAGCAGCCGCCAAGAACGCCGATATTGCCAGTCATGGCTTGGAGCGTGGAGGCCATTCGGCTGTATTGTTCCCCGTAAGCGCAACGCCCTGGCGCCCAACTCGCCTTCAGTGCGGCCGGTTTCGTCGTTGCATACATACGAGCGAGTTTTTTGATGTCCGCAGCTTTGACGCCGCAGATGTCCGCAGCCCATTCTGGCGTCTTCGGCTGGCCGTCATAGGCACCGAAAATGTAGTCTTTGAAGTTCTCCATGTTGTTGGCATTCGGCGGCATTGTGCCGGCGTCCATGCCGAGGCAGAACTGGTTGATGAAGTTCTGGTCCTGTAGGTTGTTGACGAAAATATAGTGGGCCATCCCGGCCATCATGGCAGCATCTGTATTGGGGCGAATTGGAATCCACCAGGCGTCGTAAGTTGCCGCCGAATCCGTATATTGCGGATCGATCAGCACGAACTTGCAGCCGCGCTGTTTAGCCATCCGCATGTAGTAAAACGTGTTGCCGCCGTGAAACGTATACGCCGGGTTCCAGCCCCACATGATAATGAGCTTGGAATGGGCGAAGACATCGTCCTCGTTGCCATCCTCGATCGTACCGAACGTCGTGTCCGAAGAAAAGGTCGTCCCCTGATACGACGGCACAGACCAAGATACCGTTCGGGAACCGAAGATCCCAAGAAAACGGCCTAAGAGTCCTGCAATCTGATCAGATCTGTGTAGCACGCCCCAGGACGCACCGGCGTAGCTTTGGTCGAGGATCGCGGTTGGCCCATAGTTCTGCTTTACTTGCACCATGCGCTCGGCAATGTAGTCCAGCGCAGTATCCCAGGATGCACGCTTGAACTTGCCTTCACCACGTTCGCCAACGCGGATCATCGGGTGAAGAAGCCGCTCGGCGGAATACAGACGCGAACGATAGGATCGGCCACGCAGGCATGCTCTCATCTGCGGCTCTTCCTCGGTGTCCTTGCCGAAATGCCCACCCTCCTGATAGCGGCCATCGTCGGTCGACAATCTGACGATCACGTCGCCCTTCTTGTGGGCAACAAGCATGTGCCGGGAGCCGCAGTTGTGCGCACAGCTCGTCACCACCGTGGTAAGCTCGTCATCCTTGGGATAGGGCTCGTAGGCGAAGGCCTTCGCCTCGTCCGGCCTCAGTCCGATGCCGGTCGCGGCTGCACCGGCTACGGAAGTCTGTACAAATCGGCGACGCGTCAAGTTCAACGCGGATTTGAGAACGTCGGTCTTCAAACTCATCTTGTTTCTCCAACGGGTCTGGCCTCAGGGCACCATTATTTCTTGCTGTCTGACTTTGCTTCGGAATTCGGCCCAGGGGGTTCTGAAGCGGGTTTTTGGTTCTCAGCCTTCGCCTTGATCCGGAAGCGCTCATCGGATTGTGTTGGCCGGTTCTTGGCCCACTCCGGCACCTCCTTGTCCATGTCTGGCCAAGGCGTGCGGGGATATGGGTAGGAGTTGCGATACCAAGCCCTGCCGCCGTGGCAACCGAAACAGACGTCCGAGTTTTCCTTTGCCAGTTCCTCGATCTTGGCGCCATTCAGGTAAGTAACCTTGTGCCGGTTGGTGCGGAACGTCTCTTGGTGGCAAGTGAGACAGCCATTTTTCGCCTCTTCCGACTCCATCGTCGGCCGCACTTCGTGCCACGGTCCGGGCAACTGCATGATCTTTTTGGGGAAGCTGCCGTGGCACCTGAGGCAGGTCTTTGAAGGATCGACGGTTTTGCGCAACGTGAAGCCGGCGGGTTTGCCCTGAGGTGCGGCCGTGGCACTCGAGCCCGGGGCTTCCTCGCGCGGGTCGTGTCCACGATGGCAGAAGGTGCAAGACAAGTTCATCACCTTCTTTGCAAATGGCGATGCAATGTGCCGCCAGTGGAAGTTCTCCTGTTCTCCGGAGTACGTACTCAACGCCTGGTACCAGGCAATTGCCTTGGAGGCGTCAACGCCGGCGGGAGATTTCTTACGGGGTTTCCGCTCGAGTACGTCGCGGTGACAAGACAGACACTGCTTGTCTTTGACCTTGTCGATGGTAGGCCTAAAATGGAACTTGTGCCACACGGCAGCACCGTAGTTCAGTTCCTGTGGCTTGGACTTTGTCTGCGCATAGGTATGCAGTCCGCCCACGGCGAGAATGATGGCTGCAACCAGGATTGCTATTGGCCTCAGTATCTTAGGACCCATCTCACGCCTCGCTTTCTTCCAATTTCTGCATGCATTCGGAGTCACCGTTAAAAGTCGAACGACTTATCTGCTGTGCCAATCGCGCAAATCATAAGGACCTGTCATGCCGGGCCTATTGAAGGGCGTGAACCAACCACCTTGGTCTTCGAGAAAGCGAAAACTGACCGGATAGGGTTTGGACAGTCCAAACAACGCTCGGGCATACCAGGCATCGTTTTTTATCATCTTCTCGACGCGCGGCGCCGATGACGGCCGCTCTGAAGGCGTCGCACCGCCCACCCATGAAACGACTGGTTGTGTTGGCTGCTCACTCGGTTTCTCAGCGCTGGCCGCCTTGGTCTTTGAGGTGGTGCCGTCGGATGATCGCTTGGCACTCGTTTTAGGTGCGGCCTTGTCCGCCGCCGCACTCTTAGCGGCCACCTTGGTGGTCTTCACCTTGCTCTCGTTGGAACTGGTCTTGAACGACTTCAGGTATTCGACCAGATCCTTTCGATCCTGCTCCTTCTTGAGCCCCGGAAAGGCCATCTTGTTTCCTGGCATTGCCTTGCGCGGGCTCTCGAGGTATTTGAGCATAACCGCTTCTGTCCAGATCCATCCCTCTTCGCCGGCCTTTATGTTTGCCTTCGAGTATTTAAAGCCCTCGACGGTTCCTGCCTTCCGGCCGATGATGCCATTGAGTGTTGGCCCCACGCGGTTCTTTGCGCCCGGTCCGACGGTATGGCAGGCTTTGCATTTCTTGAAGACCTTCTTGCCGTTCTCGGCACTTGCTTGAGCCAACGCTTCGCCGGTGAAATTTGGAACTGCCAATGCCGACACAAGAAGTGACGTTGCCCAAAAAGTGGTATGGACGCTGAAGCGGAATGCCGTTGCTCGAGTGGTCATTGTGGTTGCCTCATTGATTGAATCGATCATGCCAACTCCGTATGTCATAAGGACCCGTCATGCCGGGCCTATTGAAGGGCGTGTACCAAGCACCTTGGTCTTCGAGGAATTTCATGCTGGGCGGATAAGGCCGCGTGAGGCCGGCAAGTGCTTTTGCGTACCAATCAGCATCTTTCGTGGTCTTCTTGATCGACGATGCTTGCGGCGAACGCTTGCCTGGGGCAGAGCCCGCAACGTAGATTCCGTTGGTTTGGCCTCCAGCTGTCATCGAAGGTCGTGCAGAAGGCGACGATACCGGGCCTGCTTGTGTTTGTTTCGTCGCTTCAGTCTCTTGCTCTGTAATGGGCGACTCGCCGGACCCGGCGGCACGCGGTTTCTTACCAGCCTGTGAACTGGTCTCTGCCGCAAGCGTGTCCGTCCTGCTCTTGCCGAGCGATTTGGTTACTGTTGATTGTGCGGGTGTTGACTGTTGTCCATCCTCTATTGAGGCGGTCCTGGACTGAAAATGAGCGAACCAGATCACGGCATAGGAAAGTGCCGCAGACAGCGCGGCCGCAGACACAAGCACTCCAAATACACCCATGGCGCCCTTGCCCGCCCGCGACCTCGCGCGCGCAGGAATCGGGGCCAGTGCATCATCGCTGTAGATATTTTCGTGGCTATCCGACATCAGTCTGCTGTGCGCCCTCGTTATTGACAGAATGCTCTACCGGGACTGGATCCGGATCGCAGCCCACAGGAAGCGCGCCCAATAGAGATGAAGGGGTGCGCTTCTTTGTTGCGCCAAGCTCCAGTAGGAAGTGAGAGATCGGAAG
>Ga0209345_10004644_pt1 | contig 13136 bp, 9 predicted proteins | sample Cruoilmetagenom7_FD_187294 | JGI IMG/M metagenome (GOLD analysis project Ga0209345, IMG submission 187294) | Oil polluted marine microbial communities from Coal Oil Point, Santa Barbara, California, USA - Sample 7 (SPAdes) (version 2) | ecosystem: Environmental > Aquatic > Marine > Oil seeps ...
AAAGTGGCATAACCCTCCGATAGATATATCGGCTAAATCATTTTTTGTTATTTTATCCCTGGCAATAATTCTAGGCAAAAATATATCCAGACTGGTACTTTTATAAAATAAGGCTGCAGCAGGGACGGCAAAAACTACTTTATCATCTAAATAACCTATACTTAGGTTATTGCCAGGTTGAATAGGATTGCCAAATCTTAGTAATTTTATATCACTTTTAACTATAGCATTTCTAGTTATATCGTCAGGATCTACAGATGTCCCTCCTGTAATAATCAATACTTCACTTTCCATAAGTAATTCTTTAATGCTGGCTATTATGATCTTTTCATCATCAGGTACTATTCTACTAAGAATTTTATCAATATTTAATTCCTTTAATTTATTTTTTATTATGGGAATAAAAGCATCTTTTTTATGTCCATAATAAACTTCACTGCCAGTAACCAGGATAGAAATCCTTTGAACTTTATACGGTTTTACGTAAAACAAAGGCTTTTCTAGAAATTGTTTGATTTTATTAAACATACTATTTGTACATGTCAGTGGAATTATCCTAAAAGCTGCAACACTTTTACCCGCATTAACAGGATAGTTATTATGAATTACAGGAAAAGAAGGGATTTCTAATCTATTGATAGCCAGTATCCTTTCTTTATCGATCTTAAATACTCCCCTTTTTTTTGCATAAAAAGAGACCTTCCCTTCTACTGCTTTTTTATCAAAATATATATTTTCCCCAGCTGCCAATGGAGCAATCATTTCAGCTACATCGTTTTCATGTAAATCAATATCATTCTTATCTTCAATATAAACATGCTGTCTTCCTAATTTTATAAATTTATCAAGATCATCATGGGTTATAATATGTCCTCTTGTAAAAGCGGTCCCCTTAAAACCTTTATACACATCTACTTCTGTTACGTCATAAGCTAACTTTTCACCAACAGCTTCCTCTATTTTAATCTTTCTCATGAATCACTTCAGTTATCATTTTAAAACTCCTCTAATTTAAAAAGATTGCCCGTTTTTATATATTCAAGCAGGTTTCTAACTGCATCAAAAGCACTGCTTCTTTCCTTTGCTTCAACACCTATAAACAATATAGTATCATTCTTTTTTATTTTTCCCAATCTATGTACAACAAAAATTTTGTTTAAGTTATACCGAAGTAAAAGCTCATTTGCCAAGCTATTAATCTTTTCTTCTGCCGCATCATCTATCATAGATAAATTAATAAAACGGTAATTTTTAACCGACTTCCCAGGATATTTGGCTTTACCATGATGAATGAGTATTGTTCCTGTTGAATCATAAGATGTCTCATAAAAATCTCTATATAATTTTTTTATACTTTTATCTTGTGTAGCTAATAAAATTTTTAACATTACGACCTCATTATTTTATAAAACTTTGTATAAAATGCTCATTTTAAGTCACATAAAATAAATTTTTTCCAAGATACCTTCATGTCAAACATGAAATCTGCCTTTTGTACAATTCGAAGATACTATCATTCTTGAAGTTTATATGTCAAGTTATCGGTGACAATCTCTTGACCTTAATTTGAGAAAATAGATTTTAAGGAAAAACTATTTACCTTCTACCTTGCGTTTTTATCAAATAATCTGCCAGATACATCTCTTTGGTAATATTATTAAGTGTCCATGGCAATAACAAAATAACCGAAGCTAAAAATATTAATGCTAAACCACTTATAAAGGTGTCTTTGTCTCATTAAGATTCATTCTTTTATAATTTAAGGACATGACTATGCCTGTTAACGCCATAGCAAAAACCATGCACCCAAACCGTTCAAAGTAAATTTTTATATCTTCTAATATTTCTTGTATAAGCTCTATCAGTCTACCTTCTTCCCGTGCAAAGGTTTTTCTAAATGAATTATTTTCTGATTCACCAGGAATGTTATTGAGCAAAGTTTTATCCAGATTCAAAAAACAGCTCCATTAATATTTCAATTATTAATAAACTTTTTATTTAATGAAATTACTTGTATGTTATAAAAGTTACGTTATGTTATTTATAATAACAGTACAAATAACAGTACAATTGTATAATTTCATTTTTGTTGCGTAAAGGTTTTTTAATATTTTTGATACTTGAGCAAATAAGTATAAAAGTATTATGAATGAAGCTGGCAAACCTTTTTATTGCTTTTTCTTATTTTTACTGATATCATTTGTGGGTAATTAATTCTCGAGAAAAGATTATTTGTTCTAGCATAGGTAATGCAAAAAAATATGTTGTTGACAGTTATAAAACACATCTTGATTTAAAGATTGTAGTTGTACACAATCAGGAGACATTGAGTTTTAAATAAAATGGAAGAATTTAACGATAAAAATTATTTTAGAAGATTAATAGAAAATGCACCTAATCCTGTGCTAATTTTCGATACTCATTGGAACAAAATAGTCATAAATTTAGCTGCCCAAAAACGTTTTAGTCTTTCTTCAGATGAAATTATAGGAACAAAAATATATGAACTGTATGATAAAGACGATTGTGAAAAGATAAAAAAAGCTATGAAAGAGTGCAAAGAATTGGGCTTTTCATCATGTGAAGTTACATGCCTGCTCGGAAATCATGATAGAAAACAAGCAGTATTAAATTTTGCTCCTATAAAAAATCATGATGAAAAAATTATAAGTTTTCTAGTTATAGCAACTGACGTCTCACAGTTTAAATCTCGTGAAAAGGAGATGGATTTTGTATTTGAAAACTCAAGAGCTGCTATGATTTTGATAGATAAGAATGGCAGATGGATAAAAGTAAATAACGCCCTTGAAACAGACTTAGGTTATCCCAGAGATGAATTATTGGGAAAAAAAACAGTGGAACAAAAATGTACAACAGAACAAACAATTACAGAACTGAAAAAAATGTGGAAATATGTAATTGCACAGAGGAAAGAAATCACAGGAACAACAGATGTCCCATGGGAGAAGAAAGATGGCTCAATCTTAATCCATGCAGTTTATGAAACCCCCTACGGGGAAAAAGGGGAGGGAAGATTCTATTCAGCCATAGATGTAACGAAAGAACGTGAGCATGATACAAATCTAAAATATACAATTGATCGTTTTGGGTCAATTTTATCCAAAGCATCCTCTGGAGATTTATCGGAAAAAATTAATATAGATTCAATTCCAGAAGAATACAAACCCATGGGTAAAGATATAAACAAAATGATCGTAGCAGTAAAAAAACATGAGAAAGAATTGGAAGCGTCAAAAAGATATTTTGAAGAATTCTTTAACCGTTCTCCTGTACCCCTAACATTAATAGGCCTGGATATGATAAGAATAGATGCCAATATGGCAATGGAAGACTTTACAGGAAAACCGAAAAAGGAATTATTAGGCGTTTCTGCGGAATCTACATACCCAAAAGAAGAACGGAAAAAAATTAAAAATATGTTGAGTGAAACAATTGAAAGGGGATATATCACAAATTTTGAAACATACTTGTTACTTCAAGATGGAAACAGAGTGGATATAGCAATAAATACTGTTCTACTCAGAGATAAAAATGGTGACCCTTTGTCAATTATTTATACAGCTCATGATATAACAGAACTTAAAAAAAAGGCAGCTGATCTTGAAACAGCTATTTCTATATTTGATCCTGTTTTATCTTCCACTGCCTCCGGAGACTTAACAACTAATGTTGCAATAGATACACTGCCTAAACAATACAGACCTATTGGCAAAAATATTAATACAATGATAAACTCATTAAAGGAACTTGTATTCTTTGACCAGCTTACACGCCTTTATAGCAGGAGTACATTTTACCGGATTATAAAGACAAAAAACAGAAATGGCGCACTAGTTATGTTGGATCTTGATGATTTCAAACATGTTAATGATACATATGGCCATGACAAAGGCGATAAGACACTAAAAACTGTGGCTCAAATTATTCTCAAAAACACAAGAGAAGGGGATATAGCTGCGCGGTGGGGAGGAGATGAATTTCTTATATATCTTCCAAGAACAAGCATTAATGATTCAGTTGAAATTGTTGAAAGACTAATATTGCTCCTTAAAAATAAGAAGATCAGTGTAAGCTCTGGTATTGCAATGGGTAAATATAGTGAAGACCTTATTAAATACGCAGATATGGCAATGTATAAAGCAAAAAAATCTGGAAAAGGTAGTTTGTTTATTTATGATAGCCAATCATTCATAAAGCAAATATAAAATTTTTCTTAAGTTTTTTTATATCTCTAATTTCATTAAAGTAGAATAATTAAATTTAAGCTATGATAAAATCACAAATATGATTTGAAGGATAAATAGATAACTAGCTATCAAATAATATTATTGCATATATAAATATTTTATTTTTACAAATGATCATTGTAATTTTATATAAAATCATAATATTGTGTTGTCTCAGTAATAATGTATAAAATTTTTTATTTAGGGAGATAAAATTATGAATTTAAATATTTTGCCACAACTGAAGATTGGAAATTTTACAGCAAAAGTACCAATTATTCAGGGAGGGATGAGTGTAGGTGTTTCATTGTCAGGACTCGCTTCAGCGGTGGCTAACGAAGGCGGCATAGGCGTTATCGGCGCAGCTGCAATAGGTATGAATCAGCCTGACTTTAGTAGGGATTATAGAGCAGCAAACCAAAAATCATTGATAGGTGAAATAAAAAAAACCAGGGAGAAAACAGATGGCATCATAGGGGTAAATATAATGGTTGCTCTTACAGATTTCAATGAACTATTATTAACATCCTTTCGTGAAAAAGTAGATTTAGTCTTTCTTGGCGCAGGGCTTCCTTTACTAAATTCAAAAATTTTTCTACCTGAGGTAATCAAAAATAGCGCAACAAAGGTTGTACCCATAGTATCTTCTGCAAGAGCCGCAAATCTTATATTCAAATACTGGGCAAAAAATTATAACCATGTACCTGACGCAGTTGTTGTTGAAGGCCCGTTGGCTGGGGGCCACCTTGGTTTTAAAAAAGATCAGATAAATAACACGGCTTTCAATTTAGAAAAAATTCTTCCAGAGGTTATCTCTACAATAAATTCTTACGAGGAACACTTTGATAAAAAGATTCCTGTCATTGCCGCAGGTGGAATATATTCAGGAAAGGATATCTATAAGTTTATAAAATTAGGAGCAAGTGGCGTCCAGATGGCAACCAGGTTTGTTACAACCGAAGAGTGTGATGCGTCCTATGAATTTAAAAATACATACCTTAAATGCAAAAAAGATGACATTGTTCTAATTGACAGTCCTGTTGGAATGCCAGGAAGAGCAATAATAAATAAATTCCTTGAAGATGTAGCCCAAAAATTGAAAAAACCCTTTAAATGTCCCTGGAAATGCTTGAAAACTTGTGATGTTGCAAATGCACCCTATTGTATCACACAGGCGTTAATAAATGCAAAAAAAGGGAAACTGAAAAATGGGTTTGCTTTCGCAGGAGCTAATGCCTATCTAACAGAAAAAATAGTATCTGTTAAACAACTTATGAGTACATTAATAAATGAATATAGAGTAGCAACTATATAATTCTGATAATCCTGTAATAATAGCTATAATTAACTCTACAGTGAAATATTGCTTTTTTGTTGACATTTCATCTCATCAGAGGTACGATGTCTTATAATTGATTTTATAACATTTTTTGATTTTTATTTAGCAGGCACAGAAGGGGTGATTATGTTATTTAAGAAAAAAAATAGTGCTATACCACTAAAACCAGCCCTCTACACAGAAAAAATAATTCTTACATCGATACTTGATAACATATATCCGCCAGGAAGTGTGTTACCAAATGAGAAGGAATTATCTAAGGAAATTGGTGTAACAAGGACAACATTGAGAGAAACCCTGCAACGTTTATCTGCCCAGGGATGGATAACTATAAAGCATGGGAAGTCTACCATAGTTAATAATTACTTACAGACAGGTGGACTAAAAATTTTGAGCACGGCCGTTAAACACGCAAATAATCTACCAGAGAAGCTTATCATAGATCTCTTAGAATTCAGATATGGGGTAATGCCTAATATTGTTAGCCTGGCTGTAACTAATGCACCAGACGTCGTATTAAATTATCTAAAAAAGGCGTCCATATTAAAAAACGATGCTAAATCATACACTGACTATGATTGGGGTTTACAACAGATGTTTGTTACTAATTCAGGCAATTCAGTCTATTCTTTCATTTTTAATGATTTTACTTCCCTCTTTAAAATATTAGCTATGGAATACTTTGACCTGCAAAAATCAAGAGACGCATCATCTGATTATTACCAAAAACTATATCATGTAATAAAACACAATAGAGGGGAAATAGAAGAGATTGTGAAAAAAGCGATGAATGGCAGTATAGAGATATGGATGGAGTTAAAAGATGAATAATGTAAACTTAATGGATATAGAAAGTAACTGGGATTTAGTTGTCATAGGCGGTGGCATTACAGGAGCAGGCATACTTCTGGAAGCCTCAAAAAGAGGGATAAAAACTATATTAGTAGAGCAAAAAGATTTTGCCTGGGGGACATCCAGCAGATCATCCAAACTTGTTCATGGTGGGTTGCGGTATCTTAAACAGGGGAGAATAGATCTAACCTATGCCTCTGTGAAGGAGAGAGAATACCTGGTTAAAGATGCTGAAGGTCTGGTTGAGTACCTACCATTCATAATGCCAGTGTACAGCACAAAAGATAAACTAATGATGACGGCAGGTCTTGCAGCGTACAGTTTTATGGCAGGTAAAAAACAACATAGATATTATAATGCTGAAGAATTAATAAAGATAATCCCTGATATTAAAACGTCAAGATTGATTGGAGGATTCCAGTTCCTGGATGCTAAAGTGGACGATGCAAGATTAACGCTCAGAGCGATATTTGAAGCAGCTTCCTATGGCGGGTTAGCATTAAATTATACAAGAGCTAAAAAGATAAAACGTAATAGTGAAGGAATGATAACTGGACTAACCATAGAAGATATAGAAAATGGAAAATCTAAACCCATAAACACAAAAACTATTATTAATGCCACCGGCGTTTGGACTGAGGGACTGGACAGCGCGCCTTTTCAGAAAGCGCATATAAGACCTTTAAGAGGAAGCCATATTGTTTTCCCTTATAGATTGTTCCCCATAAAAAATGCAATCAGTTTTGTTCACCCCGACGACAGGCGTCCTGTTTTTCTTATACCGTGGGAAGGTGTAACAATATATGGGACAACTGATATTGACCACAGCACAAACCTGATGGAAGAACCTCATATGTCGCTGGAGGAATTTAATTATCTGATCAAAGGATTAAACGCCTATTTCCCAAATATCAAAATAGCATCCAGCGACTGCATATCCACTTTTTCTGGTATCAGACCGGTACTTAGTAAAGGGGGAAAAGATCCTTCCAAAGAATCAAGGGATGATATAGTATTTGAGGAGAAGGGCCTGGTTACAATAACTGGAGGGAAACTCACCATATTCCGCAAACTTGCTCATGACGCCCTGAAGGCTGCAAAAAGGTATCTGCCAGAGATGAAAGATGTATCAAAGAAAATTAATATTTTTAAAGCTACTGATAATATTGTAGAAAAATATACAAGAATTGATAATGAAAAACTGAAAAATTTACATGGAAGGTACGGGGAAGCAGCTAAAATCATAATAGAAAACAGTAACGAAGAGAATCCAAGTTATATTCCAGGGACAAAAACCTTGTGGGCAGAACTGCCTTATGCTGCAAAGTATGAAAAGATAAGGCATCTTGAAGATCTCATGCTCAGAAGAGTCAGGATAGGGAATCAACTGCCTGAAGGTGGTAAAAAAGATCTGGACCAGATTCAGTCCCTTTGTGAAACTTGTCTTCCCTGGGATAAAACAAAATGGGAAGAGGAAAAAATGTCTTATATTAAACTTTGGAATAGATCTTATTCTGTACCATAAAACAGTAAATAACTTAACCTTATCAGGAGGAATAGATGACTAAACTTGTGAATGAGAAAGGGTTGGTTGATTTTGGGATATATCCCTATCCCATCCATGAAATTAATAGCGAAGACTTCCTTTTAAAAACAGCTATGGGTAAACCGCGTTCAAAATTTATTAAAAAGCTTATGGTTAATCAATTTTTCTTCATAGGTATTAATAGCCCAGGATATATGGCTGGTTTAGCTATTGCTGATCTAAAGTATGTTACTAACGGTTTTTTTTATATTTACGATATCTCTAACAATAAATTGGTGGAATCTACTGTAATAAAACCATCAAGGAAAAAGATATATATAACCTCAAATCCTGAGGCCTTCGATGCGCAGTTTAAAACAGGTAAGCTAGTTATAACAATGAAAGATGGGGAGATTCACGCGCAAAGTAAAGATATATCTATTGATGTCACATTAGATATCAAAGAGAGAACTCCTTTAAGAATATGCAGTAAAGCTGGATATAGAGGGTGGGTATATACGCAAAAAACACTTCCTGTCAAAGCTGAAGGGGATATTATTATTGATAAGAGAAAAATAGAATTAAATCCTGATAAGACTCTTGTTTTAATGGACTGGACAAAAGGCTTTATGAGGAGAAAAACCTTTTGGCATTGGGCATCAACAGCAACATATCTTCCAGATGGCAGACCTTTTGGGTTTAATCTTTCCTGCGGAGTAAATGAAACAAGTTTTACAGAAAACTTTGTAATGGTAGACGGGAATATGACAAAAGTTGATATGGTGAACTTCTCTTTTGACGAGCGAGACCTCTATAAAACTTGGCATATAACCTCCTATGACAAAAAAATTAATCTTTTATTTAAAGGTAAAAAAGATAGATCGGAGAAGAAGAATTTACTGTTTGCTATTTCTAATTTTACTCAACTGGTCGGATTTTTTGAGGGTAGCGTCAAACTGGATAATGGAGAGACAGTTGAAATTAGAGAGTGTTCAGGATGGGCTGAAGATCACTATGCCAAATGGTAGGATTAAGTCTTAAATAACATCTAACATTTTTATCTTTTTATAAGGAGGACTAAGTGAAGGAAGTAATGCTTTCCATTGATTGCGGCACACAAAGCCTCAGGGCTATGCTTTTCTCAGCTACAGGTGAGCTTATTGATAATGAAAAGATATCTTATGAACCTTATTTTTCACCGAAGCCTGGTTGGGCAGAACAGGACCCGGAAATTTTATGGCAAAGTTTGTGTAAAGCCTGCCAGAAATTAAAAGAGAAGCAACCTGAACTGTTCGAAAATATAGCGGGAGTTGGCATAACAACGCAACGGAACACTATGATTAATGTAGATAAAAATGGCGCGCCACTGCGCAATGCCATAACCTGGCTTGATCAAAGAAAATCAAAAAAAACATACACTCCTAATCCGTTTATGGTACTCATACTTAAAGCTGTAGGTATGTATGATGCGCTTTCTAAAACACAAACCGATGGGAAGTGTAACTGGATAATACAAAATGAGCCTGATATATGGTCTAAAACCTATAAATATCTACAGGTATCAGGTTTTTTAAATTTCAGACTAACAGGATCATTTTTAGATTCAATCGGTTCTCAAATAGGTCATATACCCTTTGATTACAAAAAAATGAAATGGAGCAAAAAAGGTGAACTGAGCTACTCTCTATTTCCCGTTGAGATAGAAAAGCTGTCAGACCTTGTTATGCCGGGAGAGCTAATTGGGAAGATAACATCTAAGGCATCAAACCTAACAGGGATAAAAGAGGGTATTCCTGTTGTAGCATGCGGTTCAGATAAGGGGTGTGAAACAATAGGAATGGGCGTAGTAGATAAATCTAAGGCAAGCTTAAGCTTTGGAACTACAGCTACAGTGCAGACAACATCCAAGAATTACTTTGAAGCGATAAAATTTATGCCTCCATATCCTGCTGTAATCCCAGGTTATTACAACCCTGAAGTTGAAATATTCAGGGGATATTGGATGATCACATGGTTTAAAAATGAATTTGGCTATAAGGAGAGGATTGAAGCAGAAAAAAATGGGGTTATCCCAGAGATAGAATTAAATAAGATGCTTGAACAGGTCCCGCCAGGCTCTATGGGGCTTATGCTACAACCATTGTGGGGACCGGGCCTAAAACATCCTGAAGCGAAAGGAGCAATGATAGGCTTTGGAGGAGTGCATACAAGAGCGCATGTTTACAGGGCAGTAATTGAAGGTTTGGCATATAGCCTCCTGGACGGCCTGCACAGTATAGAAAAAGCATCCAAAACAAAAATCAGAGAAGCTGGGATATCAGGCGGAGCATCAATGAGTGATGAAATATGTCAGATATCAGCAGACATCTTTAATCTACCTCTATACCGCGGAGTTACGCATGAAACCTCAGGATTAGGCGCTGCCATTGTCACATCTGTAGGACTCAAGCTTTATGAAGACTTTGAAATCGCAATCAAAAATATGGTGAAAAGGGGTAAAACATTCCATCCAAATGGAGAAAACAGATCTTTATATAATGATCTTTACAAAAAAGTTTATAAAAAAATGTATGGTAATCTTAAGCATCTTTATAAAGATATCAGAGATATTACAGGATATCCTGAAAGAATTTAAAAGGGGGAGGGGCTATGTCTGATAAAAAGGTGAAGTGGAAAAATGTTATTCCTGAAAAAGATAGTTATAGATCTATATTTAAATGGGGAGATCCTAAAGAATTTAAGAATCCAAAACTGGGACTTTATGAACATCTAAAAAAAACTTTAGGGATAAGTGAAGAAGAATTTAGCATAGTAAAAAATCCCGGGAACAACAAAGTTACCTGTGAAGTCTCCATAAAATTATCAGAGGATCATATCACCGCTTTTAAAAATATTGTTGGAGAAGAGAATGTCAATCTTGACGACTACTCACGAGTGAAATATTCCACAGGGCTGACTCTTTTTGAACAATTAAATTTAAGAGAAGGTATTGTGGAAGCGGTTTCCGATATTATTATCCACCCAAGGGATAAAGAAGATATTCGGAAAATTGTTAATTACTGTAACGACCATGAGATATCCATTTACGTTTATGGGGGAGGCTCATCGGTAACATTGGGTCTTACTCCTGTTAAAGGCGGAGTGACTATCGTTATGAATACCCATATGAACAAACTTATTGAGCTGAATGAAAAAAACCAGACATGCACAGTGCAGGCTGGAATGATGGGACCTGATTATGAATACCAATTAAATAACGCCAATAAACTATTCAAGACATTCAAAAAATATACATGTGGACATTTCCCGCAATCGTTTGAATATTCAACTGTAGGGGGGTGGATTGTAACACTTGGGGCTGGACAACAGTCATCCTATTATGGGGATATCTACGATATTGTAATAAGCCAGGAATATGTTACACCGGCGGGCACCTTTAAAACAAAAGAATACCCGGCAGCAGCAACAGGTCCAAAAATAAACGATATTATGAAGGGGAGTGAAGGGACATTTGGGGTATTAGTGAGCGCAACCTTAAAGATATTTAGATATATGCCTGAGAACAATCAGAACTTTGCTTTTATATTTCCAAATTGGGAATCATCTATAGATGCGGTAAGAGAAATATCACAAAGTCAGTTCGGTTTTCCATCAGTATTCAGGATATCTGATCCTGAGGAGACAGATTTGGCTTTTAAACTATACGGCATAGAAGGAACAGTTATAGATAAATATATCAAACGGAAAGGTTATAAACCTGGAGAAAAATGCCTTTATTTAGGAAGAGCAGAAGGGGAAAAGGGTTTTACTAGAAATATCAAAAAAAATGTAAAGAAAATCTGTAAAAGGTTTAATGGAATGTATATAACAGGCTTTCCTCTTAAGGCATGGGAAAAGGGTAGGTATACAGACCCCTATATGAGGGAACCTTTGGTAGACCACGGCGTACTGGTAGATACCTTAGAAACCTCTGTGACGTGGGATAACCTGCATAAGATTCATAAAACGGTTAGATCATTTGTTAAATCGAAGCCACATACTATTTGCACAAGCCACGCCTCGCACTTTTATCCCCAGGGGACTAATCTATATTTTATCTTTATGACAAAACTAGAAGAGATGGATAATTTTAAGGTATTTCACAGAGGGATTGTTGATAGTATAGTAGAATGTGGAGGATCTATCAGCCACCATCACGGAATTGGGAAAATATTTGCCCCCTGGATGAAAAATCATTTAGGGAAAGAACAGCTAGATGTACTTATTGCCCTGAAAAAGCATTTTGATCCAAAAAATATTATGAACCCAGGGGGGACAATGGGGCTTGACGAACTAAGATAATAGTTATTTAGCCAATGGTAAATATTCGCAGTTTTTCCATTATAGATTTTCACGGTAAATAAATACCAGTAATCAGGAAATTGCCAAACCAGTAAGATTCATTTTTTTATCTTCCGCCCATGGATATTTTATCAAATCAAATTGTTTCATTACCGAAAGCATAAGCTGTAATTTTTTTTCTTTTTAAGTGTCAGATTGATTTCTTTGTTTTCAATTTCAATCTTTCCACTGTTCATCATAAATTTCGTGCAAATATCTTTTATTATTAGAAAACGAGGAAGCAAATAGGAGTAGAAATTCTTTTAACCCAAGTTCGCGAATCTAAAAAAATACTCTTTACCATCAATGGATTATAACTTCAAGAAGTCGTATTTTGTCACTACAAACTTGATATTTTATAGAATTGTTTTTAATGTCTTGCCTGGTTGACAGGATATATTTAGAATACTGTAAATTTTCTTGTGAAATAAGTTTGCAGTAGAAAATTTTCTGATATGGACTGTTTTCCCCTCTTGATAGGTATATTAAATCAACAGGAAGTATTTTATAAAGGGGACATTATCACGTTGAAGCGACAATAAGTAAAGCGGAGAGGGTGGGATTTGAACCCACGGAACAATATGATTGCTCACGCGATTTCGAGTCGCGCTCCTTCGGCCACTCGGACACCTCTCCTTTAGATAGATAGTTGATATATTATTTTCTCTACAAATGTCAATAAATAGTAAAAATAAGTAATACTGAATGAATAAAACAGTTAAGCTCCTGTTAATCAAAATAAAAAAATATTATCTTTATTTTATAAGTTTTTATATTTGTTCCTGGTATATTA
>Ga0209345_10004645_pt1 | contig 13135 bp, 16 predicted proteins | sample Cruoilmetagenom7_FD_187294 | JGI IMG/M metagenome (GOLD analysis project Ga0209345, IMG submission 187294) | Oil polluted marine microbial communities from Coal Oil Point, Santa Barbara, California, USA - Sample 7 (SPAdes) (version 2) | ecosystem: Environmental > Aquatic > Marine > Oil seeps ...
ACCAAAAAAGATGACGCCAACAAAGTCGTCAGCCTGGATGCCTTTCGCAAGAAATAATCAACTACAGAAAATTCAGAGACAATTATGACCAAAACACGCACCGAATCTGATAGCTTTGGTAAGCTGAAGGTTCCGGCCGATAAATACTATGGCGCGCAAACGGCGCGTTCCTTGATCAATTTCCCTATTGGTATCGAGACCATGCCGCCTGCGGTTATCCGGGCGCTCGGGATTATCAAACGCTCTGCGGCGCTAACCAATCGGGGCTTCAAGGACATTGATGCCAAGCGCGCCAAAGCCATTGTCCGCGCCGCCTCTGAAGTGGCCGAGGGCAAGCTCGATGATAATTTCCCGCTCTCCATCTGGCAAACGGGCTCTGGCACCCAAAGCAATATGAACGCCAATGAGGTTATCGCTAACCGCGCCATCGAAATTCTGGGCGGTGAGATTGGTTCCAAAGACCCCGTGCATCCCAATGACCATGTTAATATGGGGCAAAGCTCTAACGATACTTTTCCCACCGCTATGCACATTGCGGCGGCGGAAGAAATTCATCATCGCCTCTTGCCTGCCCTGACCGTGCTGCGCAATGCGCTCAATGATAAATCCCAAGAGTTCAAGAAGATCATCAAGATTGGCCGTACCCATACCCAAGACGCTACGCCCTGTACGTTGGGTCAAGAGTTCTCCGGCTATGTGGCGCAAATGGACGGCGGTATTAAGCGTGTCAAAGCAGGCCTAAAGGAGTTAATGCCCCTCGCCCAAGGCGGTACGGCCGTCGGTACGGGGCTTAATACCAAACCCGGCTTTGCCAAATTATTTGCCGAGGAAGTCGCCTCATATACCAAGCTCCCATTTAAAACCGCCCCCAATAAATTCGAAGCCCTCGCGGCTCATGATGCTTTTGTATCGTGCCATGGCGCACTCAATACTGTCGCAGCGTCCTTGTATAAAATCTCTAACGATATACGTTTCCTCGCGTCTGGCCCGCGTTCCGGTCTGGGCGAAATATCCCTGCCCGCTAATGAGCCCGGTAGCTCCATCATGCCGGGCAAAGTAAACCCGACCCAGGTCGAGGCCATGACCATGGTCTGTACCCAAGTCATGGGCAATAACACCACCATGACTGTCGCTGGTTCCCAAGGCCATTTCGAGCTTAACGTCTATAAACCTGTGATGATTTACAATATGGACCAGAGCATTCGTTTGCTATCCGATGTTTGCGTCAGTTTTGCCGAACGATGTGTCGTCGGCATCACAGCTAATGAAGACCAGATAAAAACTCTCCTCGACCGCTCCTTGATGTTGGTCACAGCCCTCGCCCCCACCATCGGCTATGATAGTGCCACCAAAGTCGCAAAAACCGCCCATAAAAACGGCACGACATTGCGCGAAGAAGCGGTGAAGTTAGGTTTCGTTACCGAAGCAGAGTTCGACAAAGTCGTGCAGCCAAAACTGATGATCGGTCCGAAGAAGTGACGGACAATGTCATTAATTTTAAACAGGCCAAGAAACGCGCGGGCTACGCCAAGAAAGAAAAAACGGCCACAGAAAACCGCAAAAAATTTGGACGCAAGAAAACCGAAAAACGGGTTGATGAATTTGAGAAAGACAAGCAGCGGACTCATCTTGATGAGCACAAATTGGACGAGTAAGAAAAACCTATGCGACATCCCATGGCTTATATCATACCGATAATTTTCGTATCTCTGTTCTGGCTAGGTATGACACCTGTTCCGGCGCGTATGCCAACCCACTCCGCATCGTTTGATACATTAGCACATGAATATACCGATGCTTACCTAGGGCTAGATGTGCCGCCTTTGACCGTATCTTGGGCGGATAATATGTCGGCAGAGTTTAAAGCTGCGCCCAAACTTGATGCGCAGAAAAAATTCTTCACGGACATGCAGGCGCGCTTAGCTATGGTTGAGCCGCAACACCTAAATGCCTGCCAAACAATCAACCACCAAATTCTCCGTTATGAAACCCGCTTGAATTTAGCACGGCTTCCCATTGCCCAAGCTTATGTAGACAACCCGCCAACCAGCCAATCAGATTTAGGTTATGCTTCATTTCCCCAAGGTCAAGATTGGTATGACTGGTATTTGCAAAAATGGCTCAGTACCAACATCACCCCAAACGAAATAATGGCATTTGGCCAACGTGAAGTGAGCAAAGCACTTGCTGAACTGGCCAAGTTAGAAGCAGACATTATTGCGAGCGGCACTGCCAAAAATATTGCAGAATTTATCAAAACCAAATCTACCAGGTACGATAATGAGACTAGCATATTGGCCGCATTTAAAGACCGCCAATCCCGGATCGAGCAAAACCTTGATAAGCTTTTTGTCGCCTATGATATCGCACCTATCGGCATCAAACCTAATACTAATCCAGCCATGGCACGGGCACCGGGTTATTATACGCCGCCCGATTTTTACTATGGCTGGGACGGTGCTTCGTACCGCGCCCAAGATACGGATTATTTATATCTTCACGAAGGCGTGCCCGGGCATCATTTCCAGTTTCAGATTGCTGATAAATACAAATCTTGCACCTTCATTATGCCGCAAATTTTCTACTCGACCTTTGCCGAGGGCTGGGCTGCATATGTGGAAACATTGGGTGCGGAACTGGGTGTCTATGACAGTTTTGAGACGCGCCTTGGTGCAATCGACTGGAACCTGATCCGATCGGCGCGGACATATTTAGATGTAGCTATCAACCATCGTGGGTGGAGCAACGCACAGGCGCACACCTATTGGCGAGAAAACCTGCCTGCGCATTTGGCCGACCTTGCCGCGCGGGAAATAAAACGCATGCGCGATTGGCCCGCACAGGTCATCACTTATAAAGTCGGAGCGGATGCAATCCTAAGACTGAAAGCCAGCGAGCAAAAACGGCTGGGCAAAGACTTCGATATTCGCAAATTTCACGATACGCTCTTGCGCATTGGCCCGATACCTATCGAGATACTTGATGATGCCTATACGGCACTAGATGCGGCATTAGACGGCGTTAGCCATGACTAAAGCAAACCAAAAGCGCTCAATATCCATTCACGCCCACCGCACGTCCATAGCATTGGAGACCGAGTTTTGGGCAGTGATTGATGAGGCCGCCGCCCAAGACGGGCGGTCATTGGCGGCGTTTATTACGGCGCTGGATGATGCACGGACACAAGCCGACAGCCCCCACGGCTTGGCATCTTATTTGCGTTTATTTGCTTTGCGCTATGTTCAGTCAGGCCAAATTAGCCATAGTTAAAATCGTCCAACCATCTTCACTGGAACGGCGGACAAGTTTCAAACTTTGTTCTTGATAGCTGGCGATAACGGTATCTGCCTGCTCGTCCAAAAGCCCTGCCAAAATTACATGCCCTTTGTCGTTCAGCGCACCTGCGATATCCGGTGCCAGCACCATTAATGGTTTGGCTAAAATATTGGCGAAGATGAGATCGTATTTTTCTGCACCCAGTAAGCCGTCCGCCTGTACCGCGTGTATGCGGTCTGCCGCATCATTGATACGGGCGTTTTCTATAGTCACGTCAACGGCGTCTTGGTCTATGTCCGACGCGGTAACGGTACGGTTCAACGATTTCGCCGCTGCGATAGCCAACACGCCGGAACCACAACCAAGATCGAGAATGGCCGCGGGCCAATGGGCGATTTTTTTTACTTTGGAACGCGGCGCACACAGAGATTCGAAAGCGAGCAAACAGCCTTTGGTGGTGCCGTGATGTCCCGTACCAAATGCCAACCCCGCATCAATGCGAATGGGGTAAGGCGTGTGCATGGGAATATTGTGATCGTCGTGGGAGCCGTAAATAAAGAACCGCCCGGCTTCTACGGGCGGTAAACCAGCTTGGGATTTAGACGTCCAATCCTCATCCGGCAGTTGGGATATGGCATGTTCTAAACCGCTTAGATCTAACCCGGCCGCACAGGCCTGCGCTTCTGGTCGGGTTTCAAACAAAGCCTGCACGAACATCATATCAGGCCCGTCCTCAAATACGGACACCGCCAAAGCCTGCATCTCCATCTCAAAGCCGAGCTGGTCAGAGAGATCAAATATCACAGACTTCGGGCCTCGAACAAACAGGGCGTATGGAGGTTGATTTTTCATGTGGCCTTTATATAGGCCTTAGCCGAATTTGCCAGTGCTTTCAAATTATACCCGCCCTCCAGCACACTAATCATGCGGCCAGCACAATACTTATCAGCAAGTTTGGAAAGTTCTGTGCCTACCCAAGAGTAGTCCGCTTCCGTCAAATTAAATTCGCCGAGGGGGTCGTCTTTGTGGGCGTCGAACCCGGCGGAGACCAAGATTAACTCTGGCTTGAAATCATGTAAATCGGCAACGATTTTACCTGCGAAGGCTTTGCGCCAATCGGCGGCGCTGGTGCCTGCTTGCATGGGAATATTTCGGATATTTGGTGTATCAACTTCCTCGCCCGTATTGGGATAATGAGGATGTTGATGGATAGAGGCGAAATAAATGCCCTCTTGGTTTTCCACACAGGCTTGCGTGCCATTGCCGTGATGAACGTCGAAATCAATAATAGCAACGCGGTTCAAGCCGTGGACTTGCCGCGCCCTTAACGCTGCAATTGCAATGCTGCTGAAATAACAAAACCCCATGGCCCGTTCCGGTTCGGCGTGGTGACCCGGCGGACGTACCGCGCAAAATGCTTGCGTGAAATCTTCGTCCATTACTCCGTCAACGGCGACACAAACTGCGCCAACTGCCCGAAGTGCTGCGTCCGAAGTGTGACTATCAAGAGCCGTATCATAATCCAAATCAATGCTCTCTCCGGGCGCAAGGGATTGCATAATATTTGCTATATGGGCATCGGTATGTGCCCTGCGTAAATCTTCCCGCGCAGCATAAGGTGCGTCAATCCGCAGCAAGTCCATATCTTCTAGTGCGGTCAAAACAACCCGTAACCTGTCTGGTACCTCTTGGTATCCAGCTGTGCCAATATGGGCGAGGCAATCGGTATGGGTTATTAGGGCGGGTTTCATGAGAACGTGTCAGCTACATTTGCTTTATTTTTGACTAATAATACTATAAAAGAGGTAACAATCAAAAGAATACCGATCCAGCTTTGTATGGCAATAGCGGGTATGTCAAAACCAAACATTAAGTTTACAAACTGAGCGTCATAAGTGGTCGTACCATTTGCAACTGCTTCTCGCTCTTCACCACCTGCTAATGTGAAGTAAGTCCAGAGACTGCTATTCACCAACAAACAAACACCAATTAGCATAAGAAGACAAGATACAATTTTCCTAATCATTTTCAAACCCTCTCAACAAAACCATCTAACACTTTCTTGTTACCCGCCTTTTCAAACGCCACATCCAGTTTGTTGCCAATAGCAGATGTAATCCGCCCGTAGCCGAATTTTTGGTGGAAGATGCGCTCACCGACTTTGAAGCTTTCGCCTTTGTCCCGTGTTGGCTTACGCACAGCAGTGCCTTCTATGGTTTTATTTTTTTGGAACCGTTGCCACCCGGGTGACCTTGGTTTGTTATCGAAACTTTCGACGAAGCTCTCGGATACGCCCGTATAGCCGCCCGCCGGGTTATTGCCTGCACCGAAATATCCGGTGTCGGATTTGACATCCACATGTTCGGGGGGCAGTTCATCAATAAACCGCGACGGAATACTGGCTTGCCATTGGCCGTAAATTTGTCGGTTGGCAGTAAAGTATATTTCCGCCCGTTCCCGCGCCCTTGTTAGGCCAACATAGGCCAGGCGGCGCTCTTCTTCGAGGCCAGCCATACCATTTTCGTCCAAAGATTTTTGCGATGGGAAAGAGCCCTCTTCCCAGCCTGGTAAAAACACCAGCGGAAATTCGAGCCCCTTAGCTCCGTGCAATGTCATCAGACTTATTTTATCATCATCCGCCGCGCCCGTGTCCAAATCCATGACCAAGCTGACATGGTCCATATATCCGGCCAGCGTATCAAATTCGCCCATGGCCTGTATCAGCTCTTTTAGATTATCGAGCCGCCCGTCCGCTTTTGGATCGCTGTCGTTTTTCCACATGGCGGTATAGCCGCTCTCATCGAGAATTTTCTCGGCCAGTTCCGTGTGGGATAAATCTTTCATGGCGGTGCGCCAACGGTCTATATCCAGCATAAATGCCCGTAATGATGTGCGGGCTTTACCGCGAATTTCATCGGTTTTGACAATCTGCCTAATGGCGGTTTCCAGAGATACGTTCAGACCCCGCGCCGCCATTTGCAATTTTTGCACAGTCACCGCGCCGATGCCGCGCTTGGGCGTATTGAGGATACGTTCGAGCGCTAGGTCGTCCGTGTCCGACATAACCGCACGGAGATACGCATGGGCATCGCGGATTTCCATACGTTCGAAAAAGCGCGGCCCGCCAATGACGCGGTAGGGCAGGCCGAGCGCAATGAAGCGTTCTTCAAAGCTGCGCATTTGCCGCGAGGCCCGCACCAATACGGCCACATCATTATAGAGACGACCATTAGACTGCCAATTTTCTATCTCACCTGCAATCACCCGGGCTTCAGCGTCCCCGTCCCAAACACCAGATACAACCACTTTTTCGCCGCCCATATCGTCCGTCCATAATGTCTTACCAAGACGGTCTTTGTTAGCAGTGATGAGGCCAGACGCGGCGGCCAAAATATGTTCGGTCGAACGATAATTCCGTTCCAGCCGCACCACTTTGGCGCCCGGGAAATCTTTTTCGAAACGCAGAATATTATCGACCTCAGCACCGCGCCACCCATAGATAGACTGGTCATCATCCCCGACCACACACAGGTTTTGCTTCTGTGGTTCCGGTCTTTGCGCCAACAGACGCAGCCAGAGATATTGCGCCACATTGGTATCTTGGTACTCGTCCACCAATAGATATTTGAACTTGTTTTGGTATTTCGCGAGCACATCTGGGTAGCTTTGAAATATCGTCAAATTGTGCAACAGCAAATCACCAAAGTCACAAGCGTTCAAAGTTTTGAGACGGCTTTGGTATATGCCGTATAATTTGCCACCCCGCCCTTCCGCGAAGCCGTACCCATCCCCCGCAGAAAGTTTCGCAGGCGTTTTGCCTTGGTTCTTCCAACCATCAATTAAATGCCCCAAATGACGCGGCGTCCAGCGTTTTTCGTCTATGTCTTCGGCGCGCAGAATTTGCTTCAAGAGACGCAACTGATCATCCGTGTCCAAAATCGTGAAGCTGGATTTAAGCCCAACTAGCTCTGCGTGGATACGCAATATTTTGGCGGCAACCGCGTGAAAAGTCCCAAGCCATGGCAGGCCTTCGACCTCTTGCCCAATCAGAGTACCGACCCGTTCGCGCATTTCCCGCGCCGCTTTGTTGGTGAAAGTCACACACAAAATCTGCGACGGATAAGCTTTACCCTGCGCCAAAATATGCGCAAACCGCGTGGTCAAAACCCGCGTCTTGCCCGTGCCCGCCCCCGCCAAAACCAGCAACGGCCCGTCAATACATTCCACCGCCTCGCGCTGCTCGGGATTAAGCCCGTCCAGATAGGATGAATGGTTCACAGGGTGTACGCCCTGCATAGCTCGTTCGGAAATAGGTCTAGAATCAATCTCGGTCATGGTCGGAACATAAGGCAAACAAAATCAGGCGTAAACCGTTTATGCAGGTGGAGCCGTGTCTTGAAAAGATTTGCGGTTTTCAAAAGCTTCAAACCATTTCGCCAGCTTTGGCATGTGGTCGCGCCACTGCATATCGGCGGCGCGGAAGTCCACATAGCCGAGCCCGCAAGCAATCCCGAGATTGCCGAATTCCCACGGGTCGCCCAATTCATCCGTGATGGTTTCCAGATGTTGCAAAGCACGGACAGTGGCATTTTCCTGGCGCATGGCCCAAAAATCCCACCATTGTTCCTGGGGGCGAATACGCTCCATGCGAAAGGCAAGAACTGCATCTATGATACCATCGCCGAGTGCGTGCAAAGTCTTTTGCCGCCAATATTCTTTGCTCTTACGTGGCAACCAAGGTTCATCAAGCGCATCCAAATATTCGCAAATCACCGGACTGTCATAAATCGCCGTATCGCCAACCAGCAAAGCCGGAACTTTTCCCAGCGGATTGGCATCATGCAAAACATCCTCGTCATCAAATGGTACGGTAGCAATTTCCTCAACGTCCAAACCTTTTTCGCGGATAAGAATGCGAGCTTTGCGGGCGTAAGGTGATGTGGGTGAGTGTATGAGTTTCACGCGTCCGCCACTTCCACCGGAATAATCGTTACGCTTTCCCCACAGCCGCAGGCATCTGTCTGGTTCGGGTTTCTAAACACGAATTTTGAGTGCAGAACCTCGGTTTCGTAATCCACCACAGAGCCGAGAAGGAACAAAACAGCTTTCGCATCGACAACTATTTGCACGCCATTGTCTTCGACAATCTCGTCAAATTGTTCAGGCTTCTCCACATAGTCCATCAGATATTCCATACCCGCACAACCGCCATTGGCGACGCCAACACGGAGATAGCCTTGTTCGCATTCGGAAAGGATTTCGCGCACCCGTGCAGCGGCTTCGTCCGTTAGGGTAACGAGTTTTGGTATTTCTCTTTTTTTAGCTTCGGCCATTTTTATATCCTGTACTCACGTTAAAACATATTCAATTCGAGCCGCGCTTCGTCGCTCATTAGGTCCGGCGTCCACGGTGGATCGAACACCATGTCGACTTCTACTTTGTTGATGCCGTCAATCATGATGCAGGCTTCTTGCACCCAGATTGGCATTTCTCCGGCTACGGGGCAACCCGGCGCGGTTAGGGTCATATCAACTTTCAACACCCAGTCGTCTTCAAGTTCTACCTTATAGATTAGACCGAGCTCGTAAATATCCACCGGAATTTCCGGGTCATAAACGGTTTTGATCTGAGAGATCACTTCCGCCGTGACCCGCTCGATGTCTTTATCGGTGGGTTTTTCGGTGGGCGTAGCGGGCGACACGTCAATGACGTCACGCTCTGTTTCCGTCTTGGGTTTAATTTCTGTTTTCATATTTTCAGTCATGGTCTTACCTATATAGTCTATTATTTCAGGATAAAAAGGTGCGGGCTTTGTTGACGGCTGCGATGAGGCGGTCAACTTCGTCCTCTGTGTTGTAAATGCCAAAGCTGGCGCGAGCGGTGGAATGGACGCCAAAGCTCTCCATCAAGAGTTGGGTGCAGTGCATGCCGGCGCGAATAGCCACCCCGTATTTGTCAAGGATTTGCGCAATATCATGGGCGTGTGCGCCCTCTAACACAAAGGACAACACCGCGCCTTTTCCGGGCGCGTCACCAATCAGCCGGAAAGCATTGACATCCCGTAGCCCTGCCAAAGCGCGGTCGTATAATTTCATTTCGTGGGCTTCGACCTCGGCGCGGTCAAACTGGGATATCCAATCTATGGCCGCGCCAAAACCTATGGCTTCGATGATTGGCGGCGTGCCAGCTTCGAATTTATGGGGGATGTCGGCATAGGTGATGCGGTCTTCGAAGACATCGGCAATCATTTCGCCACCGCCGTTAAAGGGCTGTAACCGTTCCAGCATTTCGCGCTTGCCGTAGAGCGCACCAATACCCGTCGGGCCGTAAAGCTTATGTCCGGTCATGGCGTAGAAATCTGCGTCTATGTCCAGAACATCTACGGGGAAATGTACGGCTGCTTGGGTGCCGTCGACCACGAAAATACAATCATTCGCGTGGGCGACTTTCCCCATATCGCGGACAGGGTTTATGGTGCCCGTCACATTGGACATATGGACGACAGATACAAGTTTTGTACGCGCACTGAACAACGATTTATAAACGTCCAAATCCAATGTGCCGTCTTCCAACACGGGAACCCATTTAATCACCGCGCCAAATCGTTCGCGCAAAAAATGCCACGGCACGATATTGGAATGGTGTTCCATCTTGGTGATGATTATTTCGTCGCCCGCTTTAATCTCGCCCATCAAACCGTAAGCCACCATATTGAGAGCTTCGGTCGCGCCCTTGGTAAATACGATTTCATTGGCCTCGCTCGCACCCAAAAACGCTGCGACTTTTTGGCGTGCAGCCTCGAAAGCTTCGGTGGTTTCATTGGCCATGGTGTGCAGACCGCGGTGCACATTGGCATAGCTATGTTCCATCTGGTGTTGCATGGCTTGCATAACGGTATTTGGTTTTTGCGCACTAGCAGCATTGTCAAGATAAGCCAAAGGCTTGCCGTTAATCTGGCGGCTCAGGATTGGAAACTCGGTGCGTATTTTTTGGATGTCGAGTGTCATGAGTTTTCTTCCAACCAATCCGTAATCTTTGCCATGAACACAGTATTGTCAGTCATGTCATCAAACGCCTCGGCCACAAATGCTTGTGTGAGCAGCGCACGAGCTTGCTTAGCGGGGATACCCCGTTGGCGCATATAAAACAGCGCACTTTCATCCAGCGCCCCAACTGTATTGCCGTGGGCACAAGCTACATCATCTGCGTAAATTTCCAGCTCTGGCTTGGCGCGCACTTGGCAGGTATCAGACAGCATAATCGCATCATGACGCATTTCTGCATCGGTATGCTGCGCCGGTCTACGGACATGGAATTTACCCTGGAACACACCGCGCGCTTTGTCCGTGGCAACACCTTTTACCGATTGACGAATGCGTGCGTTTTCCGCGCCCAAATCAATATAAGACGTCATATCGCAATGGCGTTTATCGTTCAGTAAATAAGCGCAATGGATGTCGGCTTTCAGGTCTGCGCCCAAACTGGCAATCCGGGTTTCAAATCGTGTGAGACCACCTCCAAAACTGAGCGCATATTGTGTAATTTCCGCGTCTGCCCAAGCGTTAATATTGGCCGTAACTATACGGGTGGTATCAGAGTGATCATTATGGTGGATGGTGCGGGTGAGCTTGGCACCGCGTGCAAGTTCAAACCTTATATCCAGATTGATAAAGCTGGCATCTGTACTGTGATGGGTTTCCTCCACATTCAATTCTGCGCCCTCATCAATCCGCACCACAATGCGCCCATGGCCGTTTTGCAAATTACTGATGAAGAGTTTTTCTGGAGAGGAATAGCCAAGCGGGACAGTGATCACATAAGCATCACCAGCGAAATTCGCGGCCAATTTTCCCATGACATTTTCTGCACTGGTATGAGCTTCGCGCACAAGCGCCAAGCCCGGCGGCAAATCAAATTTAGGCGCGCACGCAGATGTCATTCCGGATACTTGGTCAAGCTTTTCATTGCCCAGTGCTCCGCGCACATCAGTCCACTTCCACGCTTCCATACGGCGATGGGGGAGTTGTTCTATGAGGGCGTTATGCGGCATATTTGTCATAGCCTTCTTTTTCGAGGGTTTTGGCAAAGTCGGCATCACCGCTGGCGACGATTTTGCCTGCGGCCAAAACATGCACACGGTCGGGCACGATATAATCGAGCAGGCGCTGATAATGGGTGATGATTAACATGCCACGCTCAGGATTACGCAGGGCATTAACCCCATCCGCAACGATGCGCAAGGCGTCTACATCAAGACCAGAATCCGTCTCGTCCATAATGATAAATTTTGGTTCCAACATCATCATTTGGAAAATTTCCATGCGTTTCTTTTCGCCGCCCGAAAAACCGACATTGAGAGGACGTCTCAACATGTCAGGTTTCATCTTAAGATCCGCCGCAATCGCGCGAGCTTTTTTGAGGAAATCCGGCGCAGACATCGGCTCTTCTCCGCGCGCTTTTAATTGCGCGTTGAGTGCCGTTCGCAAAAACGTCATGGTCGGCACGCCCGGAATTTCCAGCGGATATTGGAAGGACAAAAACAGCCCAGCCGACGCCCGTTCTTCGGGCTCCATATCCAGTAAATTTGCGCCCATATAATCCACGGACCCATCCGTAACATCATAGCCGTCCTTACCCGTCAGCACATAGGACAAGGTAGATTTCCCCGCCCCGTTCGGCCCCATAATGGCGTGCACTTCGCCTGCCGGAACTTCGAGGGATAGTCCATTAAGGATAGTTTGTTGGCCATCATTTACTGTGGCGGTTAGGTTATTTATTTTTATCATTTTATTTCTTCCATATAACTTGGCTGTCGTACTTCAACAGGATTAAATAGCTTGAGTTTTGGTTCACAAATTGCGTCTTGAATAGTATCATTGAAAAACGCCTTAAACACGTATTCTACTTTGTAGCCTTCGTATTCGCCATTACGGCTATATATATTTAAAAGGATAGGATCACCTTTCCCACAATCACTTTTAACCGCTTTGTCATTTGTAATTGTTGTCACTTCCGGATCGTCTGTAAATCCAGATTTATAGAGGATTTTTGCAACCTGACTTTTTGACATTCCTAATTGAACCCCAGAAGGAGGGTTGGGTATTTTTGTTATTATATCTCCTCTGACCTCTATGCTAAGTGTAGGCTCTGAGACCTCCAAGCATCCTGACAACAACAGCCCGCTCATACCCGCGCAGACGGATATCCAGTAAGACATCAAGATGGATACCCGTCTGCGCGGGTATGAGCGGATGATGGGAGGTGGGTTTTTCATCATTCCTCTTCCCCATCAAAATATCCGGCTTCGCCTGCGCCGATTACACCGAGATGGCGAAATTTTGCGTCTTGTGGCGTGCCGCCTTCGGGGATGCCGGTTACGGCCAGGAATTTATTGGAATCCGGATAGACCACAACCCCGCAGTCTGCATTGGTTGAAAGCGCCAGATATTTAAGATCCGCTTCGCCCGTATTGATTAATTGATGCGCCACTTCTGCGCCGCCCGGAGGGGCGCCGAGAACGTCTCCGGCTTTGACGGGATAAGTGGCTTCGCCAAATCTATAATCACCCACACCCTCAAGGATAAACATCATTTCGTCCACATTCAGATGGGCATGAAACGGGAAAGCTCGCTTGCCCGGTGGCACGACGGTCAACATACAGCCAAGGTTTTTCGCACCGACCAAAGGCCCAATACGACCAAGCTTGGCTGCAAATTTCCCGCCATTGCCAAAGTCCATCATGGGCACATCGTCAATATTCATTACGGGGTTTAATTTTTTATCGTCTGTCATCATCTATATCCAAACATCATTGGGCGCGTCGTATTTTTCGTCTACTTCGGTGTCGCCGTTGTTATTG
>Ga0209345_10004646_pt1 | contig 13134 bp, 14 predicted proteins | sample Cruoilmetagenom7_FD_187294 | JGI IMG/M metagenome (GOLD analysis project Ga0209345, IMG submission 187294) | Oil polluted marine microbial communities from Coal Oil Point, Santa Barbara, California, USA - Sample 7 (SPAdes) (version 2) | ecosystem: Environmental > Aquatic > Marine > Oil seeps ...
AGACGGCCGGGATCGTGCCGATGCGTGGCGCCAGCGCCTTGGCCGTGGCGTCCATCACCGAAAAGCAGAAGATCGCCCCGATCATCAGAAGGATCGCGGTGGCCGTCGGGCTGAGCCTGGTCATGCTCCGGTCAGGTTGCCCTGCGGGGCGCGTGGCTGGCCGGTGCCGATCATGCTGTCGCGGGTGACCCAAGCGGCCAGTTCGGCCTCGGACAGTGTTTCGGTGCCTGCGGGGCGCGCGGGCAGCACGATATAGCGCATGTCGGCGGTGCTGTCATGGACGCGGATCGTGGTGCTGTCGGGCAGCTCGACCCCGAACTCGGACAGAACCGCGCGCGGTTCACGCACGGCGCGGCTGCGATAGGCGCGGGTCTTGTACCAGTCGGGCGGCAGGCCCAGCAGGTTGCGCGGATAGCAGGAGCAGAGCGTGCAGACGATCAGGTTATGCGTGTCGGGCGTGTTTTCCACGGCGATCAGATGGAGCGGGCCGATATCGAATCCCATCTCGCGGCTGGCGTCCCCGGCGTTGTGCAACAGGCGGGCCTTGAAAGCGGGATCGGTCCAGGCCCGCGCGACGACGGCGGCCCCGTTCGCGGGGCTGCGGCTGTCCATCAGGTCGATCTGGGCCGCGACGTCGGCGGCGGTGGTCACGCCCTTTTCGATCAGCAACTCCCGCACGGCGATTTCCATGCGCTGCCAGTAGGTCAGGGGGGCGTCGTCGTCCTGCCGGTAAGGGTGACCCGACGGGCTGAGGCCATGGTGATGGTGGTCGTGATCATGGTCGTGATGGCCATGGGGCATGATCGGGAACCTCTTCCAGCCAGTGGGCGTAAATCTCGGCGTCCAGCGTGTCATCGGGCCGCTCGGCGCGGTCGCCCCAGAGTTCGGCCATGGTGAAACGCACGCGGTAGAGCGGTTTCTTTTCGGCGGGCAGACCATAGGCAAGCTGCTCGGGATTGCCGAATTCGCCCAAGGCACGCTCGATGACACCGGTCTTGCCGCGCAGATAGGCCGGTGCGCGCACATGGCCCGGCGGCATCAGACTGCGGACACGGACACGTTCAGCCATGGTCATGATGCCCATGGTCGTGAGGCGCGCCATCGTGAGTCGCCTCGCCATAAGTGGTGCCGCGCGCCGCGACGGCCTCCATCCGGGTGGCAAGTTCCTCAAGCGTATAGACCCCGCCTTCGATCAGGTTCTGGTTCACGGCGGCGATCCAGCGCTCGTAATAGCTGTGCTTCTCGAATGCGTCTTCGCCCATGTCTTCAAGGGCGCGGCGCAATCCGTCCACGGTGAAATGCCCCTTGGAGGAGCAAAGCACCATCAGCGCATCCACGCGTTTTTCCCAAAGGGCGAAATCATGCCCTTCCTTGGGGACAGGCCCGGCCTCGTCCCCGCCCATGTCATGCCAGCGGCGTCCAGATATATCGCTCATGCCCGCAGGTTAGGCCCGCAGACACACGCTGTCCACTGCGAGTTGCAGGTTCCAACCACCCGGGTTTCCGGGGCGGGGTTAGCTTCCCGCTTCATCTGTGCCGGGGGTCCGCAGGACCAGATCGCCCGCTGCCTGCAGCGCGCGAATGGCCGAGATCACGGCGGTCATCGCTTCTTCCCCGTCCTTGGTCTTGATCTTGCCGATCTGGCCCACCTCGTCACGCAGGCTGTCGGCAAGACGGGACGAGATATTGTTCAGCACGAATTCCGCAGCGATCCCGAACTCCTCTCCCAATGTCTGGGCATGGGCCAGGGCCGTGACCAGAGCGGCCTGATCCACCGCCCTGACGATCTTGGGCGCGTCCTTCGGGTCGATCCGGTCCGGGATGTTGGCGAAAGTGAAAATTGCGCGCCGCACAGTTTCGGCGAAGCCCGCGTCTGTTTCTTCCAGCCCCGACAGGACATCGTTGCGCGTGGAGGCTGTCGCCAAGTTGAGTATTGCGCCGATCCGATGATCCGGATCATCGGCAAAGGCCCGATCCGGCGTCGCATCCAGTTGCATCGCCAGCGACAGCCCGATCCTGTAGACCGCTTCGGGCGTGACGGCACCTGTCTGCGACATGGCATAGGCGATCCGTCGCGCGGTGCTGCCGGGCAGGCGGCTTAGCAGATCGGCGGATCTGGCCACGTCCAGCTTGGCCAGCATAACGGCGGCAACCTCCACCGCCTCGGACGTGAGGAAGGGCAGCAATGTCTCGACCGGGCAGGCGCGCAATCTCTCCCACGGATCACCCGACTGTCGCACGCCGGCCTCCTTGCGCAGCCGGGCCGCCGTTTGCGGGCTGATCCGGCCATCCAGCGCGTTCAGTGCACCGGCCACCCCGCGCGGAAACAGCAGGGCAATCTGCTCCAACTCCTCGGCGAATTCGGCGATCACTGCGGCCAGCGTGCTGCGATCGACATGGCGCATCTGCCCGAATTGTCGCGCAAGCATGGTCTGCAGATCATCCGGCAGGTCCGCGAGGGACAGATCAGCCCCCTCCGACAGCAGAAATTGCACGACGATCGCCGCCTTTTCACGTTGCGACAGCGGGATGGTGCCAGCAGCGCTGGAACGGACGGACAAGGGGGGCAAACTCAGCATCGCATCCTCATGTTATCCGGGAACAGATAAGGACTGACCGATGAAGAAACCCTGAAAGGGATGCGGCTGACTCGTTCGAATTTTTGGAAGTTTTCGGGTGCCACCTGTCAACGTGATGGGTTGCCACGATGCCCCGGAATGTGCCGCGCCCTGGCCGTCATGCGGAAGGGCGCGGGAGGCGGTATCAGCCGCTGAGCTGCTTGGTGCAACTGCGGGACTCGCTGTCCCAGACCATGCCGTCGGCGCAGGACATGGCCTGATGGCTGGAGGAACAGGCAGCGCTGACCATCATCGGAGCGAGGGTCAGAGCCAGGGCGGCAAATGCGGTCTTCAACTTCATTGCGTACTCCCTTTGTGGTTGGAACCCTAAGGTAGCACGCAATCCCGTTACGTCAAAATCCCGATTTGAGTCATTTTGTTCCAAACACGCGGGCGAAAATCGTGTCCACATGCTTGGTGTGATAGCCCAGATCGAATTTCTCCTCGATCTCGGCCGGGCTCAGCGCAGCGGTCACATCCGGGTCGGCCAGCAGCTCGGTCTTGAAATCGGCGCCCTTTTCCCAGACCTTCATCGCGTTGCGCTGCACCAGCGTATAGCTGTCTTCGCGGCTGACACCGGCTTGGGTCAGCGCCAGCAAAACCCGCTGCGACATGACCAGACCACGGAATTTGTTCATGTTGGCCAGCATGTTGTCGGGATAGATCACCAGCTTGTCCACCAACCCTGTCAGCCGCGCCAGCGCGAAATCCAGCGTGATGGTGGTGTCGGGACCGATCATCCGCTCTACCGAGGAGTGCGAGATATCCCGCTCGTGCCACAGCGCCACGTTCTCAAGCGCGGGCACGACGGCCATGCGCACCAACCGCGCCAGACCCGTCAGGTTCTCGCTGAGAACCGGGTTGCGCTTGTGCGGCATCGCGCTGGAGCCTTTTTGCCCTTTGCTGAAAAATTCCTCGGCTTCCAGCACTTCTGTGCGCTGCATGTGCCGGATTTCTATGGCGATGTTCTCGATGCTCGAGGCGATCACGCCCAGAGTGGCAAAAAACGCCGCGTGTCGGTCACGGGGAATCACCTGCGTGCTGATGGGTTCCGGCATCAGACCCAGTTGCGCGCAGACATGCTCTTCGACGCGGGGGTCGATATTGGCGAAGGTGCCGACTGCGCCCGAAATGGCGCCCGTCGCGATTTCCTCGCGTGCTGTCCTCAGGCGGCGCAGGTTGCGGTCCATCTCGGCATAGAAACGCGCGAAAGTCAGGCCCATGGTTGTGGGTTCGGCGTGGATGCCGTGGCTGCGGCCGATGCGGACCGTGTCCTTGTGCTCGAAGGCACGACGCTTCAGCGCGGCCAGAAGCGCCTCCATATCCGCGATCAGCAGATCGGCGGCACGGGTCAGCTGCACATTCAGGCAGGTGTCCAGCACATCCGACGACGTCATGCCCTGATGCACGAAACGCGCGGCGTCCGATCCCACGTGTTCGGCCAGATGGGTCAGGAAGGCGATGACGTCATGCTTGGTGACGGCCTCGATCTCGTCGATGCGGGCGACGTCGAATTCAACATCTTTCGCCTTCCAGACGGCTTCGGCATTCTCGCGCGGGATCACACCCAGATCGGCCATGGCGTCGCAGGCATGGGCTTCGATCTCGAACCAGATGCGGAATTTCGTCTCGGGCGACCAGATCGCGACCATCTCGGGGCGGGAATAGCGGGGGATCATGGGATTTCCTTGGTTGGCAGCGGTTGGCGCAGTCTTTAACGGGGGGCAGGCGTGGCGGCAAGGGTTGGAGGGCAGGCGATGCTTGGCTTGGCGGACTTTGAGGGGCAGTGGCGGCTGGAGCGGCAGATCGCGGATGCGCTGGGGCCGGACGCGGTCTTTACCGGGACAGCGCGGTTCAGCCCGGACGGGGCGGGTTTGCTGCTGGAGGAAGCGGGGCGGCTGGAATTGACGGGGCAGGGCGGGTTTCAGGCCGAGCGGCGCTATCTCTGGCGACAAGAGGGTGTAGGCATTGCGGTCCTCTTCGCGGATGGCCGCGATTTCCACAGCTTCGATCCGGCAAACGGTGTCGCGATGGCGGATCACTGGTGCGACCCGGATACCTACCGCGTGCGCTATGATTTCACGGACTGGCCGGTCTGGCATGCGGAATGGCGGGTCACGGGGCCGCGCAAGGACTATGTCATGCGGTCGATCTATCGCCGCGATCCGGGGTAAATCCTGCCGGATGATCCTTGCCCCTTGCGATGGCGCGGGGGCTGAGGCAGAAACAGAAGCGAAATGACAACTCTGCAAAGGAGGCCGGCGGATGGCGCTTGCTCTGACAAACAAGGTTCTGGTTGAGGCCGTTGCACCGCGCGAAGGCCTGCAACTGTTGGTGAAACAGGCAGCATTGGTGGTGCTGGGTATCGCTGTTCTGGCGATCGCCGCCAAGATCAAGGTGCCGATGTGGCCGGTTCCGATCACAATGGGCACTTTCGCCGTCCTGACCATCGGCGCTGCTTACGGCGCGCGGCTGGGTCTGGTGACGATCCTGGGCTACATGATCATCGGCGCTCTTGGCTTCGACGTGTTCGCAGGCTCCTCCGCCGAAGCTTATGGCCTGACCTACATGATGGGCGGCACCGGCGGCTACCTGCTGGGCTATGTCATGGCGACCGTCGCCCTCGGCTGGTTCGCGCAAGCAGGCTGGGACCGTTCGGCTGGCAAGATGGCGCTGGCCATGCTGGCGGGCAACGTGCTGATCTATGTGCCCGGCCTGATCTGGCTGGGGATGCTCTATAGCTGGGACAAGCCGATCCTTCAGTGGGGCCTGACGCCCTTCCTGATCGGTGACGCGCTGAAGCTGGCACTGGCCGCGGCCCTTCTGCCCGCCCTGTGGAAGCTGGTCGGCCGTGCCCGCGGCTGAGGCAATCGACCATCACAACGCAACAAGGCGCAACTTTCAGTTGCGCCTTTTTTCATGCCTGATGAATTGGTCCGGCCTGCGCTGCGGCCTACCGCCCGTGGGACCACGAAAATGCGCGAATTCCCTGTGCAGGGAAACATGCGCGATTGACCTGTCTCCATCTATTGCGCCGGATCAGGATTTTACCGCCTGAACCAACCCTCAGCGTGACTTTTTTCGTCTTATTGCGGATTGCGGCAAAACTGGACAGACCGGTTCAGCGTCGGGCGTTGTCGACCCCTCGGCATCGCAGAAGTGCTATTTGATTGAAAAATAGCGAGATATTCTGCTCACAAAACAACCATAACTTGAACGCTGGGCGAAAATACGCCGATGGCTGGTGGTCTGGAAGTGTTGCATCTTTTCAAATATGGAGAAAATAGGGCAGAAAAAAGACGAGTGTATCCAGTTTGATCTGGACGATGAGAGTGAATTCTCATCTATTGGTGGAAAAAGAACGTGAGCAGGCAATGAAACACAACAGAGACGCGACTGGGGTTGTCCAGGCAAGTTCGGTTTTCCCCGAGCTTCCGCCTTCGGTAAGTGAACAACCTGCAGTTTCCAAGCCGCGTCTGCGGGACCTTCTGCCCGACCTGCCTGCCGTCAAGCCGCGAATCCCCGAGCCTGTCGCAGCCGTTATGGGGCATGTGAAGGCCACGACCCTGTCCTTTTCCAACCTGCACCAATATGGCGATCTGTTCGTCAGCCTGTTGAAGGCGCGCAAGAAGACCTTCATCGACCGTCTGCACTGGAGCCTGCCCGAGGCCGAGGGGATGGAATTCGACCAATATGACACGCCGCTCAGCCGCTGGATCGTAGTGCATGAGTTCGGTGAAATCCTGGCCGGTATCCGCCTGACACCCACGACCGCGCGTTGCGGTGTGTATTCCTACATGCTGCGCGACGCGCAGAAAGGGATGCTCGAAAGCATTCCCACGGATGTTCTTTTCTTCGAAGCGCCGGTCAATCCCCGCATCTGGGAGGCGTCGCGCCTCTTCGTGTCGCCTGCGGTTCCCGCGCACCGGCGGTTGGCGGTGCAGGCGGCATTGATGGGCCAATTGAGTGAATCCGCGCGCGGCTACGGCGCGACCCATGTGATCGGTATCGTGCCCGCCGTCTGGTCGCGCTGGCTGCGCAGGCTGGACCTGAGTGCGGTTCCGGTCGGCCCGAAATTCTCGATCGACGATACCGTCAGCCAGGCCGCTTTGTTCACCGTGGCGCGATACGTCAACTGATCCGGGAGCAAAACCCGTTTGTGGCGATTATTCGTCAGCTGCCTTTTTCGCAACGAGAATCCCGCCCAGATCATATCTCATTTCCCGAATGGCATCCCGCTGACTTGGCCGGGTTGATATAACAATACCATTTGGTAGCCTTTTTGTGGTCATATTCCCGAAATATCTCTTGCATAAGCGGCGTTACGTGTTGGGGACCAGTCTCGTTCCCGTGTGGCAAGGCTTGCTGATCAGAACCGGCGACGGCGTCGGAATGATCTTCTGGTGATGGTTCCCGGGCAAAACCGCCATGGTTCTCCTCGGGTGTGTGCTTGGTGACCGTTTTTTTGGTCCTGTTCGTTGCACGTGGCACATGGTCCTGCGGGACATATGCGCCGCATTCCTGGGCAGCGGCAGGAACGGGGTAGGGCCGAACCATGATCGGTTGAGAATGTGGAGATCCATGATCACATGGCCATAGTCGAGCAATTCTTGCCCAAGAAGGACGATTGGTATCCGATCGACCGGCTCGAACGCCAGTTGAAGGATTATATCAACGTCAGCGAGAATCTGATCTGGCAGCGTCAGGCGATCTTCCTGGCTGCCACCTTGCTGGCCGCGTTCTACTTCAGCCCCGTCGTATCCTTTTCGGCCTATGCCGCCGTTCTGTTCACCGAGGTTCTGGATCTGATCCTCGCGCGCAATGTGAACCGCTGGACCGATCACGATCAGGCCAAGGCCCGCATGTTCCTGCGCTGGGTGATGCTGAACACGGTGGCAAGCGCTGTCTCGATCAGCCTTTTCGTCGTGATGATCACACTCCAGCAGACCTCTGGCGGACATTTCACACCGCTGTTCTTCCTGTTCGCGGCGTCCCTGTTCGCAGCCGTGAACAATCACCAGCTGCTGCCGGCCCTTTTCCTGCGGTTGAGCATCTATGGCGTCACCTTCGTCTTCATCGCGACATGGGACATCATCCGCCTGAAGCCACCCATCGACTCCGAGGTCTGGCTGCAATTCTTCACGGTCGCCTTCGTGATGTATTTCATCGTCGACTGCTCGTTCGTCTTTCTCAAGCTCTACCGCCGCGGTCTGGCCCAGATCGAGGAGATCACGCTGGAGCATGACAAGACCAAGGCCGCGCTTGAGATCAAGTCGCAGTTCCTGTCCACGGTCAGCCACGAGTTGCGCACGCCGCTGACCTCCATCAAGGGCACACTGGACCTGGTCAACAGCGGGGTCATGGGACCCGTGCCCGAGCAGATGCAGCCGATCCTCACGATCGCGGCCAAGAACGGCAAGCATCTGGCGGATCTGATCAACGACCTGCTGGACCTGCAGAAGATCGAGGCAGGAGAGATGGCCTTCCGGTTCAATCTGCTGAACGTGCGTGAGCTGGTCGATGATTCGGTCACGATGAGCAAAGGCTATGCCGATCAGATGGATGTGACCCTGTCAGTGACCCATGCGGATGAGGAGATCTACATCAACGGGGACGCAGGCCGTCTGTCGCAGGTGATGGCGAACCTGATCTCCAACGCGTCCAAATTCTCGCACAAGGGCGGAACCGTCGACATTTCGGTGAAGCGGGTGGACGACCACGTCCGGATCTATGTCAAGGACAAAGGCGTGGGGATTCCCGAGAATGCCAAGGAACGTGTCTTCGGACGGTTCAGCCAGGTCGATTCCTCTGACCAGCGTCGCGTCGGCGGAACCGGGCTTGGCATGAACATCTCGAAGAAGATCATCGAGAAGCACGATGGTCAGATCGACTACGAAAGCAAACTGGGCCATGGCACGACGTTCTTCATCGAATTCGAGATCGTTCCCCATGTGCCGACGACCGTGGCAAGCGAGGTGACGGACAGCCGTCGACGCAAGCTGGCCTGATCGTGCCTGAATGCGCGGCAGCAGCGGTCAGTGAAACAGGCAGCATGGGAATGCCAGCTTGATTTGAACGGTAATCTGGTCGACTGTGACGGACATGGTCTTTTTGTAAGGTATCGTGTATCCGGTTTGATCTCTGTCCGGACCATCGGGCGATAAAGGCGACTGAGATGGAAAAACTGCAGCGAATACTGCATGTGGATGATGCCGAAGACATCCGTATGATCATCAAGATCACGCTCGAAATGGTGGGCGGGTACAGCGTTGATCAGTTCCCTTCCGGTCAGGATGCGGTGGCGCAGGCCGAAGGCTGCACGCCGCAATTGTTCCTGCTTGATTTCATGATGCCCGACATGGACGGTATGGAAACCTGGACCGCGCTGAAGACCCTTCCAGGCTTCGCGGATATCCCTGCGATCTTCGTAACCGCCAAGGCCGAGGAAAACTTTTCCAAGAACATGCTCGACAAGGGGGCGTTGGCCGTCATCACAAAGCCATTCGATCCGATGGAGTTGTGTGGACAGATCGAAAGCGCCTGGGCCAACCACCAGAACCAAATGTCAGGCAGCGGCTGAGCGGGTGACTGCCGTTCGCCTCAGGCCGCCAGCGTCGTGAGAATCCTGCTGGTGCGTTCCAGCGTGCGGTGCACCGGGCATTTGTCCGCAATCTCCAGAAGGCGCGCGCGCTGTTCCTCGGACAGATCGCCCTCCAGATGGATTTCCCGGCGGAAACTGTCGATCTTGTCGCCGGACCCTGACTTGGCGTCCTGCGCATGCATCTTGTCATGGCAGACATCCACGCGGACATGATCCAGCGGCCAACCCTTGCGGCGGGCATACATCCGGATCGTCATGGACGTGCAGGCCCCCAGACCGGCCGCGATGAATCCATAGGGCGACATGCCCCGGTTGGTGCCACCGTAGGCTCTTGGTTCATCGGCGCGCGCGTGGTGATAGGGGCCTGCGGTCACGTCCTGCAGAAATCCGTTCGGGTCCGCTTCGGACACGCGCACGATCCCTTCCGGCACGCCGGGCGGCGGCGCAGGGGGGCGCAGGTCAAGATAGCGGGTGGCCCAAGTGGCGATCACATCGGCTGCGTAATCGGCATCTGTCGCGCGGCTGATCAGGTGATCTGCATCATCCAGCGTGACAAAGCTTTTCGGATGGCGCGCTGCCATGAAGATGCGGGTCGCATTGTCGATCCCCACGATCGCATCGCGCGGGGCATGCATCACCAGCAGCGCCGCGCGCAGCCGCCCCAGCTCCGCAGCGATCGAGGCCCCTTCGATATCATCCAGAAAGCTGCGCGTGATGCGGAACGGCCGACCACCAAGGTCGACCTCCGCCGCTCCAGCCTCGCGGATCGTTGCCAGCGAGTCGTGGAAGTTATGCGTGACATGCTCGGGATCGAAGGGCGCGCCAAGCGTGGCGACCGCCTTCACGCCCGCAATGTCAGGCGCCGCCTTGAGAACGGCCGCCCCGCCCAGCGAATGGCCGATCAAGAGGCGCGGAGCCATGCCGCGCCCCGCCAGATAGGCGGCGGCGGCACCGATATCCGCGACATTCGAGGTGAACCCCGTATTGCCGAATTCCCCTTCGGAATGGCCAAGTCCGGTAAAGTCGAACCGCAGCACCGCCAGCCCCATCGTCGTCAGGCGCTGCGCGATGCGTCGGGCTGCGGCGATATCCTTGGAACAGGTGAAGCAATGGGCGAAAAGCGCCGTTGCCAGATGCGGTCCTTCGGGCATGTCCAGCCTTGCGGCAAGTTGACTGCCGTCATGGCCTCGGAAGGTGATGTGTTCGCTGGTCATCAGGTGCGTTCCTCGCTCTTCGTTCAAGAGTGAGCGCGGGTCGGGCAAGGTGCAACCCATGTGTCAGCGGTTTCACGTCAAGGTGACGCAGAGCGAGGTTTGCGGATGGCACGTGCTTACGCGCCGCAAAGCGCCGGATCGAAAGGATAACGGGTCAGGTTCTCGAAGCCATCTTCGGTGATCAGCACCTGATCCTCCAGCTTGATCGAGAAATCCCCGCCTTCGGGACTGATCAGCGCCTCGACGCACAGGACCATGCCGGGTTCCAGCACATACTCAAAAGCGCCCTCGACGAAGTTGTCCGGATAGCTGATCAGCGGCCATTCATCGCAAAGCCCGACCCCGTGCATCAGGCAACCGTATTTGCCGCGCTGGTACTGCGGGGCGAGGGTATGGGCATTGAAGGTCAAGTCGCGCAGCGCCACCCCCGGTTTCAGCAGGGACATGTTGTGGCGGATATGCTCGACCCCGTGCTGCATGGCCGCGACCATGTCGGGGCGGGGGGCGCGGTCGCCGATCCACCATGTCCGGCTGATGTCGATGCAGATCCCGTAGGCGCCGATCAGGTCGGTGTCGAAGGCCACGATCTCGTTGTTCTGGATGATGCGCGGGCCGCATTCCTGAAACCAAGGGTTCGTGCGCGGCCCCGAGGCCAGAAGCCGCGTTTCGATCCATTCCCCACCGCGCCGGATATTTTCTGCGTGCAGCAAGGCCCAGACATCATCTTCGGACATACGCGCCTGTGGTATGCCCGCGCGCGCCGCGCGTTCCATCTCGGCCACGGCCGCTTCGCAGGCGTGCGAGGCGCAGCGCATCGCAAGGATCTCGTCCGGGCCTTTCACCGAGCGGGCCTTTTCGGTGAGTTCTTCACCCTCCATGATGCTCAGGCCCTGCGCCTCCAGCGCGCGCAGGCCGTGCAACATGATCTTGTCCACGGCCAGCCGCCGGTTGGTGCCGGCATGTGCCTCCAGCAGGGCGCGCACCTCGTTGGCGAAAACATCGGCGGCCACGTCCACCTTGTCGCCCCGGTCGAAATAGAACAGATCCGCCCCGGACCGCTGTTCGCGCACCAGCGGATTGAACCGGCTCAGGAACATGGCGTTCTTGTAGTCCCAGATCACCATGTAGCCATCCGCGCAGATCAGCAGGGCGCGAAACGGGTTATGGGTGTTCCAAAGCTGCATGTTCGTGCTGTCGGTGGCGTAGCGGATGTTCAGCGGATCGAACAGCAAAAGCCCCGCATAGTCGCGCGCCTGAATGGCCTGAACCAGCCGGTCGAACCGGTATTGCCGCATCGCGGGAAGGTCGGGCAGCGCCAGCCCCGCAGCGGCCCATTCGTCGAAGGCCAGAAGGGTCGGCCCGATTTCCACCCGGTCCACGTCGTTCGGGCTGCCGTCGGCCAGGGTCGCGCCGCGTGTGGGGTCGATCTTGCGTTTGTCGCTGTAATGCTGGTTCATCGTGTTCGCTCCGCTGCTGAGCCAGCATCTCTTCGCGGGGCAACGATTGTCCGTTCCTAAACCGACTTGCACAGCGGTCGTTTTTGGGAACAGTTTGTGCCATGACACCGATCCTTCAGACACGCCTCAGCTACGATCCGACCAATCACAGGCCGCTGCCGGGTGTCGCGCCATTGGACCCCGACGACTGGATCATCTGCGATGATGCCCACGCAGCCCAGATGGCCGAGCGGGCGCGGCTTCTTGCAGAAAAGCGCGACACTGTCGTGGCCATGGACGAGACGGCCAGACCTGCGGCGCTGGAACTGCTGGATGCGGTGCTGGAGGTGCTATCCCAAAGGCCGGATCATGAGGTCTCGGAGGGGCAGGTGCGCCGACCGGATGGCGTCGTCGTGGCTCTGGACCGGACCGAGCCCATGGTCACGCTGGGGCATCTGGTGCAGCAGGATCTGTGCCTGATGGAAAAGCGCGGCGCGGAACATGTCCTGAGCGCTGCGGTGCTGTGCTTTCCGGCAAGCTGGACGCTGGAGGAGAAATTCATGCGTCCCCTGACCGGCATCCACATCCCGGTGGACAGCTACGATGACAGCATGGCGCGCCGTGTGCAGCGTCTGTTCGACGGGGTGCAGGTCGGTCGCCCGCTCTGGCGGTTCAATGCGCTGTGGTATGTCGATCCGAGCCTGTACCAGCCCCGGCGCGAGAATGACCGACGCCCCGAGCGCGGAGCACAGGACGCGCGCTATCTGCGCACCGAACGGCAGAGCATCCTGCGCCTGCCGCAATCCGGCGCGGTCGTCTTCGGCATCCACACCAGCGTGCTGGAGCGCGCGGTCGTGCACGCCCTCTGGCCGCAGTCCTAGCCGTCGATGCTTCCGGCCATGATGGCGATCGCCTTCTGATAGACGCCCGCCGCGTTCCATTCCTGGATGACGCGGAAGTTCGGCTCGCCCTCCTGATAGCCAAGGCCCGGTTGCCAGCCCTTTTGGCGCAGGAAATTCGCGGTCGAGGCCAGCGCATCGGTGATGTTGTTCATGTCGATCCGCCCGTCGCCATTGGCATCGACGGCATATTTCAGAACATTGCCCGGAAGAAACTGGGTATGCCCCAGCTCCCCATGTTTGGCGCCCACCGATTGCGGCGACACCACACCGCGATCCACCAGTTGCAAGGCCGCGATGGTATGGCCCGAAAAGAACTCGGACCGGCGGCAGTCATAGGCGAGGGTCGCGATGGCCGATAGCACG
>Ga0209345_10004647_pt1 | contig 13134 bp, 9 predicted proteins | sample Cruoilmetagenom7_FD_187294 | JGI IMG/M metagenome (GOLD analysis project Ga0209345, IMG submission 187294) | Oil polluted marine microbial communities from Coal Oil Point, Santa Barbara, California, USA - Sample 7 (SPAdes) (version 2) | ecosystem: Environmental > Aquatic > Marine > Oil seeps ...
GCTCAAGTTCGATCAATGAAATGAAGTGCAGCAGTTGTTCCCGCAAAGACTTCAGACGTTCTGAAAATCCTCCCCTGAGTTGCTGTAGCGCCACCCGGTGGGCGCCCTCTGACTCGGCTGCAATCAGATCGGCTACCGCTTCGGCCTGGGAGAGGTCCATTTTACCATTCAGAAAGGCACGCTGAGTGAATTCGCCCGGTCGGGCTGCCTCGGCCCCCTGGCTCACCAACAGCTCAAGGATTTTCTGCTGGATGTAGGGCGATCCATGACAGGAGATCTCAATAGAGTCTTCACCGGTGTAGGAGTGGGGAGCCTTAAAAAGGCTGACCAGAACTTCGTCAATGATTTTCTCCCCCTCATTGATTGTCCCGAAATGGATGGTATTCGGGACCTCATTTGCCAGGATTTTTCCGCTTGTTGCCGGCTCAAAGATGGTCCCGGTGATCTCAATGGCTCTGGGCCCTGAAACACGGATTACTGCAATGGCTCCATGACCCGGAGTTGCCAACGCACATATGGTGGAGTCGAAAGACATCCTGCAAAAATAGGGAATATCTGCTTATCTGCCTTTACCCATGTATTTCATACGAATGGTGATCTGTTGACCGGTCCTGGAAAACCGGAAGGAGCTCTCTTTATATTTGGGCGGGGATAACCTTACCGGAGCATCCCTGGAAAAGCCAAATCCTTCTCTGGGGATTCCCAGTCTCATGTCCATTTCCAGGTTACTGTTTTCATCATCCAGAACCGATATGGCCAGCGTCCCAAAGGGCAGTTCAGGCACTTTCACCGTAAAGGTGCCATTAACCACCTCTTCCTTTTTCCAGTTGAGCTCAATCTGCGGTTTTCTGGGCCAGCCTTCCGGGGAGGTGTTAATTCCAATGGCAATCAAACCATTGTCAGAGCGAATCTCTGTGAACTTGATTTCCAGGACTCCTTTGGAGCTTGATTGAGAGAAGAGAGACAGGCAAAAAAATAGTGTGAACAGTGTGCCAGAGAGAGATTTGTTTGTCATTCTTTTTCCAGGTATGCTACCGTAAAATACGAAACATCGGTGGGGGTGACAGCCACCCGGTCCATTACCATCTCCGAATTTCGTTTATTTTGATGGTTTACGGCCTTCATCCCGGTTACCATATACTTTCCCTGCTCCTTATCCAGTTCCCGGAAATCACTATTGGTAATGGACTTAAACAGTTCACCATCAAAATCAAAGTAGTGAATCTGGTACACAAGATAGCTATTTTCATCTATCCAGGAAACCGACTTACTGTAGCCATATTCATCCTCCAGATCAGTTTCCCGAGGGGTTGATTCCACCAGGTAACAGTTTTTATCCTCGTACAAATCTGTTCCGAGCAGTGAATAGCTGAAATCGTCCAGTCCGGGTGCTGTCATATTGGCATTGGAAAATTCACTGCCCATGAAACTTTTACTCTTCTCCCTGTTTACAATACGTCTTGTTTTGCGAAGGGCCGGCAGGTATATCCACATGTCATCACTCTTCTCAGGATAGTCAAAAATAAGGATCCCTGTCCCGCGGACCTCTGCAGGAGAGATGAATTTGATGATCCTTTTCTCAGTTCCGTCGGCCAGGGACATGGAAGCCATGGAGCTTTTCCGGATTCTCTGGTTTCCCCTGGAATCTGTGATGGTCAGTGTGGAGACCGATTCGAAGGATTTAACCTTTACTATATCGTGACTTTGTTTTACAATCCCCCTGGCATCCTGTGCACTGGCACTTATGGAAATCAGCAGGGCAAGCAAAATACCCATGGCAACTCTTCTCATAGTTCTTCTTCCTTTGATTTTATGAATCTTTATCTCATCGGGCGCAGGCTCCAGGAACCTGAAGCGGAATCTGAGCACCACAGCCGGAAGGATAACCAGGGCTCCTACCAGGCAACTCAGGATGGAGACCACCACCAGAACCCCGAAAAAACGTATGGGGGTAAAGGAGGAGATGATCAGCACCACAAAACCGATAATCACCGAAAGGGCATTGAAGATGATACCACGCCCGGTAGTTGTAATGGTAGTAATTACTGCTTCGGTAGCGGGCCTGTTTTGTCTGCGCTCCTCCCGGTATCTCCAGAGGAAATGTATGGTGTAATCCACACCAACTCCTATCATAACGGAAGAGAGCAGGGCAGTGGCCACATCCAGCCTTACGCCGGTCAGCCCCATGAGTCCAAACAATACCAGCACTGAAATGGAAAGCGGCAAAATCCCCAGAAGTCCCGCCTTCAGAGAGCGGAAGATAAGGGAGAGCAGAATGAAAATAATCATCAGGGCAATACCCAGGGAATAATAGGTTCCTTTAAGCACCTTATTGGCCAGCTCGGTCCGCACATACCCATATCCTCCAATGGCTTCAACGCTTGAATCCCCTTCGCTTAGCTCCTCCAGCCTCTCAATGACTGCGTTAACTGTCTCATTGTTGGTATCATTTATTCGTATCATCAGATGGGCATGTTCGTAGTTAAAATCTACCAGCTGCTCCAACTCTTCCGGATCCCCATTCATGGAGTAGAGCTCCATATATTGGGCAACCGCTTCCCGGGAATCGGGGATTTTATCATACAGGGGATCGCCAGGATCATACAGGGCCTTACTGATTTCCATAACCACACCGGAAAAGCCCATGGTGAAATCTACTGCTTCCAGCTGCTCCATCTCCTCCCCATAGTGTTCCATTCGTTGAAGGAGTTCGGGGGAGAGTATATCGCCGCTAAACAAAAGCGAGATACTCTCTGATCCCCCGAACTTGGAGTTGATGATATTGGCTGCCTCTTTTACTTCATGGCGATCCGGAAAGAAATTTTCTTCGTTGGAATCTACCTTCAGAAAAAAGATTCCAGATGAGATGAACAGGGTAACTAGCATTGCCACCAGTGGTATTACCCTTCTGTTTTTGACAACGGAAAAAGCGAAATGCCTTAAAACATTCTTTCTCTGGGATCCACCCTCTCCTGACAGGGCGGGAACATACCTGGATTTAGGAAGCAGGGAGAGCAGTGCCGGCAACAGGACCAGGCTAAAGAAGATGGCCAGCAGAATTCCAATGCTGGCTACCAGGGCCATCTGGCGGGCAGGGATCATGGTATGCGCCCAGAGGGCAGAAATCCCTGCAATAGTAGTTAGACCCGTGAGCATAATTGGTTTCCAGAGATCACGAGTGATCCGGATTGCTTTGCCTTTCATATCCTCATCGGAACCTGAAGCATTGAGTTCCTGGTACCTGGCAATCATATGGATTCCATAATCGTTGGCCACTGCAATTAAGAGAATGGGTACCAACAGGGTGATGATATAGAATTTCCATCCCAGTAAGGGAATCATTGCAATACCCACCAGGGCTGACATAACCACCACCAGGAATGGCAGCCATACTCCCCGCCATTCACGGAATACCAGATAGAGAAAAACGAGCATCAGTAGAAGTGCAATGGGAATTAATATCAATCCGTCTCGTTTGATATCCTTGTCAATGGCCTGGCGCAGGTAAGGGAGTCCTCCGAAGTGGATTTTCTCGCTGCCGGGATGCTCCTGGATGATTCCATGAATTCCTGCGAAAACCGCATCTTCATTGGCATCTGATTCCAGGGTAAGCACCAGGGCGCTTGCTTTAAAATCGTCCGACACCATTACCTTATAAACTAACTCATTACCCATAATTGCGCGGCGGAGCTCCTCCCGTTGTGCCTCATTTCCGGGGATGCGAAGGACCGTTGGTTCCACATACATGACCCCCTCTTCGCCGTAGATGTGATTGGAACCAAAAAGGGAAGAAGTTCGCTTAATTCCATCCAAACGCCCGATCTCTTTTTCCAGGACTTTCAGGCGCTTCAGGCTGGCTTCTTCCAGGACATCGGTGGTCTCGAAAATCATCATAATAATATCCTGGTTGCCGAAGACCTCTTCGATCCTGTCTGTGTTAACCATGGAGGTCATGGTTTTTGGGAAATAGTTTTTCAGGTCCGGATCAATCTCCAGTTTCAGCAAGGACATGGAGAACCCGATAGTTAAAACAAATGAGGCTGCAATGATCCACCAGCGGTATTTAATTAGTTTTTGATTCATTGAGTGTATTTAAAATGTTAGAGTCATGGAGATAAATCCTGCATTGAGCACCGGTCCCACTAAATCATAAAGGGAGTTTTCACCTCCCCACATGCCATTAAATCCTGCCTTGAGGCGAAAGCCATCGACCGGGATCCATGAAATGGAGGGCTGAGCTATCCACTCATCGGTACTGATATTGTATATGACAGGAGCATGTATCTCCAGGGTGTTGTGAAACAGATCTCCTTTCAGCACCAGAAATGTGTTGTGATAAAACTCTTCCAGCTGATAGTTGTATAGTCTGTTGAAAGCAGCCACCTGTTCTCTGACCAGCCCTTCCACTACTTCGGAGCTAAGGATCATCCCTCCCTGCATAAGCGGGAGAAACTGCTCCTGTTCAGCTGAAAGTGCCGGCTCGGCAAGAGCCGGGAAGAAATCGATAATATATTTCCCGTAGTATCCTGCGATAACAGTCCACCATGATCCGCTCTTCTCAATTTCAGCAGTATAGGAGAGTTCACGGAAGGGGATGTACTCCTTTCCGATCTGGCTGTTGTTTGCCTGGATCCAGGCTCCTTCGGCTGTGATTATCCAGGAACCCACGGGTATGGAGAAGTCCACACCTGCCATCCTGATCCCATAGGCCTTCTCCAGGATATTCAGAGCTACAGGTTCCATACTCAGGGTGTCCAAGATAAAAGAGTCAAATGCAATACCGGGCCAGTTGTGATATCCGTCAAACCAGTAAAAAGCAGCGTCCAGCACCGGAGCTCTTACATCCAGGCGTATACCATAGGAGCTCTCCTTTAGCTTAACACCTGGATAGTCTGGTTCAAGGAATGAGACATAGTCCGGCATCGGAATTGGATCTATCAGCAATTTTCCAGGCTGGTAAAGTGGATTCCAGGTAGCTGATAGTTTAAGGGAAGAACCCATATTGACACTGCCTTGCAAGGCCCAGATGCCCAGATTCATCTCATCTGTCTCAGACGATCTGCTTGTGGGATCCATGGGGGTGAGTTTGGAGGTGGGATTAAACAGGGTGCCTTTGCCCCAGGGAGAGATCAGCTTTCCAAACCTGAATCCTACCGGACCGGTCTGCAGGTCCACGTAAGCTTCCCTGAGCTCTATCTCTGAAATATGCTGTTGCCATTCAGTTCCATACCTGAACCTGATTTCCGCCACAGCGGTAGCGATGGTTCCGGCTTTAGCCTTCATCACAAGCCCTGCCTGTCCGTACCCACTCTGCAGGTAAGGATCCTCCTCAAGGGCCGTTTTTCCAAGATAGGCCGCCGAGCGGATAAATCCACCCATTGACAGATATTTCTCTCCGGATGATTCCGATCCTTCGGCCAGCGTTGATTCAAAAAGTCCCTGGCCAAAAGCCCCGCTTATTCCCACTATTAAGAGCATTCCACATAGCGTCGTTCTAATCATAGATGTAAAACTAGAGTGCACATTGCTTTGAATCGCCCGGATTGGGCGGTCCGGACACATCTATGCCGGGTAAAGGGTTCAAGCCGACAGGCCTGAACCACTTGAAGGAGATTTTACTAATTTTAAGCCCATGAAGGAATTAATTGCATCCCAGCGTAAGTATTTCCTGGCAGGACACACACGACTCGTCTCTGAGAGAAGAAAAAATCTGCGTAAGCTGCATAAGCTTTTGTTGGAAAATGAAAGCTTGCTGACAGAAGCGATATACAAGGATTTCCGGAAACCTGAATTGGTTACCGTAGAAAATGAGCTCAGTCTTCCCTATGGAGAGATTAATAGTGCCATTCGCAGGCTTAAGCGATGGTCCCGCTCCAGGTGGCGACTCACTAATCTTTCAAATTTTCCGGCCCGCACCCGGACCATTCCGGTACCTTATGGGGTAACTCTGGTGATAGGACCCTGGAATTATCCCTTTATGCTTTCCCTGATCCCAATGATCTCTTCCCTGGCAGCCGGAAATACAGTGATCCTGAAACCCAGTGAGGTTACCACACACTCCTCAGCGGCCATGGCGGAAATTATCAACTCAAATTTTCCCAGAGAACTGCTTCATGTGGTTGAAGGGGGGGTGGAGGAGACTACGGAGCTGCTTAAGCAGAAATTTGATAAGATCTTTTTTACGGGAAGCACTCAGGTGGGAAGGATTGTGATGCGAGCTGCCGCAGAACAGCTTACCCCGGTGACACTGGAACTTGGCGGGAAGAATCCGGTCATTGTGATGCCCGACTGTAATTTAAAGCGTACAGCCCAACGTATCGCATGGGGCAAACTTCATAATAATGGCCAGGCTTGTGTCTCTCCCGACCATCTCTATGTACATGAATCTATCAAGGATGAACTCATTGCTGAAATAAGCAGACAAATGGATCGCATTACCGCTTCGGATCCAAAACAGAGCCCCCTCTTACCTCGCATGGTTAATGAACGGAACTTCGACCGGGTTCTGGGTATGATCGACCAGAAAAAGGTTTTTGCGGGAGGTTCGAGCGATCGCTCGGAATGCTATATAGAGCCAACCATATTAGATGGGGTAGTACCGGAGGACGCCATTATGCAGGAGGAGATATTCGGTCCGGTACTTCCGGTACTTACTTACCATAAGCTGGATGAATTGGTGGAGTCATTGAAGCTGCAGCTGGCACCCCTGGTACTCTATATTTTTACACGCAAGAGGCGTCTGGCAGAGAAAATTATGAGGGAAGTAGCTTCCGGAGGAGGAATGATTAACGAAGTTGTGATGCATTTTATTAACATGAATGCCCCGTTTGGAGGGGTTGGAGCTTCAGGAATGGGTAGCTATCATGGAAGGGCCGGGTTTAAAGATTTTAGTCATCACAAGACCATCATGATCAAACCTATGTGGTTTGAGCTCTTTCTAAAGTATCCTCCTCACCGCAAGTTTTATTTACGTATCTACAGATCTGTACTGGGAAAATCCTTCAGGAATTTTTGGCACTAAGTGCCGCCAGGTATTCGGTGGGTGTTTGTCCGGTCTTCTCTTTAAAGATGGTATTAAAACTCGATTTAGAGTTGAAGCCGGAATCAAAAGCGATGGCCAGAATGGTCAGGTGCTTAAATTCATCACCTGTTAATCGCTCTTTCACCTCGTTGACCCTGTAATCATTTACCAGGCTGTAAAAGTTTTTTCCCATATGCTCATTGATCACCTCCGACAGGATATGTCTGGATATTCTGAGCTGATCAGAGAGATCATAGATACTTAGCTCTCTGTTAAGGTAGGGCTTTTCAATGACCATATATTTTCCAATCTTATTCACCAGGTCTGCAACATCCTCCGTTCGCAGTCCCGATCTTTGATATTTTTTAGTGCCGGGATCTGCGTCTGCAGGCTCTGCCATCTCTTCGTTGCTTTGATACCTGACCACTTCTTCGAATATTCCGGGCTGGTGAAAGCCAAAAACTCCAAACAGAAAGGTGAGCAGGGTCAGGCTTATAAACGATATCTCATAGGGGTCAAAGGGCATAAATCCCACCATAATATCAACTCCTCCAAAAATGAACATAATCACATAGCCCGTATAAAAGGTGATGGAGAGACCAAGCAACCATCGCAGGGTGATCTTTCCGGAAGAGTAAGATACCAGCTGCTTTAACCTGCGCTGATGCCGGTTGATCACCACAAAGGTAGTTATGGAGTAGGCCGTGATTGAGATAAAAAAGGTAATTGCATAAACGATTCTGAAAGAGACAAATCGGTCGATCACCAGAAATCCATCGGTGCCATGCATGACCCGTTCATCAATGAAAAGGAGCGAGACTATCAGAAAGATGATAAAAGGAGAGAAATGCCAGAGATAATGGAGATCGAAGTGAGGTTTTTCAGAGGTCATCCATTTGGCATATAATAACAGCAAAGGCCCATAGGTATAGGGTAAAATTTTTATGGGATATAATTCTATAAGAGTATCGTTAAGGAGGACAATAATCATCTCTATGCAGATGATGAACAACCAGGCTGCCAGGATCTTGTTTGCCAGTATCCTGGGCCTTTTTACTGCAATGAGGATGCCGGCAAAGAGGGTCTGAGAGATGCCGATATAGAGGATGGCTTCCATATCGAAATGTACAAAAATTTACTTACATTTGAGACTCAGTCAGAACCTAAAACAAGCCATATTAATGAGCGTATTATTGAATAAAGAGTCCAGGGTGATTGTCCAGGGATTTACCGGAAGTGAGGGTACTTTTCATGCCACACAAATGATTGAATACGGCACCGCCCTGGTGGGTGGTGTAACTCCGGGAAAGGGAGGGCAAGAGCACCTTGGTAAGCCCGTTTTTAACACGGTGCTTGAAGCCGTTGATAAGGTGGGTGCAGATACTTCAGTGATTTTTGTCCCTCCGCCATTTGCAGCTGATGCTATCATGGAAGCGGCCGATGCCGGGATCAAACTTGCGGTATGTATTACCGAGGGCATTCCGACCTCGGATATGATCAAAGTGAAAGCTTACCTGGAAGAGCGGGATACCCGCCTGGTTGGTCCAAACTGCCCTGGAGTTATTACCCCGGGGGAGGCTAAGGTGGGGATCATGCCAGGATTTATTCATCAACAGGGTGTAATCGGAATAGTATCACGCTCGGGCACATTGACTTATGAAGCTGTCGACCAGATTACAAAAACCGGATTGGGTCAATCCACCTGCATAGGCATTGGTGGGGATCCCATTATCGGAACAACGACCCTGGATGCCATCAAACTGTTAATGGCTGATGACCAGACCAGGGGTATTATAATGATCGGGGAGATCGGAGGCAGCATGGAGGCTGATGCAGCCTACTGGATAAAGGAGCACGGTACTAAGCCAGTGGTTGGGTTTATTGCCGGACAAACGGCTCCTAAGGGACGCAGAATGGGACATGCCGGTGCTATCATCGGAGGTACGGCAGATACCGCAGAGGCAAAAATGAAAATTATGGAGGAGTGTGGAATAACGGTAGTAGTCTCTCCTGCAGAAATAGGGGAGAAGATGGCCTCACTGATGAATAATGCCTGAGCAGGCTCCTGGACTCGTATCTTTTTTAGTCTCGCCTATTTTTCATTTATTTGCATTGTTTCATACACAAAAAATATTCGATTAATTATGGATCTACTTAAAGGAAAAGTCGCAGTGGTTACTGGTGCTGCAAGAGGTATTGGAAGGATGATTGCGCTTCGTTTTGCCCAGGAGGGTGCCGATGTGGCATTTACAGATCTTTCAAGAGACGAAAATATGGAAAGTCTGGAGAAAGAGCTTTCCGAACTTGGGGTTAAGGGTTTAGGTTATGTGAGCGATGCCAGTAATTTTGATGAGGCCCAACAGGTCGTGGATCAGGTGATCGCCGATTTTGAAAAGGTGGACGTTCTGGTCAATAATGCAGGTATCACGCGCGATACCCTGTTGATGCGTATGGATGAAGAGATGTGGGATCTGGTAATCAAAGTGAATCTGAAATCGGTCTTTAATTTCACGAAAGCAGTACAAAAGTATATGCTGAAGGCCCGGACAGGCTCTATCATTAATATGAGTTCAGTAGTAGGGGTTAATGGCAATGCAGGACAGTCCAACTACTCCGCTTCCAAGGCAGGGATTCTTGGGTTTACCAAATCCATCGCCAAGGAGCTGGGTGCCCGCAATGTTCGATGCAATGCAATTGCCCCCGGATTTATTATTACCGATATGACCGGCAAACTTCCTGAAAATGTTAAAGAGGAGTGGATCAAGAGTATACCATTAAAACGGGGTGGATTACCCGAGGATGTAGCCAATGTAACGCTTTTCCTGGCATCAGATCTATCCTCCTATATGACCGGTCAGACCCTGCAGGTGTGCGGAGGTATGAGTGTGTGATCCAGCTAGCAAAGTTGAACGGTGTCTATCCCTCGGGTCAAATCTCACATATTAATTGTATTTCTAACCCTGGTTCTTCTGGGCTGCAGAAGTATATACAGCGTGGTTGAATTTGAAGTGCTGGAGCCTGCCACTGTTCAATTTCCCGATCATGTGAACCAGCTCCTGTTCCTGAACAGAGCACCGCTTAGCATCGATATTTGGTCAAATGTGAACCAGGAGGGAATGGATCCCAGGCAACTGGTACTACTGGATACGCTGATGATCAACAATCTCCACAGAGGAGTGCTGGAGGTTCTTCGTAACTCTCCCATTGAGCACTACCATATGCCCATCTGGCTGACTGATCGCAGGCTTGATACAGCCTTACTGGAAGATCGTTATCTTACAAAAAGAGAGGTGCTGGAACTGTGTGATACCATGTACGGAGATGCGGTGATTAGCCTGGAATTCTACTCGGTCGCCCTGGATCAGCATATGGATTACTATAAAGATGATCCCAGTCAGATTCAGAACCAGTACTTTGAGGTCTCCAATTGCGTGAAATGGAACATTTACCTTCCTGGTCACCCCAGGCCCTTTGATACCTACTCCACAGTGGATACACTATTTTTCCCGGCGATTAGCGATGGTGAATTAGTAGCTACTTCTCCCGGCGTTGAAATGCTGAGGGATCTTTTTTACGAGAGTGGTTTTAAATATGGTTCCTACCTGGTTCCGGTCTGGAATCAGGCCATCAGGGTACTTTACAGGGGGAAAGAGGATTCTCTAAAACTGGCAGTAAAACATACGGATAAAGGGGACTGGGAGAGTGCATTCTCCATTTGGAAGCATTTGACCGAATCAGATGACAGCACACTGGAATCAAAGGCGTATCATAATATGGCAGTCTATTACGAACTGGAGGACAAACTTGATTCGGCGAGCCTGATGCTTGATTTTTCTCTGGAGCTGGATAGCCTTTCCCAGGCCATATCGTACCGGGAAGACTTGGATGTAAGATTATTAAACAAAACAGATATAATAAAGCAGGTTGGAGGGAAGAGGTGATGTATAATACGGTGTTTGTCTTGTTAATTGCGGTTTTGATTTTTGCCTATTTGCTGGAGAGGATTCTCGATAAGCTAAACCTGGATCATACCCTGCCTGTATTGCCTGAGGAACTGGCGGGGATTTTCGATGCCGGGGAGTATAAGAGAAGTCAGCTGTATAAAAGGGATAATATCCGTTTCTCTTTTGTTACCAGCAGTCTGAGCTTTGTTGTAATGTTGCTCCTCTTTGTCTTCGGGGGATTTGGGTGGTATGATAAGCTTCTTGCAGGAATAAGTTCTTCGTATATCCTGCATGTGCTCCTCTTTTTTGGCTCGCTTGCCCTGCTGAGTGATGTGCTGACCACACCCTTTGATCTCTATAATACCTTTGTACTGGAAGAAAAGTATGGCTTTAACCGGACCACCGTACGGACTTATGTCCTGGATAAGCTCAAAGGCTGGCTGCTTGGAGCCATCATTGGTGGTGGACTTCTGGCCTTGATCACATGGATCTATATGCTGACTGGCAAATGGTTCTGGCTGATAGCCCTGGGGCTGGTGACCCTGGTTTCCGTCTTCCTGAACATGTTCTATTCAAACCTGATTGTACCACTCTTTAACAAACAAACCCCGCTTGAGGAGGGAACACTAAGGAGCAAAATAGAGGACTTTGCGCTACAGGCGGGATTCAAACTGGATAAGATTTATGTGATGGATGGTTCGAAACGATCCAGCAAGGCCAACGCATATTTTTCCGGACTGGGACCGAAAAAGCGTATCGTTCTTTTTGATTCACTGATAGAAGATCTGGAAGAGGAGGAGGTGGTAGCCGTGCTGGCCCATGAAGTAGGTCATTACAAGAAGAAACATACGACGAGCGGAATGATTCTGGGTATCATCCAGACTGCTATTATGTTCTTCCTGTTTTCTCTGTTTGTTGGAGTGGACAGTTTTGCAGTTGCCCTCGGTGGTACGGAAGCTTCATTCCATCTGGGCCTTCTTGCTTTTGGAGTCCTATATTCTCCTATATCCATGCTTACAGGCTTGGTTACCAATGTATTGTCAAGGCGTTTTGAATTTCAGGCAGATAATTACGTCAGGGAGAATTATCATGCAGACAGCCTGGTTTCATCCTTAAAGAAGCTCTCCAAAAACAACCTGAGCAACCTGACTCCCCACCCGGTGTTTGTATTCTTTCACTATTCCCATCCACCTTTGCTCCAGAGGATCAGGTCCTTACAAAAACAGGGAAGCAATTAATATATTAAGTATCTTTATTGGAGTTGTACCATACAATTCCACTACCTCATGGGGGTATCTAAAGGAAGATCCTTAAAACGACGGGAATTTCTGGCCAGTGTGGCATCTGTACCATTACTTGGAGCAAAGAGCATCCAGGCTGAAAATAGCAGCAATGCCAGTCCATCCAGGCCTCACAAGCCCGGCCAGCCTCTTCGGCTGGGAATTGTAGGATATGGCAACAGGGGAGAGGAACTTCTTACCGCTACTCTCCTGACAGGCTTAAATCTCGAATTCAGAGGGGTATGTGAGCTATTTAATCGACGATTGGAGCAAGGCTTAAGAGATGCTGGTTCATTGGCCAGGGGGTATGATAATTACTTTGAGATGCTGGAAAGCGATGATATTGATGCGGTCATCATTGCAACGCCTGACCACTGGCATGCCCGTATGGCCATGGAGGCAGCCAAAAAGGGAAAGCATGTTTACCTGGAGAAGTGCATGACCCGTACCGCAGGGGAGGCTAAATCTTTAAGAGATGCTGTAAAGAGCAGCGGGGTAATATTCCAGCTGGGGCATCAGGGAAGACAACGGGATCTGAATATTATGGCCCGGGAACTGATCAACAAGGAGACCCTGGGCCAGATCACCTTAATAGAGACCACCACAAACCGGAATGATTCGGAGAAAGAGTGGAATAATAAAAAGAATGAGCTGGCAAACAGTGACTCTGTGGATTGGGACCAGTTCCAGGAAGCTTCAGATGAGAAATATCCGTTTACCGCTGATAGATATTATGGATGGAGGAACTACTGGGCCTATGGCACCGGGATGTCCGGAGATCTGCTGAGCAATGAGTTTGATGTGGTAAATTCCATACTGGACCTTGGGATTCCGGAGTCGGCAATAGCTACCGGGGGACTGTACTATCACAGGGATGGAAGAGAGGTGC
>Ga0209345_10004648_pt1 | contig 13133 bp, 11 predicted proteins | sample Cruoilmetagenom7_FD_187294 | JGI IMG/M metagenome (GOLD analysis project Ga0209345, IMG submission 187294) | Oil polluted marine microbial communities from Coal Oil Point, Santa Barbara, California, USA - Sample 7 (SPAdes) (version 2) | ecosystem: Environmental > Aquatic > Marine > Oil seeps ...
CTTTCTTGCCGAGAGCATGAAACACGGGTGGATCGTAAGGCGTTTTTATGCGACTTTGATTATGTCGGGACCAATGACTACACGGGGAACTTGGTTGTGCCGGTCGCGATTGAGCATATGGGCGCCCAGCTGCCCGGCGGATGGGATGAACTCCGCCAGCGGAACCATGATCTTGTGGTGCATGGCGCGAAGTTGATTTGTGATGCGATCGGGATCGAGCAGGTTGTGCCTGAGTCGATGATTGGAACGATGGTTGGGATCCCGCTGCCTGGAGTTTGTGAGCCGGGATCGTTGATGGGCGAGGGGCTTTGGGATCGGCTGTATTTGAATCATGGGATTCAGGTGCCGATTTGGGAGCTGCCGGGGGTGCATGGGCGGGTGATGCGGGTGAGTTGTCAGTTGTTTAATACGGTTGGGGACTTTGAGGCTTTGGCGGGGGCGCTGAGGGAAGAGTTGGGGAAGCGGGGATAAGACACGGCTTGCCGAAGACGGTCAAGCCGTGGCACCCGGAATCGTCTATAATATAGAACTTGAACTTCAAAAGGAGAAAATCTCGTGAACCGTTTATCTCATTTAGTCATTGTTTCGATTTTAGTAAGTTTTGGAATGTTTGGTTGTGAAACCACCCCGTCATCTACGACGAATTCAAATAACTCTCAATCAAAACAAATTCAAACCCAAGCTACCCACAACGAAAAAACACAATCTATTGAATTGCAGTTGCTAAAAGAGCTAGATTCCTTCAAGAGTTCGTCCTCGTTTAAAACCCATGGGTTTGGTCAAGGGGGGCGTCACTACAGCTGGTTAAGTAAAGTGCAAGAAGCCAAATCCACTAAAGGCATAGGTATAAAAACAAAAATCAGCTTAGGAGAGCTCGAAGCACTAGGCCAAGAGTATCAAAGAACAGGTGGACAAGAAACTGATAGCACACGCTGGTTCCGCAAAAGAGTTCTAGACCCATTCGGGGACGATTAATACTCGGGTGCCACGGCTTGACCGTCTTCGGCAAGCCGTGGCTTGGGTGATGTTGAGGATTTGAAAGAGCACGGCTAGCCCTTCGGGTCAAGCCGTGGCACCTGGGGATTATCGCTGATACAATGAAACTCTGATGGATCCTGTTCGCAAAAAACTTCGGCGATATGAGATTCCTGGGCATGCTCGGTTTCTAACTTTTTCTTGCAATCAACGACAGCCGTACTTTAACGATCGATCAGCGCGTGATATTTTTGCTGACCAGTTGATGATCACTCGCTCACGGCTGGGATTCAAGTTACACGCTTGGGTGGTGATGCCCGAGCATGTGCATCTACTTGTACGCCCGGATTTGCCCGAAGTGCCGGTATCCAAGATATTGATGTCACTCAAGCGACGAGTGGCTACCAAAGTACTCAAGCAGCGGCGCGACGAAGGGCTCGATACGCCAAGTCAGTTCTGGCAAGCTGGTGGTGGATATGACCGGAATGTGTATTCAGCCGATGAACTAAGTGAGAAGATTGGGTATATCCATGAGAATCCGGTTCGGCGAGGGTTGGTGGAACGGGCTGAAAATTGGGCGTGGTCTTCGGCGCGGGGATGGATGGGGTTTGAGTCAGAGTGGGATGAGATTGACCGGTGTTGATGGTGCGGTAGGATAAGACACGGCTTGCCGGGGACGGTCAAGCAGTGGCACCCGGAGGGAAAGAGTCACCATGCGATGGGATCAGTGGGTTTCGGGGACTGGGAGGTCTCTGAGGAACTCGATGAGTCGTGCTCGGCTTGGGCTTGCGGCATCGCGGACATAGGCGCCGGCTACGCCACAGGCGGCGGCGAGGGATTCGCCGAGGTTGAGGCCGGCGATTTGGGCGAAGCTAAAGCCGCCACCGAAGTGATCGCCTGCGCCAGTCGAGATTCTTGGTTTGCGTGTGTATGGGCCTGCGAACCAGCATGAGTCGCCGGAGCGGTCTGAGCCGCCGGCGCCGGTGTGTTGGTGGATGACGACGCATTCGAGGTTGAGTTTTTCGCGGATGATTGTCGCGGCCTCGGGGACCATGCTTGCGAGTGTTCGGTTGTGTTCATCGTCGAAGGCTTCGACGCCGATGACGCGAGCGATTCGGCCGCTCTCTGCGAGATTCAAGCCAAGGGTGACGGGGATGTGTTCTTGGAGTCTTTGGATGAGCTTCATCGCGATGAGGATATCTGCATCTGTGCGTTTGGCTGGATCGGAAAGATCGATGAACATGCGTCGGTTTCGATCTTTGGAGAGGTGTGGGAATACATCTTCGCACATGCCTTCCCAGATCCCCGGTACGCCTCCGACGAGGGTCCAGTTGACGATGGAGATGAGTGAGACTTGGTCGATGATGCTGATGAGCTTTTCGATGCCGACGACTTCTTTGATTCGTTTCCAGGTGACGCGTTGGACGGATTCGGGTTTGCCGAGCATGATCTTGCCGTCATCGAATTCGAGTGCGTCGGTGCGTCCGGGGGGGCACAATGGGATGACTGATTCGCAGAGGTCTGCGAAGGGTTGGTAGATTGGATCGACGGTGTTCCAGTCGTCTTCGGTTGAGACGGCACCGATGTAGGTGACTGGTGAGCCCAGGGAGCCGAGTGCGCTTGAGAGGAGTGGGCCGTTGCCGCCGAAGCGTGTGTCTGTGACGACGAGTTCCATGTTGGCGGAGCGATTGGCGGCAGCTCCGCAGCGGGCGGCGTATTGGGGGATGGTGTGGATTCGTTCATAGTCGTCATGGGCCATGGAATGGCGTTGGTCGACGACATGGATGATGGAATCTACGAAGCCGTCAAATCCGACGAGGGAGCTCATCGAAAGTGCTTTCGGGGGGGTGATCGCTTCGAGAGCGTCTGCTGCGCGCTGGGCGAGCTCTGATCTGGTTGCGGATTGGGTCATTTGCAGTGGATTCATTGGTTGAAAAGCCTAGGCAAGTTCTTTCGTGGAATGGGATAAGCATACCATAGAATCCCTATCGGGAGAAGGACTATCTATGATCACAATCGTTTTGGCAACACAGAATCCTGGGAAGATCGCTGAGCTTCAATCACTGTTGGAAGGCACAGGGGTTGATATTATCGGTCTTGATTCGTTTGATCGGTCATTTCCTGAGCCGGCCGAGAATGGTGATACATTTTTGGAGAATGCGACGATCAAAGCCGTCGCGTATGCGAAGCTGACGGGTATGCCTTGCCTTGCGGACGATTCGGGGTTGATTATCGATGCTCTTGATGGGAAGCCGGGCGTGATTTCATCGCATTATGCGTTTGATGGCGATGCTGATGGGGAGGCCGACGGGATGGGTCGGGGGCAGCGAGATCAGCTCAATAGCGATCGGGTGATGCGAGAGCTTGATGGTGTGGCGGATGCTGATCGCACGGCTCGGTTTGTGTGCACGATGGTGCTCGCGGCTGCGGATGGCGAAGTGTTGGCATCGACCGAGGGTGCTTTTGAGGGGCGGATTGGGCGAAGTGATCAGGTGCCTATGGGTGAGAACGGGTTTGGATATGACCCGTTGTTTTTGGTTGGGCCTGGGTTTGAGGGGACGAGTGCTCAGATGACGCCGACGCAGAAGAATGCGGTATCGCACCGAGCGCAGGCGGTGGGGCTGATGATGGAGAAGATTGTCGGCGAACCATCGGTTTTCATAAATAAATGAAAACTCGCAGTGGGTGTACTATCATTGAGGCATGACGACGCTCACACCAAATACGCTTGAATCCAACACCATCCCTCGGCTCGATCCGGCCATCGAAGCGATCGCCGCCAAGGTGAATGCCGGGGTTCGGCTTTCGCTTGATGATGGCAAGGTGCTCTATGAGACGGATGATGTGTGGAGTGTGCTTGAACTCGCCAAGATGGTGCGAGATCGGATGCACCCGGGCGTCGCGTACTACAACATCAATCGGCATTTGAATTATTCGAATGTGTGTGCGCTCTCGTGCAAGTTTTGTGAGTTCGCTCGCAAGAAAGGGGAGGATGGTGAGTACACGCGGGATCTTGAGTATATTAAGGAGCAGGGGAGAGAGGCCGTGGAGTCTGGGGCGACGGAGTTTCACATTGTTGGTGGGTTGAATCCGTACTTGCCGTTTGAGTATTACACCGACATGCTCAAGGCGTTGGGCGAGGTTGCGCCGCAGGTACATCTCAAAGCGTTCACGGCGGTCGAGTTGGTGCATCTTGCACGCATCGCGAAGGTGTACAAACGAGAAGATCCAAAGATCGGCGTGCGATGGGTGCTTGAACGATTGAAAGAAGCCGGGCTTGGTTCGTTGCCTGGTGGCGGGGCCGAGGTGTTTGATGAGCGGGTGCATAAGGAAGCGTTCAAAACCAAGATCGGTGCGCATGAATGGCTCGATGTGCATTTGGTCGCGCATGAACTCGGGCTTAATACGAACTGCACCATGTTGTATGGGCATGTTGATAAGCAAGAGGAACGCTTGCGGCACATGGAGATTCTGCGTCGATCACAAGACCAGGCCTTGCATCGGTTGGGATATGAAGGCGATAGCGAGGGGTACATTGCTCAGGGGGTTGTTGAATCTGAGCAGATTACCGCACCGGTGATTACGCTTTCTGGCAAGGGTGCCAAGCTGCCGACGCCGGACATGTCCAAGGATGGTGGGTATTACCAAACGATCACGCCGTTGCCGTTCTTTCCTGATGGCTCGGCGCTTGAGGATTTGCCTGGGCCGACGGGGCTTGAGAACTTGCGGACGATAGCCGTCACGCGATTGATGCTCGATAATTTTCCGCATGTGAAGGCGTTCTGGATCATGCAGAGTCTGCCGATGGCACAGGTGATGCTCGAAGCGGGCGCGGATGATATTGACGGCACGGTGGTGTGGTACGACATAACGAAGGCGGTGGGCGAGGGGACGCATCAGGAGACGACGGAGCTGGATTTGCATCGCGCGATTATGGAGGCGGGGTACGAGCCGATGGAGCGTGACACGCTGTATCGGAAGGTCGTGCGTGATGGGAGTTCGTGGAGTGTGGAGGGGTGATATGTCAAAATCAATCTATGTATGCATTGAGATCCATACTGACATGGAGTCAATTTGGAAACGCACGCAAGATCCTTCGCTCCATGAGCGATGGGATTTGCGATTTACATCGATTGCGTATTTGCCCAAGGATGATGAAGATGAGCCTCAACGGTTTGCGTACACAACCAAGCTGGGATTTGGTTTGGGGATATCGGGTTGGGGCGAGAGTATTGCGACTCACAACGAGGATCAATCGCGTACAAGTTCGCTCAGGTTCGGGAGCGTTGAGGCTTTGAGTCTTATTCGTGAAGGCGGCGGGTATTGGAAATATACCGAATCGCAAACTGGTATTGTGTTCGAGACTGGGTATGACTATGAGTGTCGTTGGGGAGTCATTGGGCGATTCATTGATTCGGTTGTGTTCCGGCCGTTTATTGGTTGGGCGACGGCGTGGAGCTTTGATCGGCTTCGCCTGTGGATTGAAAAGGGTGTCGATCCGATGCTTTTAATGCTTCGGAGTATTGTACATAGCGTGTGTCGGCTTGGGCTGGCGGCGATTTTTGCATGGCATGGGATTGTTCCTAAGCTGGTCGCGCATCATCCTCAAGAGCAGCAGTTGATCGAAGCGTCTGGTTTTTCGCCAGATGTTTCAGGGTGGTTGGTGACGATTGCGGGTGTGCTTGAAATTTTGTTTGCGATAGTGCTGGTCGTTCTTTGGCGAGTGCGATGGTTGTATGCGGTCACTGGCATCGCTCTCATCGCTTTGATGCTCACGGCGATCATCGCTGATAGTGGGTTGCTTATTCACCCGTTTGGGCCAGTGACGCTCACGATTGCCATGCTTGCGATGTGTGTGTTGGGTTGGGTTGCATGTGTGGATTTGCCAAGTGCTCGGCGATGTTCACGATCGAAGAAGTTGAATCAACGAGAAAGGAAACACAAATGACATCTATCTATCAGCAGGTGCTTGGCGATAAGTTTCAGGATCTGCACCCGCAGATTCAGAAACGGTTTGGGTTTTCAAGTGAAGATAATATCTGTAGCATTGGCACTGGAGTGATGCAGCGTGTTTGGCATGGTGCGCCATATACACTTCCATTTTTGTGCGTGGGTGCTTGGAGGAACATCATGTTTCCTGAGTCGGGGCGAGATGTTCCGTTTCAGGTGCATAACTATGCGTACAAGGATTCCTTCGGGCGAGAGACGGTGACTTGGATTCGGGAGTTCAATAACAAACGCCCGCGTCGCTTTGATGCGACAATGATTTACAGCGAACAGCGTGGGAAAATTGTGGACTATTTGGGGACGCATCAACATTTGGCCGTTGATATTGAGATGGATGTGGCTGAGAACGGCGGGATTCGGTTGCGTTCGGGAGAGCAGCGATTCTTTGAGCGATTCATCGGGTTTCGATTCCCGCTTCTGTTCTCAGGGGTCGCGGAGGTTTGCGAATGGTTTGATGATGCAAGTCAGAAGTTTCATATCAAAGTGCATGTGCATAACAACACATGGGGGCCGTTGTTTGGATATTCGGGGACATTCACTTGCGAATGGAAACCGTGTACACCCGAGCAAGTGCCTCAGGATTTCAAGCCGGTCCGCGAGGAACAGCGAGAGTGATGTAAGTAAATTTCGATAGTATTGACGGGGCACCTCGCAAGGAGGCAATTCAACCCTTAAAGATGCGTCGCTCTTGAGAGGCGTTCGGTGAGGGCTTCGTGGATGGCTTGGTCATCTGGAGTGGACGCGGTTGGTGGTGATTCGATCCAGATGGTGACGGCGGCGAAGGTGTCGGCCTCGTGGAGGGTGCGGTAGAGGTTGGTGGCGTATTGGTCGAGTTGGTTTGGGATCGTGATGAGTTGGCCGGCGGCGGGGTGGTCTGTGATGGACCAGGCGATGAGGATGATTGAAGAATCTGCTTTGGTGAGTGTGTTTGAATCCACGAGTTTGGTTGGGGTGCGTGGTTGGTAGTGGGGGCCGATGCAACCCGGGGAGGCGGCGGGCGAAGTGGAATCTTGGGCGGGTGCGGTGTTGATTTGGCAGTCGAGAACTTCTGCGATGGCGTGGTGCCCGATGATTCCTGGGCGGAGGATGGTTGGTTGGTTTGAAGTGAGATCGATGACGGTGGATTCGATTCCTGCTCGGCAATGGCCGCCATCGATGATGAGGAGGTCGTCTGATGGGAAGCCGTCGGCGACATGCTCTGGGGTTGTTGGTGAGATGCGACCCGAGGGGTTGGCCGATGGGCCGACGATTGGATGGGTGAATGCTTCGATGAGTGCGAGTGCGACGGGGTGCGATGGGCATCGGATCGCGACGGTGTCGCTGTGGGCGCAGACATTGGCGGGGATGCAGTCAGCCTTTGGGAGCACGAGTGTGAGTGGGCCTGGCCAGAATGCATTGGCGAGGAGTTGTGCTTGGGCGTTCCAATCTGTCGTGATTGATTTGGCCATCTCGATGCTTGAGACATGGACGATGAGTGGGTTTGTTGGCGGGCGATTTTTGAGTTCAAAGACGGCATCGACGGCTGTTTGGTCGAGGGCGTTGGCGCCCAGGCCATAGACGGTTTCGGTTGGGAATGCGACGAGGCGCGTGTTCTCTAGGCGAGCGACACCCTCTGCGATTGCGTGTGGGCCTTCGAGGATTTCACTCATCGGTTGAGTCCGGTTCAGGCTCAGATTTGGCCTCTGTTTTAGGCTCAGTTTCAGGCTGTGGGTCGAGTGGTGATTCGCCGGGGGTGAGTTGGTTGGCGTCGGGGACGATGAAATCGATCCGGGCGTGTTCGAGGGTGGTGCCCATTGCTTTGTGGAGGTCGATGATCGCGGATTGGTAGTTTGAGAGTGCGGCGGCTTGGGCGATCTCGGCGTTGGCGAGGGCTTCTTGTTGGTTGAGTTCGAGGTTTAATCGTTCGACGGAGTAGCCTGCGTTGGTGAGTTCTTTTTCGACGATGAGTGCGCGGAGGGCTTCGCCTTGGGCGACGCGGGAGAGTGTGGTTTGTTCGATGAGTGCTTGGTTTGTGACGAGTGCGTTGAGGGCGACTTTGACATCGAGGACGATTCGCTGTGCGTTTTGGCGATAGGCGACGACGGCCTGCATGCGTTCGAGGCGTGCCTTGCGGTATTCGGCTTCGGAGAAGCGATTGCCGAGTGGTTGTTCGAAGTTGAGCCCGAGGAGCCAGTCGTCGATGAAGCGGGTTGCGTCGTCATCGTTGTAGGCGTCGGAGAAGGAATCGCCGAAGCCCAGCAAGCGAGCTTGGAGGCGAAGATCGAGCAGCGGGAGGCGTTGGTTCTTGGCGACCTGCTGGCGGATGGTTGAGTCATCGATTGAGAGGAGTGCGAGTTCCATTTCTGGGCGTTTGCTTACGGCGTTGGTGATCGCGTCGAGGAGTGAATAAGTGATGTTCTCGATGGGGATGTCTTGGCGAGGCACGATGAGTGTTTCTGAGCCGACGGGGAGCGATGGGTCATTGATGAGTGATTTCAGGCGATCGCTCGCGTTGCGGAGATTGGTTCGGGCGATGAGGAGGTCAGAGCGACGGCGTTCTACGCGAGCGACGGCGTCGGCGATTTGGGCCTGGCGTGCGTCTTGGACTCGGCGGGCTTTGATGTCATCGCGGACTTTGATGCCTCGGTCGAGGAGTTTGGATTTGATGACGAGTTCTTTGTAGCGTTGAACGAGTGTCCAGTATGCTTGCTCGGTTTCGCTGGTGGCGTCGATGAGTGTGGATCGGAGGTTGATCGTGCTGGCGCGTTCGGCGTTGCGGGCGAGATGGATCTGGGCGAGGTTGACATCGGTGCCAAAGCCTTTGAGTAATGGCTGGTTGACTCCTACGGTGATGTTCGAGGCGTTGGCCGGGTTGGGGACGGGGGGCGTGCCGAAGAATGAACTGTCGACATTGGTGTAGTTGATGTCGTTGGTGATCGATACTGAGCCACCGGTTTGGAGTTTGCGTTCGACGCCAATCGAGCCGTCGGCGGCTTGGGAGGTGTTGCGGACAAAGCTTGTTGAGCCGCCGAAGCCTGAGCCGGATTGTGGGATGATTGAATCTTGGTATTGGGCGCTGGCTTTGAAGATCCAGTCGAAATCTGCGTGGGCTTGGGTGAGTTGGCTTTGGGCGATCGCGGGCGCGAAGCTGGCTTGTTCAACGGTGAGGTTGTTGGCGGCTGCGGTGTGGACGGCGTGTTCGAGCCCGAGCCCGATCATGGTGGTTGGTTGTCCCATGAGGTCACTGCCGATGAGAGCAGAGATTGGGTGTTGGTCACCTTCGGTGTTGGTGTCGAGTTGATCGAGGTAGCCTTGGACAGAGAACTCTGCTTCGATTTGTTGGAGATGGTCTTCACGGATTTCGAGTTTGCTTAGGTCGAGGTTGTTGGTGAAGGATTTGGTTTCTGGGTGTGCCTTGGCGTATTGGATCTCGGTTTCGATGGCTCTGATCATGGCGAGCTGGATCTCTTTTTCGCTCTGGCGCTCGATCGGTGAGGAGCAGCCGACGAGCAGCGTGGCGGCAAGGATTGCGCTCAGCGAAAAAGTCGTGGTCAGAGAGAGAAACGGATGGGCATTACTTGGGTTCTGGGGCATGTCCCAAGGGTAGGTTGGATAAAATGTGGAGTCGCTCTCAAACACCGAGAACCTCGTCGATGGGATCGGATACACTTGCATGAGACCACGAGCCTAAAGCGCGAACATATAGGTGGATTTTATGAATACCCCCTTGCAGATCACCAGGAACGATCCAATGAACACAACCAGAAACCATACTGAATCAGCCCTCACGCGGACGCATCGCTCGGCAAAGATCTGGAGCGTCGGATTGCTCGCTCTGAGCGGCTTGGCGATCGGCGGCGTTGCGACCAATGCTCAGGCGATGGTCGAGGCGAGTGCTGCGATGACAACAACCATTCCGCAAGTAAGGATTGCACCTCAAAACATGATGGTGGTCGCTGCTGATGACACCGCGATCCGTTGTGGCGATCAAGATGTGTTTTACGCGATCGCCATGATGAAGGCCGGCTCGGTGCTCGTCGTGCTCGGCGAGTCTGGGTCGTACACCAAGGTCGCGCTGCCGGCATCGGTCGGGATGTTCGTGCCGGTTAATGAAGTTGATGCGACGGTTGCCCAAGACACTGTTGTGCTTGTTGTGGATTCTAAGCTGCGGGCGCCATCACATTTGATGGGGCTCTCGGGTTCATGGAAGGCCGTGTATTCTCAGGCGTTGCCAGCGGGGACAGAGCTTGAGGTTTCTGAAACTTTGATGAGTGATACTGGTGCAGTGCTTGGTTACCGTGTGGTGCCGATGCTTGGTGTTGATGATGAGCATGCCGCGGGGTATGTGAAGACTTCATCGCTTCGTTCGCCAACGGCTGAAGAGTTGAAAGTATTGGGAAGTGCTCAGATGGAAGACACAACGCTTCCGGTCGAGGCTGATGTTGAGCCGATTGAGGTTGTTGATCAAGCCACTGATCAAGACGCCGCGGATACACAGCCGGTTGAGGAAGCGGTTGTTGATAGTACATTGATGGAAGAGATGGATCTTGGGGATGATGAGGTCCAAGCCGAAGCTGAACCAGTGATCATTGAGAATGCGGCACCGATTGATGCCGTGGCAGATCCAGAGCCAACAACACGGGTTGCGAACAATGGATCGATCTCTGCGTCGGCGCTCGAAGATCTTGAAGCCGCTTTCGATCATGCTCGGGCATTGGACAAAGCTGATCTTGATGAAACACTCGACGAGTTGAAGGCTGAGTATGCCCGTGCTCGCGAGGTGGCTGAGGATGGGTCGACCCTCGCAAATGCACTCGACCAACGGCTCGAATGGATTGATATTCGTATCCAAACCCGTGATCAACGCCGATCGATTTCGGCTTTGCTCGCTCAGTACGATGCGAACCAAGATGCGGTTGCTGTTGCGATTGCGAACTGGCAATCTGGGCGTGCGTATCAGCTTGTTGGGCGAATGGTGACGAGTTCGATTTATACTGGTGAGCATTTGCCGTTGTTGTACCGTGTGCAGGTGACTGATCCGGCGTCGGGCATGAGCCGAACGATTGGGTATGTTGCTCCCAACGAGTCGCAGGATCTGCGTCATCTCCTTGGACGGGTTGTTGGTGTGGTTGGTTCTGTCGAGAAGGATGACTCGCTTAAGCTGATGGTGATTTCGCCTGATCGTGTTGAGCCGATGCCTCAATGAGTTCTGATTCCTCATCCGATTCAAGTTCGTCAAATGATGAATCTAACGATTCGTCTAACGATGCATCAAACCATACTTCTGGCTTGCAGATGGTCAATGCGCTCTCGATGTTGCCCGATCCAATCGATGCGGCTCATCAGGTCGCCGATCAGCTCTGGAAACAGCTCAACGGCTCTCCAGATTTGTTGATGGTGTTTGTTTCTGTTCATCATGCGAGAACGATGGGCATGATTGCTGACACGCTGCGCGATCGGCTCGGATCTCGGCATATGGTTGGGATGACGGCTACGGGTGTGATGAGTGGGGTGAGTTCGATCGAAGGATCGGCGGCGGTTTCTGTGATGGCGTGTCGATTTGCGGGCGTTGAGATCAAGCCGTTCTGGGTCGAGCATTTGTCACCAAGAGAATCAATGGATCAACGGGCGGCCAAGCTCTCTGAGTGCATCGGCGCGAGCGATGAAATGCGGGCGGCTTTGTTCTTTGCCGATCCGTTCTCGGTGCCGATGGTGAATCTGATTCCGGCGTTGTCGGCCTCTCGGGTCCAGGTCGTGAGTGATTCTGGGCGCGTCGATCAGATCGGGACGATTATTGGCGGGATGGCTTCTGGTGGGAACAAGCCGAATTCCAATACGCTCTTGCTCGATGGCGATGTTCGCCATGAGGGGGCGATGGGCGTGACGCTCAGCGGGAATCTTCAGGTGGATACTGTGGTTTCGCAGGGGTGTCGGCCGATTGGATCGCCGATGGTGATTACCAAAGCGCGGGGGAATTTGATCCTTGAACTTGGGGGCGAGCGTGCGATCGATGTCGTTCGCGAGACGGTTCGTGATCTCAATGAAGCGGACAAAGAGCTCCTCGGCAACGGCATGGTGATTGGGCGGGTCATCAACGAGCAGAAATCACACTTTGGGCGCGGGGATTTTTTGATCCGCAATGTCATGGGTGGGGACAAAACATCTGGCGCGATTGCAATCGCAGATCTGATGCACGCTGGGCAAACCGTGCAGTTGCATCTTCATGATGCCAAGACGGCGAAGGAAGATTTGTCCTTGCTTCTCGATGGGCAGCGGCTCTATTCCAAGCCTGCGGGAGCATTGTTGATCTCGTGCACCGGTCGTGGGGGCGAGTTCTTTGATGAGCCTGGATACGACGCAACTGTGGTGAGCCGAGCGTTTGATCCCAAGCCCGATGGCGCGAGCCTGGCGAAAGCGGGGACGGAACTTGATCCGAGTTCAGGGATTCCGCTGATTGGTATTCAGGCGGCCGGTGAAATTGGACCGATCGATGGCGTGACTTTTCAGCATGGGCACACGGCCGTCGTTGGTTTGTTCCGCGAGCCGGATTGATTCTGATTAAAGCAGTCCGAGAGCTTTGAGGTCTTGGCGGGGTTCGTCGAACGAACAGCTGCCATAGCTTGTTGCGAAGTGTTCACGGGCAAGCGCGAGTTTCTCAACAGGGAGCGTGAGGTCATTCCAGCGGATTGATTTCTCTTCAAAGATGAACGCTTTGGGGTTTGTTTCTTCGAGGATGCTGGTGATGGTTTCGATGTCGATGTTTTTGATCGCCTTGGTCATTGCGCCGGCGATAAAGACATTGATAAATCCGTGCATCATACCGACGGGTGAGTCCGATTCGTAGGTGAGTTTGTGTTCAGAGCGGATCGGATGATGAAGCCCGGCGGTTGCCTTGAACGGCACATCGGCGGCGTTGCATGCGTGCATGAACCGGGCGATGTCGGCGCTCGATGGGAAGAGGTCCGGGGTGATGCCGCCGCAACGGATTTTGGCGGCGGCTTGGTTGCCGGCGATCGCCGCGATGAAGCCGCGAGGGTCGCCGTCGAAGATTGCTTCTGGTGGGAGTTCAAACGCGGGGGCGATCATCGCGGGGAGAATATCCATCGCTTCATCGACATCATTGGGCGATGCGATTTTCATCTCGATGACATCGACCATCGCGAGCCCGTGCT
>Ga0209345_10004649_pt1 | contig 13130 bp, 13 predicted proteins | sample Cruoilmetagenom7_FD_187294 | JGI IMG/M metagenome (GOLD analysis project Ga0209345, IMG submission 187294) | Oil polluted marine microbial communities from Coal Oil Point, Santa Barbara, California, USA - Sample 7 (SPAdes) (version 2) | ecosystem: Environmental > Aquatic > Marine > Oil seeps ...
CCCGAACTACAAGAGAAGCTTGCAGGTCTAGAAATGCTTACACCTACTCCTTTACAGCGCAAAAGTATTTCTGAGATAAAAAGCGGTGCTAATGTCTATTGTACGGCATCAAAAGACAGTGGAAAAACGACTACGCTGATCCTTACTACCTTGCAGAAATTAAAATTTAAGGAACAGGGAAATGCCCCAAGAGCCATCGTATTGGTAGAAAATAAAGATAAAGCCCTAGCATTGTATGATGCCTTTTTTAGGTTTACTAAATATAGTTCGTTGCGAGTGTATGTTGGGCATGAACATCTACATATTGATACACAACGTTCTGAAATATTTATGGGTATAGATATTCTAATTTCTACACCCAAATCATTGAATAAGTTGTTTTTATTAAATGGTGTAAATACTTCTCAATTAATGATATTTAGTATTGACGATGCTGAGTTTCTAGTGCAACAATCTGCCTATGCTGCGTTGATGTCGATTACCCAAAGTATTAAAAAATGCCAGTATGTGATTTATTCAGAAAAAATAAACCCAAAACTAAAACGTTTTGAGTCTTATTTTATGGAATACTCCAAAAAAGTCACTGTTTAGATGATTATACCTAAACTTCATTATATATCCCAAGGAAATTCTCCAAAGGAGCATTTAGAAAACATTCAAAAAGCGTGTACTTCGGGTGCAGAATTAGTGCAATTAGATATAAAAAATATTTCAGATAAGAAATTTTTGAAAATAGCTGTAGAGGCTAGAGAAATCACAGCTCATTTTCAGACGCGATTAATCATTAATGACCATTATAAGATTGCTAAAGAAGTAAAGGCTGATGGTGTACATTTAGAAAGAATAGGCTCCTGCCCTAGTATCGTTAGGGACTATTTATACTCTTGGCAAATGATTGGTGCGACTGCAAATACCTTGCAAGATTGTGAAACCTTCGTAGAAAAAGAAGTGGATTATATTTGTTTGTCTCCTTTCAGGTTAACAACAGATACTGACAATAATCCTCCAGTTTTAGGTTTAAATGGTTATATATTAATTTTAGAAGCTTTACACACTGAAACGCCCATTATAGGCTTTGGTGGTATTATAACAGAAGATGTTATAGCTATCTTGGAAACAGGTGTTTCAGGAATTGCGGTATCTGAAGCAATTACACGTGATTTTAATACGATAAGAACTTTTAATCAATTACTTAAAGCATCTTCAACAGAGGAACAACGGTATACACTAAAATAAATCAGGACCAATATTCATAGATCTTATTTATTTAAGGTGCCCTTAATGAATGCAATAGACACTCCAGATTTTGAAATAAAAAAAGCCTTCCCTTCAAAATATTCTTCTGATTTTAAATGAAGTACCATTTTTATTTCTGCATTATCTTTATCTTCAAGTTTAATTGTAAATAAATAAAATTCATTGTATTTATATGGAAAATATTGATCGAATAATAATATTTCTTCAGTACCATCATAATTTCCTACAAAGGGTGCATCGATAGAAGATTCATAAAGTGTTGATGAATATTCAGCATCAGACATAGCAATTGCTTCTTCTAGACTTCTATTTCTAACATTATCTCCATAAAACTCTTCAGATAATGTTGCAGTTACCTCCCAGGGACCGTCTGCAAGTTCGTAATCTTCAGTATATTCTAACACAGCGTAGGCAGCTACTGCTATAGAAATAATTACTATAATTGCTAAAGCAACTTTCCATATAACACTCCAACACCCTTTTTTATTCTTTTTAATTGGTTGAGGAGTTGGTTTAAAAATTACATCCTCTTTTTTTATTGGTTTTTTAGGAAGAGGTTTAGGTTGAGTAATCTTAATTTCTTTAGGTGTACCACATTCTAAACAAAATTTTTCACCTTCTTCATAAATTCTACTGCATTTGACACATTTTATCACTTCAAGTTTAGGAGGTGTTGGTTCTTTTATAATCTTTTGACCACATTCTACACAAAATTTAGTATCAGCTGTAATTTCTGCTTGACAATTTGGGCAAGAAAACTTTTTTTCAGTCTCAGCTGTTAGTTCACTTGGTTTACTGTGTGTTTCAATTGTAGTCTTTTGTTTATTATTTTTAGTAGGTTTAGGTTTAATGCTCTCTTGATTTTTGCTTACCTCTTTAAGTAAGGGAACTTTAAACTTTATTCTGTGTGAACACTCTTTATTTGCACATTTAGTGCTAATCGTTTTACCTCTATAAGGTTCAAGTTTAGCTTCCTTTATATTTTTAGAGGTATTACAAACTTTACAGGTAACTTTCATAGCTTTAAAATTATTACGCTTTCAAGTATTATTATATAAATTCATTAAAACTGAAAGCCTTTATAATTATTTTTTCTAGATTATCTCTATTTGAAATATTTTCAATGACGACCTTTTTATTTTCAAAATATTGATGATATGTTGATTCTTTTGAGCTAATAAACACTCCATGCTTTAAAATTACATCTTCATAATCATTTATAAATTTCTTAGAATAATATGAGAACTTAACAGAGTTAAGCTTAAATAGATTTGAATACAATGCTATTGAATTAACATCAAGGCTTAGTTTATTTTCCTTTTTTAAAGACAAATATTTTTTCTCTATAAGCCTGTTAATACACTTAGGGATATCTATTAATTGTATTTCTTCAGTATCAACTGAAGCTAAAAGGAATAATGAATGAATCGATTTATAATCATCAGTATCCTCAAACTCCTCTAGTATGTCTTTAGGGGTAAAAACACTTGTTGTTTCATCAAGATTAGAATCAATAATACCATTCATTTCTACTAAAGAAAATGCTATATTTAATACTAAATACTCATCAAAACTTACTATGTGTTTGGTTTTGTAAGGGTCTACTTGATATTTAGATACATCGATTAGTTTTATATAATTTTTGATTTTTTCATTAATAGATTTTGGTTGAGAAAGCTCAAACTTTTCTTCTGAATCAAATAGGTATTCGGAAATTTTTTCGTCTCTTCCATATAAAAAATTGATTATTTTTTCATTTTCAATCTCTGAACTAATTTCATATTCAAAATCTGGTTTACTTAAAACCTGTATTATATCTTTAAAAATAGTTAGCTCATTTTCAGACAATAACAATTCTATTTCTTGTTTTTTAATTTCTAAATCGACACTATCCCATTCATCTATTGGTGCATTTACAATAAATTCATAAAGAGGGCTATGCAATTCAATTTTATCAATATAAGGTTCTAATAAAATGAAAAAATCATATTTGTCAATTGTGATATTCATGTTATAAATTTATTATCATATTAGTATTAATGTAAAAGATTACTTCCATAACGCTTCATTGTTTTTGAGAATCTTGATGATTTTCTTCAAGCGTATTTTTTTATCAGCTTCTGAAATATTGAGTTTATTAATATTTGCTTTTCTTTTTTGGAAAGCTTCTACAAATTTTTGACTATCTGATTTCTTTGGTGTATAGACCCATTCTGTAGCTTTAGTTACTCCCTCCTTATAGGTGTCAATTGATTTATCAATAACAAAATCAAGGTTAGGACCACCTGACAAACTCAAAATCGCATCACCAATAGCAATTACTGGATTTTTAGTTAAAAACTTTTTTAATCCAACTCTTAATATTTCTTCTGCTATAACACCAACTTGCTCATCTGTTTGTTTTGCATTTTTAAATTTTTTATTGACATTGTTTATAAATGTAAGTGCATCTGCTAAGTGGCCGAGGTTTTTAATGTTTTTAACATTTCTAAATAAAGATTTTGCACCTTTTGTTTTAGTAACAATAAATCTATTAGCCTTTCCTCTCAGTAATTTATTTAGTTTTGATGCATACTTATTTGCAAGATCATTTAACCCTTTATTTTTACAGTTGTCAATAATATCTTTATAGCGTTGCGCTGCTTTTTTATATTCTTCCCCTTTTAGAAGTCCTTGCCATAGCTTGACTCCCTGTGCACCAGCGCTTTCTAATAATGTTTTAATGTTGTTAGAGGTATCCATCACCTTTTGGGTTTCATCTAATGCTACATCTCCACTACTAGTTTCTTTAGTTGTTACCTCATCTAACTCTTTTTCAGTTGTTGCTTTATCTATTTCTTCTTTTATTTCTTTAATTTCTTCATCAGTATCATCTATAAAATCATCCAAATCTTCATCCTCAAATAGTTCTTCTATTTCTTCATCTGTCAATTCTTCGTCTGTGTCATCTATTTCTTCCATAAAATCATCCAAATCTTCATCATCAAATAAATCTTCTATTTCTTCATCTGTCATTTCTTCGTCTGTGTCATCTATTTCTTCCATAAAATCATCCAAATCCTCATCATCAAATAAATCTTCTATTTCTTCATCTGTCATTTCTTCGTCTGTGTCATCAATTTCATCAATGAAGTCATCTAACTCCTCGTTAGTTACCTCTTGATCTGAATCAACTACATCTTCATCAACTGGAGGTACATTAGGTGTCATACCTGAACTCATTACACCCACAGCAACAGCAATAACTCCTCCTACAATAGCTACGGCAGAGTTATAACCAGCAGTTTCTTCACAATCTCCTGGACTAGAACAATCATGTGCGAAAGCGACCCAATCATAAAGAAAGAGTAGTAGAAAAATAGAATATTTATTATTGATAATTTTTTTCATAATAACGTTTTATTCCATAGCCTAGAACTATACCCCAAAGACCATGACCAACAATTCCCGTCATTAAAAATCCTGGGTCTTCTAATCTTACTGCTAAAAAATGAGGATATACCCACATCATTAATCCTTGCAATATCATAGACCAAATAAAGCCTTTAAACATACCACCCTTTGGCACTAACAAGGCGAACATCATCCCAAAACTTATTCCATTCCAGAAATGGTATGTCCAACCTGCCGCTATTGCTAAAGTTGCTGTTTGTTCAAGACCTGTGATGAGTTCTCCAAAAATGGGCATAGCCCGAAACGGATTAAAGTCGAATCTAAATATTAGTTTTAATAATGGTCTTATAGCATCATAAAATAGCGTTGCAATTAATCCCCATTTACCACCTTGAATTATTAAGCTATTGAAATATTGAAACTTTTTAGATTTTGAATAAAAAAGAGTAAAAGCCACTAAAATAATTGCCATTGGTAGTACAACAAATGAAACAGTAAATGTCATTGGAATTTTACCTAAGCCCCACAGACTAATAGCTACTCCAGACATACTAGTTAATAGAAGTCCTACAATAATCTGCGTAATAGTTAATTTGTTCTTCATTTTATTTGTTTTTAATTATTGCACCTTTTTTGGGTAGTAACACTAGATACCCACAGATAAGTGAAACAAGAACAATAAACTGTTCTTTTACTGCTACTGAACTTACTCTATGTTGTAAGGTTATAATAAGTGATAATACTATTGGAATTAGAAAAGCAAAAAGATAACGTGTAACTTTTGGGAATTTATCTCGTTTCTTAAAGAAACTTGTAAGTTTTTTTTGAATTTGAGTGTAATATTCTGTAGTAAAAAAAGTGAAAACACCAATAATTGCAGGAAATGATTTTTGGCCTATGATACCAATAGTACCACTTGTTGTGTAATGACTTCCTGACCAGAGTATTGTAAAAATAAGCGTTGCAACTAATGGATTTAAAAGGAATCTAAAATCTTCAGGTATTTTTGGTCTTAATTGATTAAATAATTTAAAAATCACTTTTCTAAACACAAAAATTAAGACCATAAAAATAAGTGGCCCTAACAACATTTTAAAGGCTACCAACGCAGAACAAATGTACATTCCAATGGTCATTGTTTTGTAACCTAAACAATTTCCTGGGTTAATAATAAATTTAAATGAATTAGGAAAGAAACCTAAATGCCAAAAGACCCTTGATACTATAATACCAGCAATAAATACCAAAATTAACTTTATGATTGGACTTTTCATTTTTTATACCAATTAGTTATTGGTCAATTTATATCCACCTTTTCTCGTAATTTTTTGGAATAATAGTAAGTATAATTTAACGCTTAATTAGTCATGAATAAAATTATCAAAATAATTGAAGTTATTCTATGATGTTTATCATATTTTAAACGGTCTGTCGATCTTAATAAAAAAATCAAAATTATAGCTAATAAAAAAGCCATCTTAAAAGATGGCTTTTTTATTAGAAAATTTAAAGATATATATTTAGATCACTTTTACGTTTACTGCGTTTAATCCTTTGTTTCCTTCTTGAAGATCAAATGTTACTTCATCGCCTTCTCTAATCTCATCGATTAATCCAGAAATGTGTACAAAGTGGTCTTTTTCAACTCCTTCTTCAGTGATAAATCCAAAACCTTTAGTGTCGTTGAAAAATTTTACTGTTCCTTTACTCATTTTAATGTAATTTAATTTATTAATACTTATTAGTTTGCAAAGATGGAGCCAATTATTATATAATGAGTCAATTAATGTGATTATTATTAATTTATCATTGCCAATCTATGTTCTAGATACTTGCAATTACTTTGCTTATTTGTTAGGCTATATTCATCATAGTTTCCATCTGTTTGGCTTTCCAAAAAGTACTACCCTCCCATCGTGTTTCTGTAGCATATTGCATTTTTAATTTTTCTATATAAATCTGAAATGCACTATCCACAACATAATTATAAGCTAACATAGCATCTTCTTTATTAGCTAAGGCACTTGTTAAAGCATGACCCGCATAATAGCCAGAAGCTAATGCAGAAGTGATTCCGTAGGAAGAAATTGGATCGAACGTAAAAGCTGCATCCCCAACTGCTATCCAATTTTTGCCAAAAGGTTTATCAATTTTACTAGTCCCAGCTGGCATTATTTTTAAATCTTCAAAATTAATTTGTGCGCTAGCAGTATATTTTGAAATATGTAAAGTGCGTTCTAGTTCCTTTTGCAAAAAATCAATCTGATTATTTTTATCAGGCAACATGGTTTGTTCCGTAAAGAACATTAGTGATAGCTCGTTTGTTTGTTGTGGAGCCATATACCACCATCCATTTTTAGTAGCTTCTACAATAATTTGATGTGAGATAGGAATAGTTAATGAAGCTTTAAATACAATGGCAAATTGATTATCTATTTTTTGTTTGAAACCACCTAGTTGCTTACTAACAGTAGCTTTTCTACCTGTTGCATCAACTATGTATTTAGCTGTAAGTATCTTACTTTCAATATTGTTTTCAATACATGCTGAGACGCCTTTATCTGTAGATATTACTTTTTTTAGTTTATACCCAAACAAACAGTGAGTTTCAGATTGTTGTATTCGCTTCCGAAGTTGTTTTTCAAAATATAATCTATCTAATAAATATCCGTGACCGTGAATTTCTTTAATGAATTCTTTTTGTTCCAATTGGTCATTTCCCCAACAACTCTTATTGCCATAATAAGCAATATGCTTCTTTTCTTCTACCAAATGCTGCATGCCCAGTTTCTTTAATAAAGGTTTGGCATTGGGAGGTATTGCTTCTCCAAGTTTTCGAGTAGGTTCTATAGCAGCTTCTACAATACAATTTGAAATACCTTGAGAAGATAGTGTTAATGCAGTGGCAATACCAGCGGGACCACCACCGATTATAATTACATCAAATGATTTTTTAGCGTTCTCCACGATCCAAAGTTCTACGCTTACGATTGGTTTTAGGAGCTTCTGAGCGGAGTTCGGCTACTTTTTTAGTTGCATGTTCTAAACTTTCAACCATAATAGTTGGGCCCTCCTCTTTAGCTTTAGGTTGAACAACGTTATCAGTATCTCCTTCAGCATATAAAACTTGAGCAAATGTTGCGTCTGGATCTTCTGTGTCAAAATTTCGCCCCATTTCAACCCAAGAAACTTCAGGTAAATAGCCTTCAGAATTATTTGGAATAGGATGTTCTTGTTTGGTTATGATCCCTAATTCATGCCATTCATCTACCATATTTGTGAGTCGTTGCAAGTGATCTGCTTCAATATCTCGCAGCCAATCTTGTCTATAATCTAAATGTTTTAAACGTTGAGCAACTCCTACATTTCCTGCTTGGATTCGTAAATATCCATCCTCAGCAAGTATCTGATTTGGTACTCTCGCTGCCCAGAATGATGGTAATGGCAAATAATTTGAAACAGTATAACCAGAAAGACAACTCGCTTCATCGGTTTGCCAAGGAACTCCCATCCAACGTGTTAATGAACCAGGGCCATTTGCGCTAAAAGGTCCGTCAGCAGAAGTAGCAACTTCAGGTGTTAATAAAGGTCCATAATCTAATTTTATTGCTTCACCTTCAGGCAAAACATTAAGACGGTAAGGTTCTTTCCACATATGAATAATTCGCATGGTCCATGTAAGTTCTATGCCAGGATGAAAGGGTCCACCTAGACAATCTTCTAAAGGAGCTTGATTTAATGCATTGATTTGTTCTGAAAGGGAAAGCTTATCAAAAGGAACTACTCTTTTTGGTGTTCCTGTAATAAAATCACCTTGCATCCATTGGGTTAAGCGTTGGTATTGTGTTACTGTAATTGGTAAATCATCTAATGAAATATTTGAATAATCTCCAAATCCGTCACCATAAAACGGTGGAACTTTCGTCGGTGTGTATTCAGTTGAGTTAGGATCTCTAAACCATTCGAATACACGTTCTCGGGCTTTTTTTGAAGAATCACTTGGGTTTTCTAATACTTTTATAATTGCTGGATTAGTGAAATCTGAAGGAGAATTTTTTCCGAATAACATATTAAAGCCTTGATTAACCCATTGCGTTTGCGTCATTCGTTCTAAAATAGGGTAAATATCTCTATGGAACTCAACACCATTTTCAGAAGGGTTAGGGTAGCCCATTTCAGTAATAAATAAATTCTGAACAACATCATTCATCGTTACCACTCCGTATAATCCTTGTCCGAAGTTTGGAGGTGTTACTGCTACCATTGCTGGAGTTGCTTCATATTCTGTGCCGTTTATTTTAACACTTGCACGTATAATTCCATCACATGTATCATCATGCCAACCATCGTTATTTGCAAAGGTTGTAATAGGTACATTGTCATGAGATTGCGCATCTCCATCTCCTGCAAAAAACAGAAGGCGGCCTTCAACATCGGTTTGTAAATGGCCTAAATCAACAGGAGTACCGTAAAATAAACCGTCGTCAAAGTTGTGTGTATTAGTATTAATGTTTTTTCCAGAAATAGATTTTGAACTTGGTGTAATGGCAAGTTGCTTACGCTCGGCACCTTTTACATCATTGTTTCTTGGCTTTGCAGGTTTTGAATATTTACCTAGATCCATAGCATTTTCAAAGTCATACCATGCAGGCTTCACATTGGCAACTTCTGCACGCCAATTTATGGTTGCATTATTCGCCGTGAGTTCTTGTACTACTTTACCATTGTTGTCGAAAGCATATACTCTAAAGCGTGCTACTTCCTTTTTAATTCGTCCTTGTTTATCCTTGAAACCTCCAGGAGGAACAATGGATACGCCAGGTTGATCTGCTGCTAAAAAATGTTCTGGTGAGTTTCCAATTCTTGCAATTCCGATTGGTGGATAAATTGCTACATAACTTATTTGAGGTGCTTTCATAATTTGTATTATTGATTCTTGTAAAGTTGAACAATTATACTATGAAATACACTTCGTATTTATACGTAAATTTTAGTCAGAGTTATTTGATTGTTGGACTGTAATCTCTATCGCTTCTTTTTATTCTTTTTTGGTTCTTCAGGTTTTGAAGAAGGTGTATTAGAGGCAATATAATTTGCTAAAATTTTATCAACCAACTCTTCTTTAGTTAGGTGATGAAAAATGGTTCTAATTTTTGTTTTAAATTCTTCAGAAACCTCTCGATTTGGTTTTGTTTTAAATATTTTTCTTGCCCATAATAAGCCATTATTTTCTTCGATACTTTGCGCATCTGCTTTAACAAACTCATGAAATTTGATTCCTAGTTCTTCTTCAAATTCTGGCATTTCTTCAACTTCTTCTTGTTGAATAACACTTAATGAAAGTCCCTTCGCCCCTGCTCTAGCTGTTCTTCCACTTCTGTGAACATACGCCTCATAGGTGTCTGGCAAATGATAATTTACAACGTATGATATTTCTTTTACATCAATACCACGAGCAGCCAAATCGGTAGCAACTAAAATATCTATATGCCCTTCTCTAAATTGACCCATGATACGATCACGAATTGTTTGCGCTAAACTTCCATGAATTGCACCAGAAGAGAATTTATTGATGGCTAACTTTTTTGCAAGTTTATTAACTGCGGCTTTCGTTTTACAAAAAATAATACCTCGTTCGCCTTCTTTTGAATTTAAAAAATGAAGCAAGACTTCTAGTTTTTCTATGGGTTCAACAACCACATATTGGTGATCGATGCCTTGATGTCCCATCGTTTCCATGTCTGCTTCTATTTGCAGCACTTCCTTTGACATATAATTATTCACTAATTGCTTTATAGCTCCTGGTAAAGTTGCTGTAAACAAAAATGTCCTTTTAGATTTCGGGATTTCTTTAATAATACTATCTAATCCTTCTTTTAAAGCACTTACCATCTCATCGGCTTCATCTAAAATGAAGTAAGAAATATTTTTTACATCAATAGCATTTCGGTTTACTAAATCAGCTAATCGTCCAGGAGTTGCAACTACAATATGAGTCGGTTTTTTTAAACGTTCAATTTGAGGTTTAATAGGAATTCCTCCGCAAACAACTGCAATAGAAACTGAAGGAGTTTGAGCTGAGAATGATTCTAAGTTTGCATAAATTTGTTGGCCAAGTTCTCTAGTAGGTGCTAAAATTATAGCTTGTAAATTTGTTTTATTTACATCTATTAGCTGTAGTAAAGGTAATCCAAATGCTGCTGTCTTTCCAGTTCCAGTTTTTGCTAACACCACAAGATCTTCCTTCTGATTTAGCATTACAGGAATGGTTTTCTCCTGAATATCTGTTGGTACAGAAATCTGTAAATCGGTTAAGGCTTGTTTTATTTCACTGTTAATTCCTAAATCTGAAAAAGATTTTGACATAAAAATATTTTTCAGCAAAGATAAACACTCTTTTATAGGTAAAGCTACCAATCAGTCATGATATTCATTTTAATAGAATAATTAATCTAAAGTCAAGATGCTCAAGGTAGTCTGTAACTTAAGTTACTGTACGTTATTAAAAAGAAAATTACTTTTAAAAAAAATAAACATGTCAAAAATAGTTGTTTTAGGAGCAGGAATATCTGGTCATGTAGCAGCCTCACATTTACGTAGAAAGCTGTCAAAAAATCATGAAGTTGTTGTAGTCTCGCCTAATAGTAATTACCAATGGATCCCATCAAACATTTGGGTTGGTATTGGAAGAATGAAATCAAAGAAAATATTATTCCCATTAGCTCCTTTATATAAAAAGAAAGGAATTGGATATAAACAAGCTAAGGCTATTTCATTTTACCCTGAAGGAGATGCCGTTGAAGAAAAGCCTTATGTATTAGCTGAATATGTTACTGGAGCCTCTAAAGGACAAAAAGAAAAAGTAACTTATGATTATTTAATAAATGCTACTGGCCCGAAGCTTAACTTTGAAGCGACTGAAGGTTTAATACCTGGGAAAAATAAAGCATATTCTGTATGTACATATACGCATGCCGATCATGCCTGGGAAGGCTTAGATGCTCTAATTCAAGAAATGAAAAAAGGCAAAAAAGTTAAAATTTTAATTGGTACAGGCCATGCAAAATCTACTTGTCAAGGAGCAGCTTTTGAGTACATTTTGAATGTTGAACAAGAGTTACGTCGTCATAAAGTGCGTGATATGGCAGAAGTCACATGGATTTCAAATGAATATCAATTAGGTGATTTTGGAATGGATGGCATGTTATTAAGTTATGGAAGCATGACTATGAAATCACATGAGATGGTTGAAATGATTTTTGAAGACAGGGATATTAAATGGATACTTGGAGCTGGTGTAGAGAAAGTTGAAGATGGATTAGCTTATTATGAAAATCTTGATGGTGAATATAAAACAGAAACATATGATTTTGCGATGCTAATTCCTTCATTTTCAGGTCATGGTTTTAAAGCTTATGATAAAAAAGAAAACGACATTACAGAAAAATTGTTTAAAGGATTTATGATTGTTGACGCTGACTATACATCAAAACCATATGAAGAATGGTCTGTTCAAGATTGGCCAGAAACCTATCAGAACCCAAGTTATAAAAATATTTTTGCTCCTGGAATTGCATTTGCTCCTCCACATGCTATTTCTAAACCTAGAAAAAGTAAGAATGGAAATGTAATTTCGCCTTCACCTCCTAGAACAGGTATGCCTTCAGGTATTACTGCAAAAATAGTAGCAGATAATATTATTGATTCTATTAAAAGCGGTAAAGAATCTTTGCAACATAAAGGAAGTTTAGGAAATATGGGAGCAGCATGCATAGCTTCTGCTGGTTATGGTATAACTAAAGGAAGTGGAGTTAGTATAACTACCTATCCTATTGTTCCAGATTATAAAAAATATCCAAATACTCAAGGTAGAAAATTAGGAAAAACCTTTGGAGAGATTGGTTTAGCGGGACATTGGTTAAAAGTAACATTACATTATGCTTTTATCTATAAAGCAAAAATGAAACCATTTTGGTGGTTGATTCCAGAATAGGAATCAAATGTAAAACAGGTTGATTCCAGAATAGGAATCAAATCTAAAACAGGTTAATTCCAGAATAATAATTTTAAATTAAAATGTTAGTTTCTTAAAAAGACATAAAATGACTCAAAGAATTTCAAAATATCAAAAATTTAAAATGATGAATCCTATCATTCAGTTTTTTAAATATATCTATTTAAGTATAAAAATTATGATCGTTGTTGCTGGTGGGCATGGAGGTAGTAGAGAACTTAAGTAATAAAGTTTATTTAACCCGTTGTGCATTATGATTTAAAAGAAAAAAGTTGTCCATATTACTGATAATCAGTAAATTGTTTTAGTTATAAAACATTAACTATGAACAACTTAAGTGCAAATTACGAAAGAATATTGGAAGTGTTAAAAAAAATATCAAAAGAACAACTTTTAACTTACCAGAGACGTCAACCAAAGCTTAGCGACTTAGAGCTCATTAGTTTGAGTTTAACTGCTGAATTTA
>Ga0209345_10004650_pt1 | contig 13128 bp, 9 predicted proteins | sample Cruoilmetagenom7_FD_187294 | JGI IMG/M metagenome (GOLD analysis project Ga0209345, IMG submission 187294) | Oil polluted marine microbial communities from Coal Oil Point, Santa Barbara, California, USA - Sample 7 (SPAdes) (version 2) | ecosystem: Environmental > Aquatic > Marine > Oil seeps ...
TAGCTTCTGTCTTACGTCCCATGTGGCACTCCTCAGTGGTGAGGATGAGCCTAAAAACACTCAGTTAAAAAATGCTCTCAGATTGTTCCAGGGGGGCTGACGTCGGACACTGCGGTCAACGATTTGATCATACGTTTCGACAATCGAGGGGCGTTCCTGTCGTTCACGTGCATGATGCTCAGTGGCCTAGAAGAATGAGCGTTTCTTCGGTCTTCTGGCAGACTGCTTCGAATGGTTGGCCGATCACATTTTGGACTTTTGACGTGCGCCGCCGCTCGAACGTGACGCTCCGCATGATCACGGTTTGATCGTATAGGAGATCGTGGATCGACCATGTTGGCTTTTAATGGGAAAGCATTAATAGTAGTCGGCGAGTAGACGGATCGACAATGAGGACACACCTATGGGCAGCTTCACGCAAGACGCCTCCGACGCCGCGCTCCAGCCAAAATCGACAGCCCAGACCTGGTACGGTCCTGACATGACATCAAGACCGGAACAGTGGGTTCACAACTGGTCGGCCGATGAGATTGCCGAGATTAAAACTGCAGTGATGCGGAGCAGTGATCGAGCCGGCGATCTCATGCAGCTAACAAAGTCCGATTTCGAACTGTCGACTGTCTCGCGACGTCTGGAAAGCATCAAACGCCACATACTTGATGGTCCAGGCTTCTACGTTCTGCGCGGTCTGCCGATTTCGACGTGGAGCATTGAGGAAGCGGCAACGGCTTTCTGGGGACTTGGCATGCACCTCGGTGATCCATGTTCCCAAAACGGTAAGGGCCACGCGTTGGGTCACGTGAAGAACCTTGGCCTCGATTATCAGGATCCGGCAACACGCGGCTACCAGACGAGTGCGCGCTTGCCGTATCACACGGATTCTAGCGATATTGTTGGCTTGCTGTGTCTTAAGACTGCGAAGTCCGGCGGTCTATCGTCGATCGTCTCATCGACCACGTTGTTCAATGAAGTTCAGCGGCGGCGTCCCGACCTGCTCAAGGTTTTAATGCAACCATTCTTTCGAACTCGCTGGGGCGAGATTCCGGAAGGCAAATTGCCCTGGGCGGAGATCCCGGTATTCATGGTGCATGACGGACGGGTAATCGCCCACTACGTGCGAAGCGCTATTCGAAAAGGTCAATTGCTGGACGGCGTGCCGAAGCTGACAGCCCGTCAGGAAGAAGCATTGGATTTTCTCGATACGCTTGCCGGCGACCCGTCTATTCATCTCGATATGACTTTCGAGCCTGGGGATATCCAACTCGTATGCAACCACTCGACGATGCACAGCCGCACCGCTTATGAAGATTTTCCTGAAGCAGAGCGACGACGACATCTATTGAGGCTCTGGCTTGCTTGTGAGGACGGACCTGGATTGCCTGAAAGGATGACCAGTTCTTACGAGGGCGCAACACGAAATGGCAGACCAAATGGGATCCTGGTGCCAGGCGTGTCTCTCAAAGCACCGTTGGCAGCTGAATAGTCTGCCGTAGAATTAGCAGTCAGTTAAAGGAGCATTCGTGATGGCCTCGGAAGACATTGGATTCGGTTGGTTCCTGCCAACAAGTGGCGATAGTCACTGTCTTGGCGACCCGTTGAGAGCTATTCCTCCAAGCCGTGAGCTGTTCGACGAAATCGTCGATGTCGTCGACAATGCCGGTTTCACGTACTTGTTGATGCCGGTGAACACGGCATGCTGGGAGGCAACCGTGACGGGTACCTACTACATGGCGAAGACAAAGAATGTCGCGCCGCTTGTTGCGTTAAGGTCTGCCTATTGCAATCCGGTTCTATCGGCAAAAATGTTTGCGACGATGGACCAGCTCTCTGGTGGACGTCTTTGCGTCAACCTGATCGCAGGCATCAACGACGATGATACCCGTGCCGACGGCATACCGGACAGCAAAGAAGTTCGCTACGAGAAGATGGACGAAGAGGTCCAGATCATGAAGCGACTTTGGACCAGCAATGAGCCAATTAAATTTCAAGGGCGGCACTATCAAGTTGACTCGACAATCGAGCCCAAGCCGTTGCAGCAGCCGCATCCCCCCTTCTTCCTTGGCGGCGGCTCAGAGCACGCGCTTGAGGTCTCTGCGAAACACTCTTCTGTCCACTTGTTCTGGGGCGATCGCCCGGCGAACATCAAACGGAAGGTGGCTGATTTGCGTGAACGCGCAAAGAAGTACGGCCGTGAGCATGTGATCCAGTTCGGCATGCGCCTTCAGATTGTTTGTGCGGATACCGAAGAGGAAGCCTGGTCGCAAGCCTTCGATCTCATCGGCAATGTCGAGGGCATGAAGCTTGCCAACATGCGAACCAGCAGAAACCCGATTGAGGGGATACGTCGAACATCGGAAGCAAACCGGCAGGTCTGGAAACTCTTGGAAGAGGCTGGTGAAGATATGAAACTCGGCCCCAATCTGTGGGCTGGCATCTCAAAAGTTCGCGCGGGGGCCGGCATTGCCATTGTCGGCAATCCAGATCAGGTGGCAAGAACACTCCATGAGTTTGTTGACGCAGGCTGTTCTAGTTTTTGCCTCTCGGGATACCCTCATGCCACCGCCGCCCGAACCTTTGCACAAAAAGTCATGCCATATTTCGAAGGACGGATCTCTTCGGAACTGCCCAAAGTGGCGTGAGAGCGACATCGGGCGCAGGCCCGGATGTCGCTTATGTGCACGAAGCGCCCTTGATGGCCTGCTGTTGGCCGGATGACTGGTGCGCTTCGTGCAACATACGCGACGGTTGGGTTACATGACAGCTTCGAGCAAACAACCGACATTATGCACGGCTGATTCGGCAGAGAAGGGCTTTCAAATTTGTCTGTCCTGAGGCCGGGTCGCGTTGTCCGCCGTCGGTGAGATGATTGACGGGCCGCCAGGGATGGAACGGTTGCCGTTCGCCCCAGCCGATTGGCATAAACACCGCGTTTGGGCGGATTCCGGCATATAGCCAGGCACGCGCTTCTACCGTTCCGTGAGCTGTTTCAATCCTCGCGCGTGCGCCATCTTCGATGCCGAGTGATTTGGCTTTGTCGGGATGGATCTGCACATAAAGGTCTGGCCACATTTCTTGGGCCTGCCACGCATAATGTGTCCAGGAATGGAAATGAGGCGCAGCCGGGCGCCCTGTAACAAGCTCAGTATCAAAGCCTTGCTCGCGCAAACGAGCGCCGGGCATGTCACTGCCAGGCTGCACAATCCGCCCACGTGACGCGGCAGTTTTGTCATAAAATGGCGAGGGAACACCATCTGTATCGTCGCCATCCAAGGTGTCGATGTAGGCAACGTCATGCAGCGTTTCGCGTTCACCGTAAAACTCAGGGAGCGCGGATAGCCCCAATGCGGCAAACTTTGCCTCCAGCGCCTCTGTCCAAAACTCCAGTTTACCACTTTCGGTCGGGAAGCGATGCCCCGGCGGCGCGCCAATTGCTGTCGTGCCTTCTTCATAGAGCGTTTCGATTTCCGCGCCATCTTCTGTTCCGACGGGGAAGCGAACCCAGCGCCAAGGAACGGAATGCAGGCGCGCCTGCGTGATACCGCGCATTTGGTCGTTCTGGATCAAAACCTCATCCCAGAAGTGTGCGGGGTCTTTGTACTCTTCCTTCATCACGTCGGAAAAACCGAGCCGTTTGCCAAGCTCGATCCAGATCCAATCATCCGGCTTTGCGTCGCCGGGTGGGTCGATCATGCGATCGATCCACACGACACGGCGATCATCATTGGCCCGCCCAACCTCACCTTTCTCGATGCCGGTAGCAGCCGGCAATACATAGTCAGCGAAGGCGCTTGTTTCGGTTGGGAACAGCCCCACATAGACCAGCAGCTCGAGCGCCTCCATCGCCTTGGTCGTTGCATCACGATTTGGCCAAAGCGACAGCGGATTGTTGCTGGCGATCATTGCCGTGAGTGGATAGGGCCGATGCTCAGTCATAGCCTTAAGCCAGCCCGATGGACTTTTTCTGATTTCCGGGCGGGTAATCTCAGCGCGGCGTTCGGGCGGGGCGTTAGCCTCGATCGGCACACTGGCCGACATGTTCATATACGCGCCACCTTTGCGGCCCCAGTTGCCGGTGATCGAGGCAAGGAACATGAAGATGCGGTTCACCTGGGTGGAGTAGGTGTGCTGATTGAGGCCACGGCTACCAAAAATCACACATCCATCGGCGGCCGCGATCTGTTCGGCCAGCTCACGAATTTCATTGGCCGGAATATCGGTGATTGGGGCCGCCCAATCCGGGGTGTAGCCCAGATCGAGAATGAAGTCGCGCCACCGTTCCCAGCCGAGCACCCAGTTATCGCAGAATTTTTGGTGGTGAAGTCCATTGGCAAAGATGTGGTGGACGAGTGCCAAACCGAGCGCCATGTCGGAGCCAGGCCGGGCCGCCAACCATTTGTCGGCCTTGCTTGCTGTCACCGTGAAGCGTGGATCAACGACGACCATCCGCGCGCCGTGCTTGATGCGCCAATCGTTGATCTGGCCGAAATATACCGGTCGGGTTTCGGCCTGATTGTCGCCGATATAGACGTACAGTTCTGCGCTGCCAAGATCGGTTTCTGTGTAGCTGTTGCCACAACCGCCATAGCCTTGAGTGATACCAAACGCAAGGTTCTTGCCTGCCGAGCAGTATGGTTCCGTGCTCTCAATATTGGGCGTGCCCCAGAGCTGGGTGAAGAGACGAATATATCCCCTATTTGTCAGGATGCCTGTGCGCGTGCCAGAGAAAATACTGAGCGTTTCCGGCCCGTACCTCTCGCGCAGATCCACGAGTTTTGCTGCAATCTCATCGAGTGCCTGTTCCCAAGAGATCGGCTTGAACTTTCCGCTCCCTTTCGGGCCGTCTCGCTTCAATGGGCGCGTCAGGCGATCCTTGCTTGCGTACAGCTGCACAGTCATCTGCGACTTCGGGCAGACCTTGCCTTTCAGGAGCGGGTCTTCCTCATTGCCGGTAATCCGGACGAGTTTGTCATCCCGAAAGTGGAATTTGGTGGAGCAGCAGTTGAAACAGATATTGCAGCCGCCGGGCTCGACGCGGTCGGCGGTGCGTTCGTCGCGCGGATACCGGTATGGAAAGGTGGTCGCATCGTCGCCGAGTTCCCGGCGCGCAATGGGATCATCTATAAGCGCGGGAGCCGAGCGCCCTTCAAGAACCGTTTCGGGAGCTTCTCCCGTCGGGTTGATCCGATCCAGATAGACCGTTGCGGGCCCCATCAGAAAGGCGTCGTGATCGCGAATGGTGCGAGCTTCCTCAGCAGCATAGGCGAGATGCTCCTCGCGTCGTCCAAACGTTATCGCGTACCCCGGACATACGCTTGCGCACGCCGTTGTTTGCCCCGAGCCTCTTCGGTCCGCGCACAGATCGCACTTCACGGAATGATGATCTTCAGCGTCATAGCCCATCGCGCCGTAGGGGCACGCGACGATGCATTCACCGCATCCGGTACAACGATCTTCATCGACGGAGACGATACCCGTGGTCGCGTCTTTGACGATGGCTTTCGGGTTGACGGGGCAGGCGCGCAGGCAGGCGGGCCGCTCACAGTGCTGGCAGGCAACCGTTAGGAAGTCGAGCGCCGGTCGATCTGGCGCGCCCAGCCAAATGACACGATTGCGATACTCACCCGGGCCAAGCCCGTGCTCCTGCTTGCAGGCAACCTCGCAGCTCTTGCACCCGATGCAGCGTTCGAGGTCGATCATCAGGGCAAGACGCTCGGATTGATCAGTATTCTGGTCGTCGGAAGTCAGCGCCACGAAGACACTCCTTTTCTCAGAAGTTCCACGCGGTAATGTGCCACCAGGTGACAGGCCCGCCATCTGCAACATAGCCCGCGAAAAAGGTCACCATAATAATGTGTATGATAACGCCGACGATGAATGTCGCAGCCAGTGCCAGATGGAGCGGGCGCCACCAAGCCTGTGTCGAATTGACGGAAGTGCGAGCCCCAATTAACCGTTGTTCGTTTTGGGCCAACCACAGGTAACGCATCGCATCCGTCGGGCGCCGCACAAGATTTGAAAGTGTGACCGAGAACGTCGCCTCGTTCGCGGTAGGATCGAGACGTTTTAGGAGTTTCGCTTTCCTGTCGATCGTTTCGCGAAGCTCCGCACGCGAACCAGGAACCGTGTCGAGGCTTGGCCGCGTGAAACCCTTGAGCTTGGTCCCAAAGGTATCCGCCATGGTGCGAGAGGCCCTCACTCTTGCCCAAATGCCAAGCGCCATCAACACTACCAGGTTCAATAAAAGCAGAGCTGGCATTTGGTCCAGCTTGCCAGTGGTGTGGATCGCCACAAGCAAGAAGCCAATGTTGGCGCAGACGACATGCGCGATGAACCAGACAACCGGCGATCCGCCGCGCCCGGTCCGCTTTGTCAAAACGAAAACGACGGAGACCAGAAGCAGAATTGTTCCGGCGACACCGATCAGATAGACAATCGGACTGCCGGGCTGTCGCAACGCTTCCGGTAGAGCGGACAGCAAACTGAAGTATAGGGCGAGACAACCCACGATCAAAGTTGAAGCAGCAATCAGACGACGATTGGCTATATCAGGGCGTCGCCTCGTTTGCCGCGGATTGCTGGCAGGCAGGCCTGCATCTCTTTGCGCCGATGGCACTTAGAAAACCTCATATGAGTGGATGGGAGTGAGTGAGTGGGAGGTCAAAAGGGGCGTGCTCAGATTCTGATTGCTTCCGCCTCTTCAAGAAAATGCCGGTTCACGGCACTCTCCGGGCGCAGCGCCAATCTCTCGTTCACCAGAGACAGGGCGATGCTACGCTGATTTGCACGGATCGCAGATTCTGTGAGTGTCCACTCGACCAGATCGCGTTGGGCAATACTACCGCCCATGCGCCAGAGGTCGGCCTTGACGTTGAGCAAACCATCCGTTGCGGCAACGTAGTCACGGTCTACGAACGCGGCTATCGCTTTGGAAATGGGTATCGCCACATCGCGGTAAGCAGGCACCAGTTCACTGCCCGCAGCCGCAAAGCGTTTCATGCCGTCCAACACCGTTTCATAAGCTGCCCTGTCATCGGCACGTAGCGCGGCCATCGCAGCATGAATCTCATTGAACGGGCTCGACATGCCAATGAGCTGTTGTTGCCAGAGAACGAGTTGATGCTGCCAACGATCACCCGCTTCGCAACCCAATGTCTCCAGCCGCCAAAGCAGGGAGGTGGCATTGCAAAGCTGCGTTCCAACAGGCTTCATAGCGGGGAGGATCTCGGTATCGTAAATCGCAAGCGCCTCGTGGAACTGGCCTAATTCAACATGAAACAAGGCCTTGTGCCACCAGATGTGGACGCGATTGTTACACTTAAGGTCAGACCAGTAGGCATGCCGGTCGTTCATCCATGCGATGCCCTCATCCGGGCGGCCGGTCATTTCCAGCACGTGCGACACCGCATGATGCGGCCAATAACCGAACGGCTCCAATTCGGCCGCGGTGCGCGCCACATCCTCAGCCCGCTCATAGTCACCGAACTCTTCCAGGCCGAAGCCATAGAAAGACAGCATGATGCCGTAATCGGGCTGATCCTTTGACCAAAAGGGTAAGGCCCGGGCAGAGCGGGCCGCGGCACGGTGAAACCGGCCGAGATAACCATCAAGCCGCATGGCGTATTGATGGCCGGCGAGATCATGCGGATCGTTCATGAGATGACGGTCGAGCCTTGCAACGGCCGATGGCCACTGACCGTTCACAGCAAGGCGCAGGGTCGCCAGGTGCTCCGCTTCACGATCAGTAAGTCCGGTCTTATCAGCAGCGGCTTGCGTGACGTCATCAACCAACGCCTTCGCGCGTGCCACCTGCGACCCTTCGTTGGTCAGGGCCAGTAACCACCCCTGCATAATCTCTGTCATACGACAGCCAGGGTCGGTTTCGCGCGCCCGTTTCAGATGTTCATTTGCGTCGCCATAATTGAGCGTAAACGCGCGCACGGCATCGTTGATATGCCCACCAACCTCATTGTGTGCGCCGGAGCTTTCGCTCCCCCGCATGCCTTGCGTCATGCTTTCGGTTCCTTATGTCCAATCTCACTCAGGCATCGGCCAGTATCTGGCCAACCTACGCCGATGGTCGTTCCAGACCATAATGGTCACGGAGCGTTGTGCCCGCATACTCGTTGCGAACGCGTCCGCGACGTTTGAGAATAGGCATGACTTCATCTGCAAATACATCAAGCATGTGCGGCAGCAGCAGGGGCATAACATTGAACCCATCGGCAGCTCCGTCATCAACCCACTCTTCAATGGTATCAGCCACCTGCTCCGGTGTTCCAGCAATGACAAAGTGTCCCCGCGCACCAGCGAGCTTGCCCAACAGTCGGCGCATCGTCAGGTTCTCCCGCTTCACGGCGCCCACGATCAACTCTGTGCGGCCTCGCGAGCTTTGGTTTTCTGCTGGATCAGGAAAGTCTTCAACGCGCAATGGACGATCGAGCGGGATATGAGAGAAGTCGTAACCGTCGAATCGCTGCGACAGGCGAAAGAGGCTCGTCTCAATGTCGCAAGCCTCGTTGAGCTCTTGCTCCATGCGTTTGGCCTCAGCCTCGGTGTCCGCGACAATCATACTGATGCCGGGCAGCACCAAGCACTGATCGACCGATCGTCCGGCGGTGACCACACGCCCTTTTAAATCTTTGTAGAAGTCCTGTGCAGTTTCTTTTGTCATGTGGGCTGTGAAAACCGCTTCAGCGTGTTTCGCAGCAAAAGCTTTGCCTGTATCAGACGAGCCTGCCTGGACAAGAACCGGCCATCCCTGAGGACTTCGCGGAAGATTCAGTGGTCCCGTCACATCGTAATAAGTGCTGTGATGATCAATAGGCTTCACCTGTTCGCGGCGGTAATAGATGCCAGCCTCACGATCGTCTATGACAGCATCGTCAGACCAACTGTCCCAAAGCTTCTTGGCCACCTCGACAAATTCGTCAGCGCGCTCGTATCTGTCTGCATGAGAAAGACGCCCTTCGCTGCCGAAATTGTTGGCACCGGCGATGGAAAAGGACGTCACGATATTCCAAGCGGCCCGTCCGCGGCTGATATGATCCAGCGATGCGAACATTCGTGCAAGATTGAAAGGCTCGGAATGTGTCGTAGACGCCGTTCCGATCAGCCCTATTCGGCTCGTCGCCATGGCGATGGCTGCAAGAGTCGTGAACGGGTCCAGATACATGCGGGCCGTGCGGTCCGAGTCGGGCGGCAAGCTGACGGTATCGGCGAAAAAGATCGAGTCCATGTGCGCCGCCTCTGCCTTTTGCGCGCACTCGACGAAATAATCGATATCCGTCAGCAGTTTTCCTGGGGCTTTGGGGTGTCGCCAAGCCGCCTCGTGATGACCGCGGGAGTAAATGAACAGGTTCAAGTGGATTTGACGTTTCATTCCAGGCACAATCGATGAGTTGGTGAGATAGCGGAAGGTTCACTGAATAGGCCCAAATGCCTCGGCGCGCGAACAGTCCCGCTGTGACGACTTCAGGCAGCTTTGATGTTTGAGCGCTGAATGTGATCAAGATTGCCGCCTTCGATTCGGATGAGCTTCGTGCCCGGTTCCATGCGCGGTGAGTGAACCTCGCCGGCCTCGTAAACGTGGCAGTCGCCGGGCTTCATTTCGTAACTGCGCACTGGCTCAACCAGCGACGGTGCACCATCAGAACCATTCTTGACGATCTTCCACTCGGTCATCTCAGTCGTATTTTCGGCGACCCCGTAGATTGCCCATGCTGGGCCATGATCGTGTGGAGATCCGTTAAGGCCATCGCCGTAGACGTGACCACAGATGCAGACGCCGAGATCGGGATCCTCGTACAGGACTTTGCGTGGTTTGCACTGCTCGACCGTGACATGCTCAGCGATGAAGTCCTTGTCGAGAAGTGCCTTCGACACGAACTGGCAGATCTTCTGCCTGCCGGATGGACCGGCATCTGCTTTTAGCGTTTGGCGGATATCTTGGCTTAGCTGCTCAAGTGTATAGGGCATGAGTTTGGCCTCCTTCATATGTGTTCGCGGCGCTAGGTTTGCCGTGCCGTGTGATCTTGCCCGTTTCGAGCTGGCTATTGTATCCCAAATTTTTTTGAAACGCTGCGAACTCTCAGAACTATGACATATGGGATAATTTCACGTGTCTCTTCCTAGTCTGGTCCGAGCCTCTCTATACTTACTGCACACATAGACGTTTGACGCGCGGCTGCGACTTCATACCGCGGCACGTGCTTGCTGAACAACATGACGGGGAGACGATGATGGGCGAAATGATCCAGATCACATCACGCGATGGCAATTCATTTGCCGCCTACTTGGCGTTGCCGAAGCCCGAGTCAATGTCGGGAAATGGCCAGGCCGCCGGGATCGTCCTGCTACCGGAAGTGTTCAACACCAACCCGCATATCCAATCGGTTTGCGACGGGTATGCTGATGATGGGTTCGTGGTTCTGGCCCCCGATGTCTATTGGCGACAAGAGCCAGATGCCTACATGGCCTATACCGATGAAGGCCGCGCCAAGGCGCAGGCGCTACGCGGCGAACTCGATACGGACCAGTTCGCCATGGACCTTGAAGATACCGTGAATGCGCTTCGAGCGCGGACCGATTGCACGGGCAAGGTTGGCGTTATGGGCTTCTGCCTTGGAGGCAAGTTCACGTACCTTTCGGCGGTGCGCCACAAGATCGAGGCTGCCGTCAGTTATTATGGCGTCGAGATCGAAAATTATCTTGACGGGGGTGCGAACATTGCTTGCCCGCTTCTGATGCATTTTGCCGAGAACGACCCGCACGTCCCTTTGCCCACACTTAACCAGATCCGTGATACATTGCAGCCGAACGGACTCGCTGAGATTCACGTCTATCCTGGCACCGAGCATGGCTTCAATCGCTATGGGTACCCACCTCACCATGAGGCGCAGGCAGCTGTGGCCCGAAAGCGCACAATCGAGCACTTCCGCCGTCACCTGGCATAAGACTAAAGCGTGTCGCAATAAATGCACCTCGCTTTAGCTTGTTTGCGCTCACGGCTATTCCTCCCTACGGTCGGGCCTCCGCGAGGGCGGCGCAATGCGCCGGGCCGCAGTCGCGGCCTTGGGCAATGAATCCGATTAATCGCAACATGCTTTAGCAACACTTTCTGGAGCAAACTCATGTCCTTATCGCCAAGGAAAATCGACGCACTAAACCTCAAAGCCGCGCTGCATGACGGGAATGAGGTCGCCGTTCTTGATGCCAGAGAGGAACTCACGTTCGGCGAGCGCCACATCCTGATGGCGTCCTGCATGCCGCTTGGTCGTGTTGAGGTCATGGCCGATGATATGGTGCCTCGCCGGTCGGCGCGTGTCATCTGGTGCGATGATGGCGAAGGCCTTGCTGAGCAAGCGGCCGAGCGAATCAGCAGATTGGGGTACTCGGACGTGTCCGTGCTGGCTGGCGGTATCGCAGCTTGGGAACAGGCGGGTTTTCGAATCTACTCAGGCGTCCATGTTCCAAGCAAAGCTTTCGCCGAAGTTGTTGAGCACGATCTTGCGACACCCTGGGTTACGGCCACTGAACTCAACGCCATGATCACGAGCGACCAGGACATTGTCGTTTTGGACAGCCGCTCCTTTGAGGAGTATCACACGAACTCGATCCCGACCGCCATCAGCGCACCTGGGGGCGAGTTGGTCTATCGGTTTAAGGATCTTGTCCCGTCACCGGATACAACAGTGATCGTCAATTGCGGCGGTCGCACGCGCAGCATCATCGGTGCACAATCTCTGATCAACGCTGGCGTGCCGAACAAAGTGGCCTCGCTCAAAGACGGTACGATGGCCTGGCACCTCGCGGGCCTCGAAGTCGTCCAGGGCGCTGAGAAGAGACCGCCAGAGCCCACTGTTCCACATGCGAATGATGCACGCGCCGCGGCTGAAAAGGTCGCGACCCAGCTGGGGGTCCAACGGATCGATGCGGCAATGCTCGCGCAATGGCGACGAGACAGCGATACCCGGTCTTTGTACGTTCTCGATGTGCGCACGCCCGAAGAGCACGCGGCCGGCCATGTAAAAGGCATCCGCTCGGCGCCCGGTGGTCAACTCGTTCAAGAGACTGACAACTATCTTGCCACTTGGGGCGCTCGTGTCGTTTTGGCAGACACGAACGGCGTTCGAGCCATCATGACTGCATCCTGGCTGAAGCAGATGGGTTGGGACGACGTTGCAGTGATCAGGCTAGACGAGTTGCCCGGCGATCACGTAAGCGGCCCGTACCGTCCGGTTGCTTTGGGCCTTGAACATGAAACGGCCGATACCATCGCTCCCGCCGAACTCAAGCAAAGACTTGATGCCGGCACAGTAACCATCGTCGATCTGGCCTACTCAAAACCCTACATTAAAGACCATATACCGGGGGCGTGGTTCGCGACACGAACGAGGCTCGCTCAAGTACATGGCGAACTACCTCACGCCGAAGTTGTTGTCCTAACGTCACCTGATGGTGATCTCGCGCGAATTGCAGCAGCCGAGTTGTCAGCCAGTGTGCCTCAGCCAGTTCTGGCGCTTGAGGGTGGGACGCAAGCTTGGACGGCCGCCGGATATCCACTCGCAACGGGAGATGAACGCTTGGCAGATAAGCGAGACGATGTATGGCTGCCGGCTCGCGAGCTCAGTGCTGACCGCGAAGCTGCCATGCGTACCTATCTGGCCTGGGAGATCGAACTCGTAAACCAGATGGCGAGTGATGACGATCAGCGGTTCAAGGTGATGAAGGTGTGACGGGTGCAGGTCGAAACGCTGCGCAAAGTGAAGATTAACAGGTCTCCTGTGAGGCCACACATCTGATCTCGCTCAATTGACAATGCCGCTGTGCACGATCATACATCACAATCCGCTATCCGTTTTGCAACAGGCAAGATCTTTTCATGGAACATGTCCGCTATATCGACAGGACGCGCGACGATTATTTGAGACAGGGTTACGAGAAGTCTTACCAATGGGCTCATTTCGACAATGTGCCTTTCACGCCCTTGAAGAAGCCGCTGTCGCAATCTCGCGTTGGTCTTATTGGCACCAGCGAAGTGGCCGTAAAATTCGATCCAGAGACAGAAGAGAATCCGATTTCGGAAGAAGACTTCCGCGGAGTCTACTCTGTCCGACGTCAGCGCCTGTG
>Ga0209345_10004651_pt1 | contig 13124 bp, 7 predicted proteins | sample Cruoilmetagenom7_FD_187294 | JGI IMG/M metagenome (GOLD analysis project Ga0209345, IMG submission 187294) | Oil polluted marine microbial communities from Coal Oil Point, Santa Barbara, California, USA - Sample 7 (SPAdes) (version 2) | ecosystem: Environmental > Aquatic > Marine > Oil seeps ...
CAAGTCAAAAAAACCAATCGAGTACAAGCCCGTCCCCGCCAACGAAGCTCAAAAGAAGCAAGCACTCGATCGGGCACTCGCCCAGATCGATCAGGCGTTTGGCAAAGGCTCGATTATGCGTCTCGATGAAGAGGCATACAACAGCATCCCTGGGATCTCGACCGGTGCCCTCTCGCTCGACCTTGCCCTTGGTGGCAAAGGCATCCCCCGCGGGCGAATCGTCGAAATCTTCGGCCCTGAATCATCAGGTAAAACAACACTCGCACTCACCGTCCTCGCACACGCTCAAAAAGAAAACGGCGTCGCGGCCTTCATCGATGCTGAGCACGCCCTTGATCCATCATGGGCACGCAAAATCGGTGTGAACATCGATGACCTGCTTGTGTCGCAGCCAGACACCGGAGAGCAAGCGCTCGAAATCTGTGAACTCCTCGTTCGCTCCAACGCGGTTGATGTGATCGTGATTGACTCGGTCGCGGCCCTTATTCCGCGTGCAGAAATCGAAGGCGATATGGGCGATGCCGTCGTTGGGCTTCAGGCTCGTTTGATGTCCCAAGCCATGCGTAAACTTACCGGCGTAATCGCACGCAGCAAGTGTACCGTGATCTTCATCAACCAGATCCGCGAAAAGATCGGCGTGATGTTCGGCTCACCAGAAACCACCCCTGGCGGTCGCGCACTCAAGTTCTACTCATCTGTTCGCTTGGATATCCGCCGAACTGGGTCGATCAAAGATGGCGATCAGGCTGTGGGCAACCATGTCCGCGTCCGCGTCGTCAAGAACAAGGTCGCGCCGCCATTCCGTCAGTCCGAGTTCGACATCATGTTCAATGAGGGGATCTCGGTCAACGGCGATCTCGTCGACCTCGGGGTCGAAGAGAAGATCATCCAGAAATCTGGCGCGTGGTACTCCTACGGCGAGATGCGTATGGGGCAAGGCCGCGAAAAGGCCAAGGAGTTCCTCGCTGAGAACCCAGAACTCTTCGCCGAGATCCGTGAGAAAATCCTCGATATCCGCCTGCCAAACCGCAATAACAAGCCCGACGCAGAGGTTCAGAATGAAGAAGCCGCCGAGCCCGAGTTCGCAGCGACTGAGTGAGTGATCTCACTGAAGCTTCTGGCCTCAAACGGGTCGCCAAGAGTTGCTAAATCATGGGTAGGTGTCAATGATCTACCCGCCGCGGACATGGCGGAATTGGTAGACGCGCTTGGTTCAGATCCAAGTGGGAGTAAAATCCCGTGGAGGTTCAAGTCCTCTTGTCCGCATTTTAAAACGAGCCCTTCGGGGCTCGTTTTTTTATGTGATGTGCATAGGGATACATGGTGATACATGATTTGATCAGTGAGATGACCGAGATTGTACGCATAAAAACGCCGCCCGGAGATAATCCGGGCGGCGAAGATCAACATGAAACTCGATAAGGATTACTCAGAATCAGTCGGTACGGTCGCAAACTCGTTGAAATCGAAGGTTGCTTCCGAAGCTTCGAACAATGTGTTCGAGCCCGCTGGGGTTGAGAACTGAGTTGGCATTGCCAATCGGCTATCCCAGTTCCGCTGAGCGGTGATCTGGAATGCATTAGCAGCAGTGTTGAGACGCGAGAGGGCGACCTGCGAGAGCTCAGAATAGTTCGCTGCTTGAGCGGCGGCCATCTGTGTGCGAGCAAGCTGCTGCTGTGCCTGGGCATACACATCTGCGTACGCACGGTTACGATCTGATTCGGTCATCGCAACACGATGATCGAAACGAGCACGAACACCGGTTTCCATTGCATTGGCCACTGAGAACTCACGAGTTGCAGAGGCCATAGCGACCTGCTGCTGGGCTTCGATACTGCCACGAGTAGCGATATCGGTTGCCTTGTGCATCCCAAGAGCTTCATCAGCCTGAGCAAACAAACGATTGACTTCTGCATCACGCATCAACTCACCCGCCGAGGCAAGGTGCTGGAGATACTCGATATCCGCATCAGCCTGCTTACGCGAGGCGATGTGGCGAGCGGTCAACTCAGTTGTGTTGGCTACCGCAATGCGTTCGAACGCGTCGGACATCGCGTTTCCTTCATTGAAGTTCGCTTCCGCAATCGCCATGAAGCTGGTGGTCGCTTGATCTAAGCGAGCGAGTTCAGCATTGAGGATCTGGCCGGAGGCATCGATCTCGCCGTACATCTGTGCGACGATTGCACGCTGTGATTGTTCGAGTGATGAAGCCTCGGCGAGCAACTGCTTGCTCTTGGCTTCGCCACGACGACTAGCGGCATCACGCTGAACACTCAGCATTGCGATCTTTGAGTTGCCAATACGACGAGTTGCTTCTGCCTGGGCAATCAACTGCTTAACCTGAGCATCCTTTTTCTTTCCGAGTGTTGAAGAGTTACCTCGAAGAGACTCGATGGTTGCGAGGACTTCGGTTCGGCTGCTCTCAGCATCAACAAGTGAGCGGGTGCGTTCGGTCTCGGCTGATGCGATCATCGAATCAGCCTTGGTGAGCATCCGTGAAACATCGGCGTTTGATTTGAGGTCAAACGAATCGATTGATGCAACAGTTGCGTGGAAATCTGCCTGTTTAGCGCTCCACCAGTTGTTGAACTTACCCATCTCTGAATCGCGATGAGCGATTGCATCAAGACGGTTAGCATCGGCTTCCTGACGGAGTTGTGATGCTTTTGCGAGCCCAGTCTTGAATGCGGCAATACGATCAGCTTCAACATTCACTGGCTTGGTTTCAGCCTTGGCGAGCTTCGGGGTGCTCTCGCCAGCATCAGTGGTGCTCTTTGCACTGTCCATGTTGGTTGGAATCACAAAGCTGCCCTTGCGAGCCTGAGAAGCGAACTCTTTGCTGAACTTCGCCTGAAGCTCGGCGGCCTGTGCGTAGGACGCCGCTTCGATGTTTTCGAGCTCAGTCTTTGCAAGCTCACGATCATGCTTTGCCTGCTCATGCATAGCGGATACGCGAGCATCGGTTTCAGCCTTGACAAACGCACCGCGTGCAATGTGCTCTTCGCGTTCTGCCTGAGCGAGTGTGGTCTGGATGTCCGCCATGGATTTGGCGTACTGGCTCGATACCCACTGCTGTGCTTCTTCGAAAGTGGTCTGTGAGGATGAGAGTTTCGCGTTTGCGTCCGCAGTCAAACGGGCTGAATGTGCCCGATCCTGCATCCCACGCTCGTCAGCACTGAATCGGATGTTTTCAGCATCTGCAAGTGTGCTTTCGTAGTTGACCTGTGCGGATTCAACGGAGAGCTTGTAGTTCTCTGAGGCATCTGATGCTTCGAACTGATCAGCTTGAGCGATCAGGGTCGCGATCTTGCTTGAGAGCTCGCCGTCGAGTGAGAGGCTACGCTGGCTGAGTTCTGCAAACTGTGCGTCTGCCTGCTCTGTCGTCGTTGAGATCAAGAAGTTGAGCTTGGTGACTTCTGCCGAGGTCTGCTGAGCAACTGTTTGAGCCTGCGTGCGGAGAGATTGAACCTTGCTCGATGCACGAGTCTTGGTCAGATCAGCAACCTTGGTCATTTCGTCAATGTCTGCCTGGCCACGATCACGCACAGCGTTGTAGGTCGCCATCATGTGATCATGCTTGGCGAGTGCTGATGACCACTCTTTTTCAGTTTCTGAACGCATGCGTTCGATCTCTGCTTGCCATTCTTTGACCGATGAGATCAAGAATGATTCTTGGCGTTGGAACTTTGAATCAGAGACAACACCTTGTGATGTGATCTGGCTATCCATCTGAGCGAGTCGAGCGTTATGGATGGTCTGGCTGCGTTGTGCGTCGGCATAGCCGGTGTCACGCGAGACGAATGCGTCTTGGAGATCGGCATCAGCGCCAGCCATCGATTCGGTATACGCTGATTCAGCGTAAACTTCGAATGATTGAGCGTTTGCCCTCTGTGCTTGGATCTGAGCGGTGCCGGTGCGTGCTTCTGAAACCCATTCTTGCGGGAGGGTGAATGTGTCACCTTCTGCGATGTATGAATCAGGGGTAAAATCGCCAAATGTTTCGTTCGCATCGATGGTGGTCGTTGCGAGCTGGGCCTTGCCCTGGGTCGTGAACTGATCGTTGCCGGTTCGTGTGAGTGAACTCGTGCTCTCACAGCCTGTCATACCGGCGGCGAGTATAAGAGCCGCGGGACAGAGGAATAGAGCGGATCGACGAATGATGCTTGCATCTGATGTGTTGGTGTTGTGCACAGTTGGCTTCCTTACGGGTCGGTGTTGATCGATATCGGGCCTATGACGATTGCAGGCCATGACTCAGAGATCGGTTCAACATATGCACGGGTCAAGTTTCAGCGTTCCCGATCAGAAACAAGAGGGCCGATTACAACGAATGCCCCGGTCACGCTGCCAATCTCCCTACAATCACTCTGGTGTGATCATTCAATAAAGGTCCGATTAGATCCGCTGCAATTGAAGGCTGGCAAATGACATTACTGTACACAGGAATAGATGAAGCGGGCTACGGCCCGATGCTTGGGCCGCTGTGCGTTGCTCAATCGTTGCTGTCAATTGAAGACTGGACCCCCGGCGAGCCCGCCCCCGATCTCTGGAAAACACTCCACGAAACGGTCGGGAAATCCAAAACAGATGCAAAAACAAAGATCGCAGTGGGAGACTCGAAAAAACTAAAGCTCGCCAACTCATCGAAAACCAAACACCCATTGTTTCATCTTGAGCGAGCCGTGCTCGCGTTTCTTGCTGCCAGAGATGGAGCGTATCCAAAGACGGACCTTGATCTGTATAAAACTCTCGGTTCAGATTTGGAATCTCATCCGTGGGGACAAGGCGATCCAATCCCGTTGCCATTAGGAGTCTCTCATGATCAACTCATGATTGACGCCTCGCATCTCAAAACAGTGATGGGCAAAAGGGGCGTCGAGCTCGTCGATATCCAAGTGCGGACCATCCATGTCCATGAGTTCAACGATCTCTTCTGCACCACGCGATCGAAAGCATCCGCAACCGGGTTGGCTCTCGAAGAGCATCTTCGATCGGCTGATGCGCATCGCCAAGATTTTGCGCACACACGAATCATCTGCGATCGTCAGAGCGGGCGGACACGGTATTTGGGCATGCTTTCTGGAGTGTTCGACAATCTTGAGGCCGTCGAAGAATCCGCTCGGGCGAGCCGATACACCGTTGGCGATGAACTCGGGATCATGCTTACACCCAAGGCGGACGTTTTTTTCTTCCCCGTCGCACTCGCATCCATGGCGGCCAAGCTCGTCCGCGAACTCATGATGATGCGGTTTAACCGATATTGGCAAACCAGAAACCCCGGGCTCAAACCCACAGCCGGGTATGTTCAAGACGCTCGGCGTTGGCTCGGCGATATGGAAGGCGTCATCACCAATGACGAACGAGAGGCAATGGTGCGATTGGCATGAATAATGATCGTGAGATAAAGCGTTATCTTGACCTGGCGGCTCGCGTTGCAAGCCGAGGGTTTGGGCAAGTCGAACCCAACCCAATGGTGGGGGCAGTCATCGTCAAAGATGATCAAATCATCGGCATCGGACACCATACCAAGTACGGCCTACTCCACGCAGAACGAGAGGCCATCGCCAACGCTCGTTCTCGCGGATTCGATCCCAAAGGCGCAACGCTTTATTGCACCCTCGAACCATGCTCACACTTCGGCAAACAGCCCCCGTGTACCCAAGCCGTGATCAAAGCAGGAATCACCAAGGTCGTCATCGCCCGCAAAGACCCCGCCAAAGCTTCAGCAGGGGGGATACAGGTACTCCGAGAGGCCGGTGTTGAGATCGTGGTGTCGACGGCAAGCCCAAACGCAACTCGATTGGGCGATCCTTTTATACACATGCTCGAAACGGGCAAGCCTTGGGTCATTGCTAAGTGGGCCCAAACCATTGATGGCCGAATCGCGACCCGATCCGGGGAAAGCCAGTGGATATCCAATGCCCAATGCCGAGCACGCGTCCATCGCCTGCGTGCAAAGGTCGATGGTATCATGGTCGGGATCGGGACGGCAATCGCCGACGACCCAATGCTCACCGCTCGGAACTGTCGAACCGTTCGCAAAATCGCCAAACGAATCATCCTCGATACCCAAGGCCGACTGAGCCCAGATTCAAAGCTCGTCCAAACAGCAGGGCAATACGAAACCATCGTTAGCACAGCCAATCCGTCAGCCTTCAGTTCAAGTGAATACAAAGTCATCGAAGCACCGATTGTCGATCAACACATTGATCTTCATGCGACGCTCGCAGAGTTGGCAAAGCAGTATGGGATCACGACCTTGCTTGTCGAAGCCGGTCCTCGCGTTTTGGGATCGTTAATTGAGCAAGATTTGATCAACGAGGCAATCGTTCACATTGCGCCGGGGATCTTGGGTGATGACCAAGCCAAAGCAGTTGCTGCCGGGCGAGAAACACCCAGGCTCATCGATATGCGTCGTTTCGAGTTGATCCGATCAAAGCATATCGAGAACGATATTGAGTTGCATTATCGAAAGAGCGTTCAACCAGCAGTTCGTCAGTCTTGATTGATTAGGCCTTGGACCAAAGAACCAATGATTCCTGAACAGTGCACGGCGCGAGTATGCCCTCAGCACTCACGCTCAGAACAGTGTCCTTGGCGGTAAACTTTTCTTTGACCATCGCAAAGCAAACTGGGATCGCTCCAAGCATCGGCGAGATCGTCGAACTCGTTACATTGCCAATCGGAGTCTCGCCCTCTTTGCCGGGCTCGAAGATCTGTGAGCCTCCGGTCGGCTGATGGATTTCTTGGTTCTCAGCGGTGATCCGTTCATCGTTGAGTTTGATCGCGACAATGTGCTTGGCGCACGCTTTGCGGGCATGCATCCGAGCAACGACCTCTTGGCCGAGATAGCAGCCCTTGGTGAGGCTCACGCGAGAATCAAAGACTCCAGATTCGATCGGTAGATGATCATCGGTGAAATCAATGTGATACAGCGGCCGACCTGCTTCGATTCTGGCGGCATTGATCGCCAACCAACCGCCGGCCCGTGCCTTGAGTGATTCATGCTCATCGGCAACCGCCAAGAGCCGATCATACACCGCAGCCACGCCATCGGTCGGGATGCACAAATCAAGCCCAACTTCGCCAGTCAGATCATCGCGTTGAATGAGTACTTTGATTCCAGCGATTGCGATTTCTATATTGCAGAGTTCATCGAGCGAATCCAACGCAGACACATCACTCTCGCTTGCCAGCGCTACGAGTTTGCAACTTGTTGGCCCATGGATATGAAGCCGATGGTACTGCTCGCTGGCATCAAGGACCTCGGCGTCTTCGGCAAATATAAAATCATTGAGTGTCTTCGCGGTTTGTGCGCACAGATGGCGATCAAGCATAAAGAACATCTTGTCTTCGCGTTGAGCAATCCGAATATCCGCTTCGATGCGTCCCTTTTTATTGAGCCAAAATGTTCGGATGCCAGATCCAGTGGCAAGATCATCGACCTTGTTGGTGAGCATGTTGTTGAGGAAATCGCCCCGTTCGGAGCCGGTGACAATCATCGTTCCCATATGGGAGGCGTCGAAAATCACACACCCTTTGCGGATCGATGCGTATTCCATATCAAGATCACCAAAGCATTCCACGACTTGGCTGACCGTTTCAGCGGAGCCATAAGGCAGGAAAAACGCCTCGTGTTGGGTGTGAATTGAGTGTAATGGCGATTGGATGGGCATTTCTGGCATAGGATCACAATACTAGGGCAGAGAAGGGTGTTCAATAGCCTCTTCGATGCCAGAAAACGAAACTCGCCAGCAGTTCAGTTGTAGAAGAATACCTGAACACATGCTGGTTGATCGAATGAACATGAAACGAAGAACCCAAGGAGCGACTCGTGAATATTGAACTACTCAAAGATTTGTGTGAAATGCCAGGCATCCCAGGCCGCGAAGAACGCGTCCGTGCACTCATCGAATCAGAACTCGGTGATCTCTTCGATACCGTCGAGACCGACGCGATGGGCTCATTGATCTGTCGCCGAAAAGCACGCACCGCCAAAGGCGCAATCCGTAAAGGCGACGCCAAAACCGTCATGCTCCTGTGCCACATGGACGAGATTGGTTTCTATGTTTCAAGCATCGACGAGAAGGGTTTCCTCTGGATCAACCCCGCCGGCGGCTTCGATCCACGCAACTTGTTCTCACGCCGAGTACTCGTCTGTTCAGAACATGGCGATTTCAAAGCAGTCATGAACCCGGGTGGTCGACCACTCCATATCTCGAGCCCTGAAGATCGTAAGAAGATCCCAATGGTCAAAGAGTTCTATGTCGATACCGGCATGAGCCCAGCACAAGTCAAAAAGAACTTCCAGATCGGCGACTTCATCGTGATGGACGAGCCGTTCCTCGAACTGGGCACCAAGTGTGTATCCAAGGCCCTCGACAACCGCGTCGCGTGTTGGCTCGGGCTCGAGAGTGTTCGCAAGCTCGCCAAATCGAAAACCGGACATGCCTGTGATATCGTCGTTGCGTTTACGACCCAAGAAGAAGTCGGGCTTCGTGGTGCACGCACTGCATCATTCGCCGTCCAGCCAGACTACGGCTTCGGCATCGATGTCACCCTCGCCTGCGACACCCCTGGTGTTCCAGCATGCGAGACCGTCACTGATCACGGCAAGGGCTTCGCGCTCCATATTAAGGATGGCAGTTTCATCTCCGATTACGACATGGTGCAAACCGTTGAGAAGATCGCCAAGAAGAACCGCATCCCATACCAGCGTTCGATCCTGGGCGCTGGCGGGCAAGACGGTGCGGCTGCCCAGCAGGCCGCCGCTGGTGCCAAAGCGATTGGTATCACCGTCGGTACTCGGTATATTCATACGGTGACTGAGATGATCGACAAGAAGGATCTCAAGGCCGCTCTCGATATCCTCGCGGCTTCGATGGGTGAACTCAAGTAACTGATTGTCATCTTGTCATCCCGTCATGTTTGGAGTTTTGTTTGCAATTGAGCAACTGTCATGTATGATGCCAGTTGTTTTTTTATGTTGGAAATGTGAGGTAGCCGGAAGATGTGTATCAAACGCCTGTTTTTATTGGTCTTCTGTGTGTTCGGTGGGCTTGTCAATCCATTGCATGGGCAGTCAACTTGCGATTCTCCGTACATTTTAGATGGATTTCCGGGTGATGATGGGGTTGACATCATCAAGTTTGGGCCGGTGGTATTCTTGGCGCGGGATCATACCAGCGGTGTTTCGATATACGATGTGTCAGTAGATCAACAGCCAGTTCAGATCGGAAACATCACTCTGCCGAGTGAATGTTTAGCAATCGAGTTGCAATGGCCGGTGCTTTATGCGGCAACGAAAAACGACGGTCTTTACCTCTTCGATGTGACCAATCCTGTCAATGCGATACAAGTGAGTCACTTTGATCGCGGCGGTCGTTTTTCAGATATGGTCATGCAATGGCCATATGTCTACATTGCGGATGTCGTTCTTGGTCTTCAGATTGTGGATGTGTCAAGCTCAATCGCTCCGTCGCTTGTCTACGAGTCTGATTTAAACGGTGATTTTCCATCACAACTGGCTGTTCAAGGTAGTTTGCTTGCGGTCGGCACAACTTCTCGGCTGGTCATGCCAGTTGATGTATCGAATCCAGCGAAACCAGAAATAGGCGGATCGATTCCGATCGATGAGCGTGTGTCTTCCCTTGCGATACATGCTGAGTTGCAACAAGTGTTTGTTGGGATGGAAGCAAGCATCGGATCGACTGTCGCTTCCAAGATTGACAGGATTGATGTGTCCGATCAGTTCAATCCGTCACGCATCAATGAAATCGTGACTTACGATACATCGACAGATATCTTGGTTCAGAGCGACCGACTCATTGTGGTTTCTAAATCAGGGGGGCTCTTATTCTTTGATCTAGTTTCAGATTTGGAAGCGATTATCGAGTCAAAATGGTCCTTCCCGTATGATTCGAATGCTGTATATATTGAGAACGGACGCGCGTATATCGCTCATTCTACCTGGAGATTTTCAATCATTGAGACGGATTCGCTACAAACCCCTTTGCCCTTAGGATTCATTGATTATAGCAATGAAATACGCAGTCTCGCAATAGAGAATGAAATGCTGTATTCGGGCAATCGTCAGGATGGATTGGTAATTGTCGATATCACGGATCCATCAGCCCCAGTTGTGCAAGGAGAGATTGAGGGGGTTATAGATACCAATGAAAGGATCATCGTTAAAGATCAGATCGTTTATTTTTCGAATCATATCGGTATAAATGGCGTGATGAAAATAGTTGACGCTTCTAATCCAGAGCAGCCCGAGTTATTGTCTGAGATTCAATTCGAATCAACGATTTATGACTTTGATTTGCACGACAGTTTGCTTTATGTGGCAAATGGTTTTTTTAATCCGCCTCAAATCTTTGATGTCTCTAATCCGGCTAATCCTGTTGAAGTTGAGTTCCTGTCTGGAATAGGAAACGCAGCGGGGATATCGATCAATGGTGATATTGCATATATTGCTACCTATTCAGATTTTCTCTATCGATTCGACATCAGTGACCCATCGGCAATTGTGGCGTTAGGCAGTCAGGAGATCAATTATACCTCGCGTCATGTTTACGCCGGGGATCAGTTTGCCGTAATCGGTTTAGATGTTTACAGTGTTTTGGATGATGGGTCGATCAGTTTTCTTACTCAGTTGCCTCATCCGCAAGGGGAGTTGAGAGATTTACTTGTTATTGGGAACAGGGTGTATACTGCAAGTAGGGGGCAGGGTGTTTACATCTTTGAATTATCCGATCCAGCGGAACCTGTCCGATTGGCTCAGTATATTCCTGAGCTCAATAACTCGGTCTATGACATCGCAGTCGTTGGAGATACTTTGTATCTCCCGAGGCAGAATCAGGGTGTGCAGTTGTTGGATCTTTCCGGAATGTGCAGTACCGATTGTCATGCAGATTTGAACGGCGATGATATCGTGGACTTCTTTGATGCCTCCATTTTTATTCAGGCGTACATCAACAACGAGCCAATTGCCGATTTTAACTCGGATCAGATTTATAACTTTTTCGATGTTTCTGCATTCCTCCAAGCTTTCGCTCAGGGGTGCCCGTAAGACGATTTAAACAGAAAAAGTAAAAAACCCGAAGCTGCGTCCTTGCGGCTTCGGGTTCATGGTGGATAAGTTTGGGGTTTCTCAGATCAAGCTGCGATGTTGGTCGCTTGCTCGATGGCGTCGACAACCATTCGTACTTGGAATGGTTTCTTGAGGAATGAGTCGAAGCCGGCGCTGGCGAGCCCTTGGGCTTGGCCGTCGGTGAGCTTGCCCGACATCGCGATGAGCTTAGTCATCTGCATGGAATCGCTTGAGCGAACCAACTTGGCGATGTCGCGAGGCTCAGAATCCGAGATATGGATATCTATAAGGACGACATGTGGACGGAATCGTTCACATTCAAGCCCAGCGGCAAATGCGGTATTGGCCGATGAGATTTCGTAGTTTGTTTGTTCAGCGAGTACTCGTTCGAGGACATCAGAGACTTCCTGGTCGCCATCAATGATGAGGACGCGGGTATTGCCGCTGGTGATGCCGTCCATGGGGATGTGATGGGCCTTCATGAATCGGTAGAGCTCGGTGACTGGAATTCGTCGGTCTTTGGACCCAGGAATTCGATAGCCTTTGAGCTGACCTGAATCAAACCATTTCGACACCGTTCTCGGAGCCACATTACAGATTTTGGCGACCTCACCGGTCGTTAGGACATCTTTTTCTACTGGCATCATCTCACCTCGGGTACAAATTCGTGGTAACGGACCGTCGCAGCCGTCATGCGTCGGATCTTCTCTTTGTTCGTCATGATCAGCTTCCGTCTTGATGGTCTGTATCGGATTGGAGGGACAATGGGCTACTTTGGGATATACGGACGCTCAGATCGGGTATGAATTGTTGATTATCCGGCCAGATCATCAAAGTTATTGGTCCTGAGCCGGTAGATGAATTGACACCTGCACCCTTCGTCCGATACAGTTGTCATTCTTTCGTCAGCATCAGGCAACACTTGCCCGTGCTGTTCGTATATGATGACCCCTCGGGTGAGGCCGGGTCTTATGGACGCTTCACCCTTCCATTTTTGAACGCAGGAGACGAATGTGCGTCTATTGAACCTGAATATCGCCAATCTGTCCCTCTCGATCATGCTCCTCGCTGGCGCCGCAGTCCCTGTCGTAGCGACCGCACCAGCCAGCGCGGCTACCGCTCAGCCTGAGGCTGATCTTGATCAAGAGCTCGAACTGCTCCGTGATTTCATTCACTTTGTCAAAATCGCACGCTTTGATGTCGCTGCGGATTTGGGCAACCAGTTGCTCGATTTTGGCATGGAATCTGAATCATTCGTGGATCTGATTGAACAGTCCCGCGAGCAGCAACGCTTTGAAGAAGCCGTCGCTGCTGGCTTGCGAGTCCCAGTGCTCGAACCAGTCGCTGCTAAGCTCGAAAGTGCGTTCCGCGACGGCAAGCTTGCCCGTGCTCGAAACCCACAAGAAATCACTCGCAACATTGATTTGCTCACCCAAGGGCTCCGCGCGAGATCACTTGGTCGTGAGCGTTTGATCACCGCTGGTGAATACGCGATGCCTCAGCTTCTCGATGCATTCTTGCAGCAGAAGGATCTGGCACTCAAGGCTCAGGTGCAACGATTGCTCGTGGATATGGGTCGCCATGCGATCATTCCATTGACCACCGCGATGGCCGGGCTCGATGCGTCGAACCAAGAAGCGATTGCTGATGTGCTCGGGTTGATCCCATACCGCACCAGCCTACCTGCTTTGATTGATCTCTATCAGTCAACCGATAACGATGGCGTTCGCCAAGCCTGTGGCAGAGCCATCTCGCGTTTGGGTGGAAACCCGACAAGCGATGTCTCCGATATGTACTCCCTGCTCGCAGGTTCGTACTACGCAGAACCAGCAGAACTCACCAGCTTTACCAATGAAGCACATCAGTTGTTCTGGAGCTTTAATCCAGGGCTCGGGTTGGTCATGATTCCAATCGAGACCCCTGTATTCCACGAAGCGATGGCGATGCAGATGTCCGAGCGTGCACTCAGGCTCGATCCATCTGATCAAGAAACCCTTGGTTTGTGGATATCTTCGAACTACTCACGCGA
>Ga0209345_10004652_pt1 | contig 13124 bp, 12 predicted proteins | sample Cruoilmetagenom7_FD_187294 | JGI IMG/M metagenome (GOLD analysis project Ga0209345, IMG submission 187294) | Oil polluted marine microbial communities from Coal Oil Point, Santa Barbara, California, USA - Sample 7 (SPAdes) (version 2) | ecosystem: Environmental > Aquatic > Marine > Oil seeps ...
CGTGTGGCTTGCCCATCGGGCATATTTTCAACCAGCCCGACCAGACCGACAACATTGGCCCTGGCCTTGCGCATCGCCAGCGTGCGCATCACGCCTGCCACCACACCAGCCCCGCCCATATCCATTGTCATATCTTCCATACCAGCCGCGGGTTTCAGCGATATGCCACCCGTATCAAACACCACACCTTTGCCGACCAACGCAAAAGGCGCATCGCCCTTTTTGCCACCATTCCACTGCATAACGACCACCTTGGATGGGCTGCGGGAGCCTTGGCCGACCGATAGCAAAGCGCCCATGCCCAGCTTTTCCAAATCCTTTTCCTCGAGTATTTCAACTTCAAGACCAAGTTCTTGCATCGCCGCCAAACGGGCAGCAAAATCGTCTGTTGTCAGGATATTAGCGGGTTCATTCACCAGATCACGGGTAAAGAAAACCCCCTCGGCCACCGCTGCCATTGGGCCTGCCTGGGCCGCCACTTCTTCGGGTTTGGTAACCATGAAGGTGGCCCCACCCATCTTGACGGGCTCTTTGGTTTTGTGGATATCAAAACCATAGCCGCGCAACGCCAGACCCAATGAGACCTCGGCCGCTTGGCCCAAGTTGCCCGCCAAAATGTGCAGATCCGCAGCCCCCGCCGATTTGGCAACCGCCGCACCTGCCTTACGCGCCTCATCCGCCTTTGGGCGGCGTTTCAGCTTGACCACCTGCACCGCATCACATTTCAAGCCCGCCGGATAGGCCAGATCACAGCTCTCGGCAGGTTTCATTTTCTCGAAAGATTTTGATTCGACAAACCGTTTCAGCGCGCCCTTACACAGGCGATTCACACGCCGCGCACATAGGTCCAACTGCCCCTCGAGGCCCACAAACACCACAACGCGCCCCATCATTTCGGCAACATTATCAAGGTCGGTTTCTTTGAATTCTATCTGGCGCGGCGTGGTCATGAGAGACTCCTGTTTGTTCGGATAAGGGCGGCGTTTTGCCATACCTATCGTCTGATGCAATCAAACGCCAGATAGCAGTTTATCCCCACCTTTTTTTCGGCTAGGTTGGCCGTAACTAAAAACCATCTCGGGGGGGATAGAACGCGTGGCCAGATTCGACAGATACCTACTGTCGCAACTGATGGTATTCTTCGGCTTTTTCGCCCTTATCCTGGTCATGGTCTATTGGATCAATCAGGCGGTATTGCTGTTTGATATGCTGATCTCTGACGGGCAATCCGCCACGGTGTTTTTGGAATTCACCGCCTTGACGCTGCCCAATGTTATTCGCGTGGTTTTGCCGATTGCCGCCTTTGTGGCCTCGGTCTATACCACCAACCGCCTGAGTTCCGAAAGCGAGTTGGTCGTGGTACAATCCATGGGATTTAGTGGCTTTCGGCTGGCGCGCCCCGTGCTGATGTTCGGGCTGATCGTATTTTTGTTAACCAGTGTGCTAACCCATGTTTTGGTGCCGGTTTCACAACGCCTGCTATCCGAGCGCCACGCCGAGATCGCCGAGAATGTCACCTCAAAGTTTCTAACTGAAGGCGCTTTTTTGCACCCCGCAGACGGGATGACTTTTTACATTCGTGAAATCAGCCCCAAAGGCGAGTTGCTGGATGTTTTCATGTCGGACACGCGGGATCCGGATTTTCAGGTGATCTATACCGCCAAGAACGCCTTTTTGGTGCGCGATGACACTGGGCCCAAACTGGTGATGTTTGACGGCATGGCCCAAACACTCGGGACCAAAGACACACGCCTCACTACCACAAGTTTTTCGGATTTTTCCTATGATATCGGGGCGTTGATAAATAGCCCCCCCAGCAACAAACGTTCTGTGTCCGAATTGCCGACACTGGAATTGCTGTCGGCATCCCCTGCTTTGCAAAATGAAACCGGATTTCACCGTGCCATATTGCTGAAAGTGGGCCATGACCGGTTTGCGCAACCTTTGTTTGCGGTTGTCACCGCATTGCTCGGGTTTTCGGTCTTGCTGGTGGGGAGTTTTAGCCGTTTCGGGGTGACCCGCCAGATTCTGGCCGCCACCATATTGCTGGTTCTACTCAAGGTTCTGGAAAGCTCCTTAAACAGATATGCTTACGGAAATGAGGCCCTTTGGCCGCTGGCTTATGTGCCTGTCGTGGTCGGTTTTCTGATCAGCGCCGCTATGCTCTGGCTGGCGGAACGACCTGGGCAGCTGGCGCGGATGTTCAAAACCAAACGCAGGCAGAACAGGAGGACGGCATGATACTTTACCGCTATTTTGCCCGCCGGTTCCTGTTTGCGGTGATGATCGTTTTCGGCGTGTTCACCGGCATTGTAATGATGATTGAGGTCGTTGAACAATTCCGCCGCCTAAAGAGCGATCAGGTCGGGCTTTCCGAAGTCATAGAGCTGTCCTTGCTGCATCTACCCGCGCAGATGTATCCGATTATGCCATTGATTGTGATTTTGGCCACATTGATGATGTTTTTGGGTTTGGCGCGCAGTTCCGAACTGGTGATGGCGCGGGCGGCGGGGCGTTCGGGCATGAAAAATTTGTTGGCCCCCGTTGTCGTTGCCCTTGTGTTGGGCCTGCTTATGGTGTCGATTTTCAATCCAATCGTTGCCGCCACATCCAAACAATATGAGGCCACAGCCAGCAGATATGCCCGCGGCACCGAGAGCATTTTGTCAATTTCGCAAGAAGGGTTGTGGCTGCGCCAAGGCAATGCAGACGGCCAAACCGTGATCCGCGCACATGGCTCCAACCTTGATGGCACCAAACTGGTTGATGTCAGCTTTTTCAGCTTTACCGTCAGTGGCACCCCTCTGAGCAGATTGCAGGCAGCCTCGGCCGAGTTGACCAAAGGTGCCTGGATATTGTCGGATGTGAAAAAATGGCGGCTGCTGGGCAGTGCCAACCCGGAGCGCGACGCCCAGAGCTTTGAAACACTGCAAGTGCCAAGCGATCTGACCCGCGAGCAAATTCGTGACAGTTTTGGCACCCCCAGCTCAATCGCGATCTGGGATTTACCGGCTTTTATCAGCCAGCTTGACCGCGCTGGGTTTTCGGCCCTGCAGCACCGCGTCTGGTTGCATACCGAACTGGCGCTGCCGTTATTTTTGGTGGCAATGGTGTTGATCGGGGCAGGATTCACCATGCGGCACACCCGTTTTGGTGGCACCGGACCGATGGTGCTGGCTGCATTGCTGATTGGGTTTTCGCTGTTTTTCATTCGTAACTTCGCACAGGTTCTGGGTGAAAACGGCCAATTACCAGTCTATGTCGCTGCTTGGAGCCCGCCGGTGGCCGCCATCCTGATGGCCTTGGCGCTGATCTTGCATCTGGAGGATGGCTGATGCGCTTACTGTTATGTGCCCTAGTTGTAATCAGCACATTTGCCATCGCCCCGTTGGCCGCCACTGCACAGGTAACGGATCCTGCAACGCTGGTGGCCGACAAGGTCTGGATTGATGGCAACAACACCCTGACAGCCGAAGGCCACGTAGAAATCCTACAGGGTTCCACCCGCATCAAAGCCAGCCGCATCACCTATGCCGGCGCCAGTGGCAGTTTACAGATCGACGGGCCTATCACTTTGATTGATGGCGATGAAATCATCATCCTCGCCAACAGCGCCGCGTTGGATCAGGGCTTGCAAAACGGGATTTTACGCGGGGCGCGGATGGTTTTGAACCAGCAATTGCAGCTGGCTGCGGCAGAAATCTACCGTGTTGATGGGCGCTATACCCAACTTTACAAAACCGTAGCCTCCAGTTGTCAGGTCTGTGCCAATAACCCCGTGCCACTGTGGCAAATCAGGGCGCGCCGCATCATCCATGACCAACAAGAACGCCAGATCTATTTCGATGGGGCTGTGCTGCAGATCGCCAATGTGCCGATCATGTATATCCCACGCCTGCGCCTGCCCGACCCGACCCTGAAACGCGCCACCGGTTTTTTGACACCCACCCTGAAAAGTTCCTCTAAACTGGGTTGGGGGCTGAAACTGCCCTACTTCATCAAACTGGGGGACCATGCCGATATCACTGTCACACCATATATTGGCACCAAAACCAAAACCTTTGAACTTGGCTTTCGGCGCGCCTTTCGCACCGGTGACATCTCGTTCGAAAGCGCACTCTCGAACGATGACGTGATTTCTGCGCAAAACCGTGGTTATTTCTTTGGTGAGGGGCGCTTTGATCTGCCACGCGACTTCGTGCTTAATTTTGATATCGAACTGACATCGGATCGGGATTATCTGCTCGATTATGGCTATTCCACCAAAGATCGGCTGGACAGCGCAATCAGCATCAGCCGCGCACGGCGTGACCAACTGATTGATGTCGAACTGGTGCATTACCACTCGTTGCGGTTGACCGAAAACAACGACACCTTGCCAACTGTGGTTGGGGACCTGACCTATAATCAACGGTTTGAGCCTGCCCTGTTTGGCGGGGATGCCAGCCTGCGGTTCGAGAGCCATAGCCATTATCGTGATTCGACCATCTCGGGTGATCTGGGGCGCGATCTAACCCGTGCCAGCCTGCGGCTGGACTGGCGGCGCAAATGGACATTGCGAAACGGGATGGTTGCCAGCGTGCTGGGCGAATTGAACGCGGATTACTATAGCATTCGGCAAGGGCTGCCGGGTGAATTGAACGGCTACCAAATCACCCCTGCCGCTGCGGTTGAGCTGCGCTGGCCTTTTGTCAAGACTTCCGGGGCGGGAGTTTCCCATGTTCTGGAGCCCGTGGTTCAACTGGTCTGGAGCGATAGAACCACGGCCAATGTGCCGGACGAGGACAGCCGCTTGGTCGAGTTTGACGAAGGCAATCTGTTTTCCCTATCCCGCTTTCCCGGAGCCGACCAATACGAGCGTGGCTATCGGGCCAATGTTGGCGTCACATGGACACGGTATGATCCAAAAGGTTGGTCGCTTGGCGTGACTGTCGGGCGGATTTTTCGCTCCGGCAATCCGGGCCAGTTTCGCGCCAGCACTGGCCTTGGCGGCAACACTTCGGACTGGTTGACGGCAGTGCAACTTAAACTGCCGAACAATCTGGCACTGACCAATCGGGCAATATTTGACGGCAATTTCCACTTTGCGAAAAATGAAACCCGCCTGACATGGCAAACCGCAAAAATAGGGCTTGGCTCCAGCTATATCTGGATGGAAGCCGAACCCTATGAGAGCCGCCCGCTGGATACGTCGGAATGGACGATGGACGCCGCCTACAAGATTGACCCTAATTGGACCGGCAAAGCCGATTGGCGCTATGACTTCATTGCTGGCGGTGCAGCCTATGCCGGTATCGGGCTGGAATATAGCAACGAATGTGTGAGGGTTGATCTTTCCCTCTCGCGTCGCTTTACTTCATCGGGTAGTCTGACGCCATCGACCGATTTCGGGTTCAATGTATCGCTCACCGGCTTTGGTTCTAACAGCTCGGGTCGTGGAAGCGCCCGCAGTTGCCATAGTTATAATTAGGAAATGCAACGGATATGACCATGACGCGCTTTTTTACCCTTTGTCTGACCGCAGTCACTGCACTGGTTTTCCTTGGTACTCCGATCACTGCACAAAACCAGTTTTCCCCCGCCGTCAAGGTGAACGACCAAGTGATCACCAATTATGAGGTAGATCAGAGAGCCCGCTTTTTGACCTTGCTGCGCGCCCCTGGAGATCCGGCTGAAGAGGCGCTCAAAGCCCTGATCAACGACCGGTTGCAATCCCAGGCGGCAAGTGCTGCTGGCATCACGGCGACACAAGAAGAGGTCGAGGTCGGTATGGAAGAATTTGCCGCCCGCGCCGAACTGACCGCAGAGGATTTCATCAAAGCGCTGGCCGGTGGCGGCGTATCGGCCGAAACTTTCCGCGATTTTGTATCAGCTGGTCTGGTGTGGCGCCAAGTGGTGCGCACCCGTTTCGGGCCACGTGCCAGCGTGTCCGAGGCCGAAGTTGACCGCGCCATTGCCCAAAGCAGCAACAAAGGCGGATTAAGGGCTTTGCTCAGCGAGATCATCCTGCCCGCCAACACGCCACAAACCGCCGCACAAAGCCAACTACGGGCTGAAAAGATCAGCAAAATCACCTCAACAGCTGCATTTTCGGCGCAGGCGCGCAGATATTCGGCCTCGGGGTCACGTAGCCGTGGTGGCCGACTGGACTGGATGCCGCTTTCGAACCTGCCGGCGCATATTCGCAGCCAGATTCTCGCCCTCAGCCCGGGACAAGTGACTGCACCGATCCAGATCACCAATGGCATCGCATTGTTCCAAATGCATAGCATTGAAGAAACCCAAACCACGGCACCAACCGATTTGGCGCTGGAATATGCAGCACTTTATATCGCGGGTGGGCACAATCAGGCCGCGATGAAAGAAGCGGCGCGCATCAAGGCGCGGGCCGACACCTGTGATGACCTATACGGCATCGTCAAAGGCTTGCCGGAGGATCAACTGCAAATCGACACCCTGCCGCTCGCCCAAGTGCCACAGGATGTGGCCATCGAGCTGGCCAAGCTGGACCCCGGCGAAGTATCGACGAACCTGACTCGCTCAAACGGCGAAACGCTGGTGTTTTTGATGCTCTGTGGGCGCACGCCAGAACTGGGCGAAAATGTGTTATCGCGTCAAGAGGTGCGTGCGCAACTGGTCAACCAGCGGCTGCAATCCTACGCGAACGGCTATTTGGCCGATCTGGAAGCCGACGCCACCATCGTTTACCCATGACCCCTGCCCCGATCGCGCTGACCTGCGGCGAGCCCGCGGGGGTTGGCCCCGAGTTGGCCGTGAAAGCCTGGCAAGAATTGGGTGCGGAATTGCCGTTCTTTTTGATCGGCGATGCGCGGCATTTGCCAAGTCAGACCTCGGCAATTGAAATTGCCGACCCAGCCGAGACCGCTGACGCGGCTCGGCATGGTGTTCCGCTGCTGGCGCACCGGTTTGCTGCCCCCGCAAAAGCGGGGCACGCAACGCCCGAGAATGCCCAAGGAGTGGTTGATGTGATCCGGCGCGGTGTTGATCTGGTGCAATCAGGTGCGGCCTCGGCGCTCTGCACAGGACCCATTCACAAGAAAGCCTTGCAAGACGGGGCCGGCTTTGGCTTTCCGGGCCACACCGAATTTCTGGCCCATCTGGCCGGGGTCAAACAGGTTGTGATGATGCTGGCGTCTGATCAGTTGCGTGTTGTGCCGGTGACGATCCACATTGCAATATCACAAGTGCCCGCCGTGCTGACGGCTGATCTGTTGGCCGACAATATCCGCATCACCCATGCCGCGTTAAAGCGTGATTTTGGCATCCACGCACCTCGGATCGCCGTGGCGGGGCTAAATCCACATGCTGGTGAAGGCGGAACGATGGGGCGGGATGAGATCGAAATGATCATGCCCGTGCTGGACCAATTGCGCAGCGAGGGTTTGGACATAGCAGGCCCGATGTCTGCTGACACCATGTTTCATGCACGCGCACGCGCCGAATATGATGTGGCGATCTGCATGTATCATGATCAAGCCCTGATCCCGATCAAAACGTTGGATTTTGACCGCGGTGTGAATGTGACCTTGGGGTTACCGTTCATTCGCACCTCACCGGATCATGGAACCGCGTTCGACATCGCAGGGCGCGGCATTGCCAAGCCGACCAGTCTGATTGAAGCGCTGAAGATGGCCGAGCGGATGGCACGGATGCGCGGGGCGTCAGATGATTGATAGCTTGCCCCCCCTTCGCGACGTGATTGCGGCGCATGATTTACAGCCAAAAAAGGCGCTAGGGCAGAACTTTTTACTGGACCTTAACCTGACCGCCAAGATTGCCCGCCAAGCTGGGGATTTAACGGGGTGTGATGTGCTGGAAATTGGCCCGGGGCCGGGTGGGTTGACACGCGGATTGCTGGCCGAGGGGGCGCGACGCGTTTTGGCCGTCGAGAAGGATGCGCGATGTTTGCCAGCGCTGGCCGAAATCGAAGCGGCTTATCCAGAACGGCTGAAGGTGATCAATGCGGATGCGTTGGAACTGGATGTGTTACAGCATTTGACACCGCCAATCCGTGTGGTGGCCAATCTGCCCTATAATGTTGGGACCGAACTGTTGGTGCGTTGGCTGACGCCGCAAATTTGGCCACCCTATTGGCAGAGCTTGACGTTGATGTTTCAAAAAGAGGTAGCGCAACGGATTGTGGCCTCGCCCGGATCCAAGGCCTATGGACGTTTGGCGATCTTGTCGCAATGGCGTGCCGATGTGCGGATGGTGATGACGCTGCCCCCCGAGGCCTTTACGCCGCCGCCAAAGGTGCATTCGGCTGTGGTGCATTTGCAGCGCTTGGAAAGCCCGCGTTTCGAGGCTGATGCAAAGATATTGAACCGTGTGGTGGCGGCTGGATTTAATCAGCGGCGTAAAATGCTGCGCTCGTCCCTCAAAGGGGTTTCAACGGATATCGAGGCACATCTGATTGCTGCCGGAATCAAGCCGACCGAGCGGGCCGAACAGGTGTCGATCGAGGCGTTTTGCGCCTTGGCTCGTGAAGTGGCCAAAGAAAAAGCCCCGTAATATCTACGGGGCTTGATCTAATTCTAAAATTCTTATTCCGCGGCTTCTGGCGCGTCTGGCGCATCAACCTGCTCTAGCGGGTTTACCTTAGGCTTGCGGGTGCGCTTGCGCGGGGCCGGTTTGCTTGCCGGTTTGGTTTCGGGGGTGTCTACCAAACCGCTGTCCTCAACAGGTTGGCTTGCGGCCATTTCCGGTTGCGGGGCCGATGCGGGGTCAACCGTTTTGGTTTCATTCTGGTTGGCGTTACCTTGGTTGGAATTGCGATCATCTCCACGGGCCGCATCACGTTCCTGACGTTCAATCCGTTCGGCATCCCGTTGTTGATTGCGTGCCCGTGTCTGGGCTTCGTGTAGCTCGCGCTTGGCTTCGGCTTCGCGCAACGATTCGGCCAGCATACGTGTGTAATGCTCGGCATGTTGCTGGAAGTTTTCCACAGCCACACGGTCATTGGACAGCAGCGCATCGCGGGCCAACTGGTTGTATTTATCAATGATCTGTTGCGGGGTGCCGCGCACTTTGCCTTCGGGACCGGAACTGTCAAAAACGCGGTTCTGGTTGTTGCCGTTGTTATTAGGCCGACTGCGGTTTTTACTGCCCCGCGAACGTGATTTAGATGATCTCATGGTTTTATGTGTATCCAGCCAAATATGGGCTAATTCGCTTACGTCACTACCGCGCCTCTTGCGTGGGGTTATTCAAACCGGACCTTTACGATTTATGGTTACTTGCAACGTCGGGACTATCAGAATCCCATCCTGTTGCGTGATCTTGGGTAGCAAGTCTGACAGGGGCATGACAAGCAAAAATTGCGGTATCTAGCCTAAACAGGTATGTTTTTGCCGTATATCAGCTGAATATGACCAGAAAGTTACCCGCAGTGACCAAAAACCACACGGTCGCGGCCATCCAGATCTTGCAAGCAAGTGATTCCATCAAATCCGGCACCCCCAAACATGGCCTGAACATCTGCGGCTTGGGTTGCACCAATTTCGACAATTAGCCGCCCACCCGACGTCAGATGCTGCGGCGCGGAGGCGGTGATTGCGCGATAGGCATCCAACCCGTCACCGCCCGGTGTCAGGGCCTCGTGTGGCTCCCAGTCGCGCACCTCTGGTGCCAGTTCCGACATTTCATCCGCCGTGATATAGGGCGGGTTCGAAACGATCAAATCAAACTGGCCCCGCACATTTGAAAACCAGTCAGAAACCGCAAACCGGCAGCGCGGCTCTAGCCCCAAATCCGCAGCATTCCCTGTCGCGACATCGATGGCAGCTTGTGAACTATCCACCCCCTGCCCGGTGGCACCGTCGTTTTCAGCCAACAGCGTCAACAAAATGCAACCTGTGCCCGATCCCAGATCAAGCAGGGTTTCAAAGGGCGCGTTCAGGGCCGTTTGCACCAGTAATTCGGTTTCTGGTCGCGGGTCCAGCACATCGGCGGTCACTGTAAAGGGGCGCCCGTAGAATTCGCGCAGGCCAAGGATGTGCGACACAGGTTGGCGCCTTAGGCGTGCCGCGATTGACTGCCCATAGTGCGCTTGGGCTTGCGGATCAACTTCGTCGGGTAAAAACAGTGTCAGACGGCTGCGCTCGACCCCTAAGGCGTGCGCCAGCAGTATGCGGGCGTCATTGGCGGCATCTGGCACGTTGGCGGCTTTCAGGCGCTGCACAGCCTCGGCTAAAGCTTGGGCTGCCGTCATGTCTCCATCTCGGCCAGCAATGTGGCCTGAGCGTCTGCCGTCAATGCGTCGATCAACTCGTCCAGATCGCCCTGCATGACCGCGTCCAGCTTATAAAGCGTCAGATTGATGCGGTGATCCGAGACACGACCCTGTGGGAAATTATAGGTGCGGATGCGTTCCGACCGATCCCCCGAGCCAACCTGATTTTTACGATCAGCCGAGCGTTCATCATCGACCCGTTGGCGCTCAAGATCATAGAGCCGGGTTTTCATCACCTGCATCGCGATTTCGCGGTTGCGGTGTTGGGATTTCTCGGAACTGACCACAATAATGCCGGTCGGAATATGCAATATGCGCACCGCACTATCGGTGGTGTTGACATGCTGGCCACCCGCACCAGAGGCCCGCATGGTGTCGATGCGCAGGTCGTTTGCGTCAATCTGAACATCCACGTCCTCGGCTTCTGGCAGCACCGCCACCGTGGCCGCCGAAGTATGCACACGCCCGCCCGATTCAGTGGTGGGCACCCGTTGCACCCTGTGCACGCCAGATTCGTATTTCAGGCGGGCAAAAACGCCAGTCCCCTGAACATGGGCAATCACCTCTTTGATACCGCCAAGTTCGGTGATGTTTTGCTCGATGATCTCGAATTTCCAGCCCTGATTAGCAGCATAATTTTGATACATGCGCAACAAATCACCGGCAAACAACGCGGCCTCGTCCCCGCCGGTGCCGGGACGGATTTCAATCATCGCAGGCCGCGCATCGGCGGCGTCCTTGGGCAACAACGACAGTTGCAAGGCATCCTCAGCCACAGGCAAACGGGCGCGCAGGGCGGGTAGCTCTTCCTCGGCCAACTCCTTCATTTCGGGGTCGGCCAGCATCAATTCGGCCTCTTCCAGATCGGCCAGCAACTGGCGGTATTCTGCCACCTGCTCGACCACCGGCTTTAGCTCGGAATATTCCCGTGCAAGCACGGCAATGTCAGCCCCGGCGTCGCCTTGGGCCATCTGCGCTTCAAGGAATTCAAAACGCTGGGTGATTTGCATAAGTTTATCGAAGGGAACCATAGCCATGTCTTGCCCGTCAGATGTGATTTGGTCAAGAGGCGGTTTATATGATATAGTGGGATCATGAAAAAACTTGCCCTATTGGCGGTTGTTTTGGCAGCCTCCTTGGCCGTCCCCGCCTTTGCTGATGTCGTTGGCCCCGGTCGCAAAGTGATCGACTGTTTTTGCACCGACCAAACCGGAGAACGCGTTGAACTGGGTCAGAGCATTTGTCTGAATGTGGATGGTAGACATTTTACTGCCCGTTGCGAGATGTCGCTGAACGTGCCAATGTGGCGCGAGCAAAAAGACGGCTGCTTGACCTCAAGCTTACTTGAGCGCCTCTACCGCGCCCAACCATCCCCGAATTCGGGCGCTGTTTACTCCAAAATCTGAGCGACCAAAGCGTGCGCGGCCATAGATCGTTGCGCGGCTGCCTTGTGCATCCGCTACGACTTGCACTGTTGTGTAGTCGGGAAAGCCGAAAACGAGGCTGCGGGTGACATAGGTGATCATGCCCTCTTTGACACTGCCGGCCAACACGCGAGTACGTGGGGTGGCCAGCGCGGCGGTGTGCAGCTGCGCCAATATTTCGGCAGGCAGAGCTGTGAAAACGTCGGCAAACACAGCGCTCTCATCCATAATGTCAGGCTCGCCGGGCATCGCCCCGATTGGTGGCACCAGATGTTCAGCGGCTGCGTTATGCGGGGCAATACGGACGTAAATCAGCCCCGAGATCGCGATCAGCAGCAGCAACCAAGCGGTATTTATGGCAAAATTGGGGATCATCGGTAAGTCACCCCCGGTAAAATCGACAACATTTCAAACATCAGGTTTGCGCCGGTTAGCGCCGTGTTTCCGCTGGTGTCATAGGGCGGCGAGACCTCGACCATGTCACAGCCGACAATATTCAGCCCGTTTAGGCCGCGGATCAGTTCCATCGCTTGCGCCGTGGTCAAGCCGCCGATTTCCGGCGTGCCGGTGCCAGGCGCAAAGGCCGGATCAAGACTGTCGATGTCATAGCTTATATAAACTGGTCCATCGCCCATTTCCTTGCGGATTTTTTCGGCCAGCGGGATCAGGGATTTATGCCAGATTTCCTGCGCCAAAATCATCTTGAAGCCCCATTCCAGCGGGTCGTCAAAATCCTCGGCACTATAGCCGGTGCCACGCAAACCCACCTGCCACACGCGGCTCGGTTCAATCAATTTCTCCTCATAGGCACGGCGAAACACGGTGCCATGCACCTCGCGTTCGCCAAACATTGAATCGGAAACATCGGCATGGGCGTCGATATGAACCAGCCCGACAGGTCCGTGTTTTTTGGCAATTGCGCGCAGAATCGGCAGAGTCAGAGTATGATCCCCGCCCAAGGTCATTGGCACCACATCGTGCTTTAGGATATCATCGTAATAGTCTGATATTATGTCAATAGTCGCGCCAAGGTTGAAGGTATTGATGGGGACATCCCCCAGATCGGCACAGTTCAGGCTGTCAAATGGCGCCGCCCCCGTCTGAATGTTGTAGGGTCGTATCATCGCGCTTTGCGAGCGCAATTCTTTTGGCCCGAACCGCGTGCCAGCGCGCCAACTGGTACCATGATCCATCGGCACCCCGATAATGGCCACATCTAGCCCCTCGGCGCTGATTGCAGCGGGAAGGCGCATAAATGTCCCCGGCCCAGAAAACCGCGCCAGTTCATTGCCGCCTATTGGTTGATTTGTCATCACGTCCTCCCTTCACGCGCCCTTTTGTTCCATGCCCAAAGGCACATCAATTCGGTCGCCACATGCGCCCCTGCAATCGCGGTGGCCCCCGTGGTATCATAGGGCGGCGATACCTCGACCACATCGCCACCAACC
>Ga0209345_10004653_pt1 | contig 13123 bp, 13 predicted proteins | sample Cruoilmetagenom7_FD_187294 | JGI IMG/M metagenome (GOLD analysis project Ga0209345, IMG submission 187294) | Oil polluted marine microbial communities from Coal Oil Point, Santa Barbara, California, USA - Sample 7 (SPAdes) (version 2) | ecosystem: Environmental > Aquatic > Marine > Oil seeps ...
GTACTCTCTCCCCAGGTAAGGATCAATAACTTCTCTCGTGTGGAAGAATCCATTCTGATGGAAGGTGTTGAGGTGGGCAGATACTGTAGAATAAAGAGGGCCATCATAGACAAGGGCGTAAAGATCCTTGCGGGAACAGAGATAGGATACGACATCGAAGAGGACAAGAAGCGCTTTTTGGTGACCCATTCAGGGGTAGCAGTTGTCGCCAAAGGTATGGAAATTCCCCCGCCATCTGGAGAGGTTAGTCTGACGCAGGAGGCGCTCCAGCACTACAAACTCCACGAGGCGGTGAACTTGAACTAGACCGGTATTCTATTCATTCATTTTCCGACGCAATAGCTTTTTTTCTTCCTCTATAGGTTTTCAGATATTAAATAAACTCGGGCTACCGCCCTCAAACATTTCAAGCTGTGCAGTTACTCAACAATAGTGCCTATGACTTGAATAATCTTCTCCTCACGGCTTGATTCATTTTGAAGATTCTAAGTTCGCTGCGCTAAATTGCAGATAACTCAGTCGCAAGCTCCCTCAAACAATCTGCAATTTTCAGCTTCACTCACTAAGAATCTTTCTCAACATGAATCAAGAAGGTTCGTCAAAGATCATTCAAGTCATATTCCGACCAACTGCACAGGTCGACATTTTGAATTTTTTAACGCCAAACACCCTGAATATGTGCTTCCCAAAATTCACAATGTCGTTTATAAAAGTACTCCTGCTAGCTACGGCAGAGGTCAGTTGCCCATAGTTGTTGAGAAGTTACGAGACAATTTCTAAACACAAGAACTAAAAACAAAAAAATGCCGTAAAACCTCTATTTTTATTTCTCTGTCAGTTTAAAAAGTTCTAAGCACACTTCGCAAAGTCTGTAAAACTCACGCCAAAACCTCCTAAATGTATAGGCATAAACATCTTATTTTTTTAAGAAGCTACCATGAAAACTGGCCAAGGAGGGCTCACACGGGGTATGTATCGAAATAGCTAAAGTCGCACCGAAAAAGTTTATGAAAATCTTTTAGTATCGATCGTATTTGACACAAGGATACCGCTTTACGGCTGACGGTTGTATTTCCCCGGCTTTTATAATAAGGCAGGGGTAAATGTGAAAGGAGGTGAAGATATGGCCACATGCAGTGAGTGCAAAGGTTTTTTCCCGTTAGAGGATGATCCGACAACCGGGGATTGTGTGAAGAGAGTGGTAGACCCGAGGCAGGCTTACTACCAGGCGAAACCGGTTGAGGCGGATCAGGATGCCTCCACATGCGCTTCGTTCCAAAAGAAGTAAACCTACTGGATATAGGAGGAAAGAACATGACAACAGGAGCTGAAAAGGAAAAGGGATTAAAGGAACTGGAAGAGAAACAGCAATGGTGGTGGGTGGCAGAGAAAGCCCGATCCAAGCGGCTCGACTATCTGAGAAAGGCTGTTTGGAAGAAGGGGTGTCAGGGGGGGATGTATGCCCCGGGTATAAAAATCGACCTGACCTTTCCCCAGCTCTTTACTGAGGCGTGGAAGGAGAACGAGGGTGAGCCGCTAATGTTGAAGAAAGCCCGTGCCTTTGCTCACGTTTTCGACAAAACCCCTATCTTCATTACGGATCAGGCACAGCTCGTGGGCTGTGTAGGAAGCACTCCCCATGAACTGGTCTGGACATGGCAGTCCACCGGTATGATTAATGAAGAGATATATAACGAGCAGGGTATCATACCGGAGCCGGAAGAGGAGTCTCTCAAAATCCTGGCGGATTTGAACGACTATTGGGCCGGCAAGACTGCCCTTGAGCAACTGGCCAGCGCTGTGGATCCTGAAGATGCTGTGAAATATATGTCGGGCGCCATCTCGGCCGGGACTCCGTCATCTGCGGCAACTTATGCGACGAAGGACTACCATTATATATTCAGGGGTTTTGAGGCGATACTTGATGATATAGACCAACGCATAGAGGAGACGGAAGAGAAGCTCCAGGGCAACCCGTCTCCTGATCTTCTTCCGCTTTATGAGAAGCTGCCGAGGTGGGAGGCGATGCAGACGATACTGGAGGCTGGTATTCGTTATGCGAATCGTTATGCGAGGTTGGCGAGGATAGTTGCAGAGAATTTTGAGAGTGATCCGAAGCGGAAAGAGGAATTGCTACATATTGCTGAGGTCTGTGAGCGTGTTCCTGCGGAGGCTCCCAGGAATTTGCAGGAGTCTTTGCAGTTCGATCATTTTGTACAGGTTATATCGAGATACGAGACATGGGAGGTGGCGATGCCGCACCGTCCTGACTACTTTCACGGGCCCTATTATGACAGGGATGTGAACATAGAGAAGCGGCTCACAAAGGAGGAGGCCCTTGAGCTTGTGGGCGAGCATATGATACGTACGTATGAAATCGGCATCTTTCAGCCGCGTTACGGGAGAGAGGGGCTTCAGGGGATCATCGGCACATGGGTATGGACCATGGGCGGCGTCAAGACTGACGGTTCTGACGCGTGTAATGATTTGACGAAAGCGTACATGCAGGCTGCGCGCCTTGTGCGGGTCTGCAACCCCACATTTAGTTTCAGGTACCATCCCAATGTTCCGGATGATGTTATGCGGGAGTGTTTTGAGTGCATTCGTCATGGGCTTGGCTACCCGAACATCCGCAATGACTCTGTCTTGATCCCCAACGCGATGCACTGGCATGGGCATCCCCTTGAGGAGGCGAGGCAGTGGGTGAATCAGGCGTGCATGTCCCCTTGTCCCCCCACAAAGTACGGATGTCAGCCGAACAGGATGGCCTCGGCTGTGAATACAGCCAAGATGATAGAGTATACGCTGCATAACGGATACGACCATGTGGTGAATATGCAGATGGGGCCGAAGACGGGTGATCCATGCGAGTTCAAAGATTTTGAGGAGTTCTTCCAGACCTGGGTCAAGCAGATGGAATGGCAGACAAACCTCATCGTACGGTTTCATAATGTCGGAAGGGCTAAAGACCCGGAGCTTTTTTCAAGGCCGATCTTATCCGTTTTATACGAGCGTGCTGTTGAGACAGGGACGGATGCTGTTGATCCGGAGAACGGTGAACGAGGCAACTCCTGGGTGACAGCCTTCAACTGGTGTGAGAACATAGACAGCCTGGCTGCAGTGAAGAAGCTCATCTATGATGAGAAGAAATATACCATGGCTCAGCTAGTGGAGGCACTTAGGGCGAACTGGGAAGGCTACGAAGAGATGAGGCTTGACTTTGTGAAGAATGCGCCGAAGTGGGGCAATGACGATGATTATGTGGATGAGATCATGCTTCGCTGCCTACGGGAGTCTGCAAGGCATTCGAAAGAAATAAAGTGCACCTCCGGAAACAACGTGCCGTTTCTCCCGGAGAATATGACCGCCAACATTTACTGGGCTAACATTGTTGGCGCTTTGCCGAGTGGCCGCAGGCAGGGGGACGCCCTTTATGACGGCGGTATATCCCCGGGCCCCGGTCTGGACAAGAAGGGTCCCACCGCGGTGCTCAAGTCCTGTGCGAAGATCGACCACATAAGCGACGGGAGGGCCTTTTTGTTGAACCAGCGGCTTTCACCGACCCAGTTGGCAGGTGAGAAGGGCTATCAGTTGTGGAAGGCGTACATGAAGACCTGGGCAGATCTGGGTATGGATCATGTTCAGTTCAATATGGTGGATGATGCGACACTGAAGGCAGCGCAGAGGGATCCTGAACAGTTTCAGGAAGTCATCGTCAGGGTGGCCGGTTACAGCGCCCACTTTGTGGACATAAGCCGCAAAACCCAGGACAATATCATCCAGAGAACGGTTCAGGGACTGGGATAAGCCTGTGAACATTGCCAGGACCCTAGTTCGGGAGGATTGGGGCCTGGTAATTACTACCGAGTCAGATAGAGGTTAGCCTGTACGCCGCAGCGTGTTGATTTATTTTTTGGCCACCTCTTCTTCCAGCGGTTGCGCGTAAATCTCTTTTGCTCCCTATACGTAATCACCTGGATCCCGACAGCGAGTACTTACATCAATGAGGATCTACTCAATGATCGCACAGGACTTTTTCCTGAGGAAGACCGTGAAGAAGTAAAAGAGATGGTGGAGTTTTGGGATGGCAGGACGTATGGGGACAAATGCGCACAGTATATGGACAGGCGACAGAAAGTCCTTACTCTGATGGCAGATTATATACAGCCGGGAAGAGATATGATCTCATTTGACTAAGTAGGTTCCCTCCCAAACAAGCCTACAGATTTCAACAATTGAAAAGGGGCGGAAAATGGTGATTATTGGAATAACCGGTGGTATCGCATCGGGAAAAAGCACGGTTACTAAGATATTTGTAGATTTAGGGGCACATCTGATTGATTGGGACGTGCTTGGCCATGAGGTGATGGAGCCTCAAAAGGAAGCGTGGAAGGGTATAGTGGAATATTTTGGAAGAGAGGTTTTAAATGAAGATCAGTCCATTAATCGGGAAGTCTTGGGGCGGTTGGTCTTCAATGAACCTGAAAAGTTGGAAAAGTTGAATCAAATCGTTCATCCGGAGATATTTAAGGAGGATGAAAGGTTAGTAAAGAAGATAACGGGTGAATATCCTAATGATGTAATCGTTAAGGAGATACCATTGCTGAGCCCTGAGCATAAAAAAAAATTCATCGACAAAGTGATTGTAGTTTATGCCTCTGAAGAAAATCAGGTAAAGAGATTGGCAGAAAGGGGTTTTAGTGAAGAGGAGGCAAAAAAAAGGATACATGCTCAGGTTTCCATAGAGGAGAAGATAAAAATTGCCGATTTCGTCATTTACAACGACGGGTCGATCGAAGACACAACAAAGCAAGCAAGAGAGGTTTACAATAGAATAGTCTCGGAAATAGATTATGTATAAAAAGGACTACTATACAATATTGGGGTTAAATAGGAATGCCACGAAAGAGGAGATAAAAAAAGCATATCACAGGCAGGCTTTCTTTTATCATCCCGACAGGAATAATGGGAATACTGAGGCAGAGGAGAGATTCAAGGAACCCTAAAACAGCCCTGTACGCGTGAAGATAGACATATTCGACTGGATTCAAAAAAGATCACGGAAGTTGGGCATTTTAATAATCATGAAAGGGGGTATTCCATGAAATCATTAGTTGTTTATTCAAGTCAGACAGGTAACACCCGTAAATTGGCAGACGCTGTGTTTGAAGCCCTAACAGGTGAAAAGGAAATCTATCCTGTCAGCGAGGCCCCGGACCCTTCTGGTTATGAATTTATAGCTTTAGGGTTCTGGTTAATTCACGGAAAACCAGACCCAGAGTCGTTGGAGTATCTTCCCAAGATTAAAGGTAAACCGCTGTTTCTTTTTGCCACCCATGGGGCGGCTGCCAGGTCCGAACACGCCATGAACGGCATGAATTATGCAAAAGACTTGGCTTCAGGGGCTAGAATTGTTGGTTCCTATAGCTGTCAAGGAGAGGTAGACCCCAAAATTATGGAGAAGGCTAGGGAAAAACCTGAACCACCAGAATGGTTTGCGGATGCGCCAGTAGCTGTGGGCCACCCTGATAAAAGTGACGTGGAGGAACTGAAACGTCTTATTGCTACCTTTGCGGCTGGGTAGGAGATTGTGCTTGAAGATTCCAATTGTACAAAGATCAGATGAATGGCAGAGTATTTTTCTCCTGTTATAAAAGTAAAGGCTCAATGTGAATTCCAGGTCTGTGACCAATATTTCTAGCTTTTGATTAGATAATTTGCCATTAATGGCGGATTTACTGCACCAATCCGGAATCCATATTGAGCCAAAGCAAAATACGATTTTGCAATATTGGGATTAAATATCAATGTCCGAGATAAGAATATACCCTGATTCTATCTTAAGGGGAAAGGCAATTCCCTTGGAAAACGTCGACTCAAAAGCCAAAAAGATGGTCGATGACATGATTATGACGATGCATTCCCATAAGGGAATTGGACTTGCGGCCCCTCAGATCGGTTTATTGCTTAAGGTAATTGTGGTCAATTCAGAACATGGCGTAACCCCATTAATCAACCCGGAGATACTAGAATCTGAGGGTGAGATTGTAGGGGAAGAAGGATGTTTGAGTGTGCCCGAAGTCACGGTGAATGTTTCAAGAGCTTTACATATACTGATTAGGGGGGTAGACCTTGCAGAGAGAGAGGTGGAATTTGAAACATCCGGACTCTTGGCCCGAGTGTTTCAACACGAAGTTGACCACCTGGAGGGCAAACTGATCATAGACCACATAACTCGCTTAAAGAGAAGCTTGATCAAGTCAAGGCTCAAAAAGAGGGCGCACTGTAGATAGTAAATCTATATTGGAAGGTGATTCTTTATGAGGCTTATCATAATAGGTGCGGATGCAGCCGGGATGAGCACTGCCAGTCGCGCAAAGCGCAACGATTCAAGTCTTGATGTACTTATCTTTGAAAAGACCGAAGATGTTTCTTACAGTGCCTGTGGCATGCCGTATAATATTGCCGATCCAAATCGACCGATCGAGGATCTGGTAGTCAGACGCGCTGGGGTCTTCAGGGAAGAACAAGGGTTGGACTTGCGCACCGGACATAGAGTAGATATGATTGATACCTCCTCCAAGAAAGTTAGCGGTGTGGATGCAAAAGGTAACCCGTTTAGTTCCAACTACGACAAACTGCTCATAGCAACAGGTGCGGTACCAATTCGACCGTCGCTTCCAGGATTTAACCTGCCGGGCGTGATGATCCTTAAGAATCTTGACGATGGGAGGCGAATAAAGGGATACCTGGAGACCCGAAGTGTAACGAATGTTTGTATAATAGGTATGGGATATATTGCTCTGGAGATGGCTGAATCACTGAAATCAAGGGGTATAGCAGTGTCAATGGTTAAGCCGCGACCACGTTTTATCCCTTGGATGAATGAAATAATGGCCAACCGCGCACAAAGAGAGCTTGAAACCCATGAGATAGGAGTTCATACTGGCGTTGAAGTGAAAAGGATAGAGGCATACAAGGGTGGATTAAAAGTAGTGGCAAAGAATGCTGAGTTTGAAGTTGATATGGTCATTGTCGCCATAGGGGTCCTTCCGGCTTCGGACCTTGCTGACAAGGCCGGACTGAAACTGGGAGTTTCTCAATCCGTTTCTTTAGACCGCCACATGCGAACATCGAACCCCGATATATATGCGGCAGGAGACTGCGCCGATGCCTACCACGTAGTTACAGGACAAAAGGTATGGATACCTTTGGCCCTCCGGGCTAATCGATCGGGATGGGCGGCGGCTGACAACATAACGGGAAAGGAAAGTATAGTAGATGGAGTTGCAGGAACTGCCGTGTTTAAGGTCTTTGACCTCCAGGTTGCACGGACAGGCTTGAATGTGGAAGAGGCCAAAAAGGCAGGGTTTGATCCAGTGGAAAGGATGATAGAAGCCTCCACGAGGGCCCATGCCCACCCTGGCAGCGCACCCATTTGGGCACAGATGGTGGCGGACAGGAAAACGGGACGGATCCTCGGCGCCCAGCTCCTTTCCACGGAAGGGGCCGTCCATCGAATTAACGCTGTCGTTACCGCACTTCATTCCAAAATGACAGTCACCGAGTTCACCCAGCTAGATTTTGCTTATGCACCGCCCTTCGGTCCTGTTTGGGACCCGCTACTGGTCGTCGCCCATCAGCTTATGAAGAAGATGTAGCAATCATAACCTTATTTGCAACTCGTATAGGTTTTATATATTAAATTTCACAAGGCCATAGGGAGGAATCCGAGTAAGTCGTACATTTAGTACGTCGTCGAGGATACCGACCGATAACGCAGTGAAATTTAATATATGGAAACCCATAGATCGACGGTAGAGGATGACAACAAGGATTACTATACTATGTGAGAATACCACCTATATCCCAGAAACTAAAGGCGAACATGGCTTTTCTGCCTTCATTGAGACCGGTGGTGGAAACTACCTGTTTGATACGGGCCAGGGGTTTTCACTCATTGACAACTCTTTGTTCCTCGGTAAGGACTTGAACAATATACGAAAGGTATTCTTGAGCCATGGCCACTACGACCATACCGGGGGACTTCTTGCCCTCCTGAAGATAAGAAAAAAATGTGAAATAGTTGCACACCCCGATATTTTCCTTAAGCGTTTTTGGATCGGTAAGAAAGAAGGAGAGGTCGTCAAAAGACCTATTGGGATGAGGTTTGATAGAGATCTTCTTGAGGGGTTTGGGGCAAAATTTGTGTTGGAAAGGCAATTTTTCGAAGTGGGAGAACGTATGTTTTTGACAGGCGAAGTGCCCCGTTTGACCAATTTCGAAAAGGGAGACCCGCATCTTTTCGCATATATTGACGATGACAGTGAATGGATATCCGATCCTATATTGGACGACCAATCCCTTGTTATAGACACAGACAGAGGGTTGGTGATCGTTCTCGGTTGCGCCCATTCAGGGATCTTAAACATCCTAAACCATATTATTGAGAAAACGGCTAAAGATCGAATAGCCTCCCTTATCGGAGGCACTCATTTGGGGACTTGTGGCTCTGAACAGCTTGAGAATACCATCCGTGCGCTCAAGGAGTACGATGTGGAGAAGATCGGACTGTCTCATTGCACGGGATTGGAAACATCCTTTAGATTTATCAAGGAATTCGGAGACAGGATATTCTTTGGCAATGTCGGAAGCACATTTGAAATATAAATCCTGGCTCATCGCGGATTAGTGGGAAAATCTTCGGCCTTTATTTTTTTATCCACTTCAATCTCACTGTGGGAGCGGCTTTTCAGCCGCGACAGTCGCGTATAACAAGTAACAAAATAGCCTCCCCGACAATTTGTAGCTCATGATTGAGTTTCAAAATTTCTGGATATTAAATTTCACAAGGCCAGAGGGAGGAATAATGAATCAAGCCGTGAGGAGAAGAGGAGATTGATATCCATGAAAACATACCTCGACTGCATGTCCTGTTTTGTGAGACAGGCCCTCGAAGCCGCGAGAATGGCTACAAAAGATGAAAGGGTTCAAAGAAAGGTCCTTGATTCAGTCATGGGAAGACTTTCTACCCTCTCCTTCAATGCTACCCCTCCAGAGATTGCACAAGTCGTCCATGGATTGGTCAAAGAGGTAACAGGGGATTCGGACCCTTACCGGGAAATTAAGAAGAAACAGAACCAGATTGCCTTGAATCTATTTCCCCGAATCAAAGAGATGGTGACTGGGTCTGATGATCGGTTACTGGGCGCCGTGAAGATGGCTATTGCAGGAAATGTAATAGACCTTGGGGTTCAAGATGAGGTAAAGGACATTGAAGGCTCGATCTATGATGCTTTCTCTTCTGACTTGACTATTGATAGTTATGATGAATTCAGGGAAGTATTGACCCATTCCAACCTTGTTCTCTATTTGGGAGACAATGCCGGAGAGATAGTCTTCGATAAGATATTGATAGAAGAGCTAAAGATGATAAAGAGAATGGAGATAGTCTTTGTAGTGAGGGAAAAGCCTATCATAAACGATGCTACTATGGAAGATGCACAGTTCGTTGGCATGGAGGAATTAACAACAGTGCTCTCCAATGGGTCCGATGCTCCTGCTACTATTCTATCCCAGTGTTCTCAAGAGGTTTGCGGACTTTTTTCCAGGGCAGACATGATTATCGCCAAAGGACAGGGGAACTACGAGTCTTTGAACGAAGAGCATAGAGTATTCTTTCTCTTAAAGGCGAAATGCCCTGTGATAGCAAGAGACCTTGCGGTAAATGTTGGCGATATGATCTTAAAAGGTCAAAAGGTTTAATAGTTGATTGTGAGCAAATATCCATGGAGAAGGAGGAACAGAAATGATTGGGAAACAAGATTCGCACATCCGAATAGAAGAGGCAGACAGGGTTGAAGTCACCACAATTATAGACAATTATACGGACAGTACGCTACGGATGAGTGAATCCCCTTCGGAGATGATAGAGAGGGTACCCCTGGCGATTGATGGGAAAGTACCTTCTGATTCACTCCTGGCAGAACACGGTCTTTGTTTATTGATCAAGGTATTTAAGGATGGTGGATACCATAGCATACTGTTGGATGCAGGCTGGTCAAGGATGGCGGTACCTCATAATATGATGAAGCTGGGGGTATCTATCCCCCAGATAGAGGCGGTGGTGATAAGCCACGGCCATATGGATCATTTTGGGGCATTATGTGATCTATTGGGAGATGTGATCCCCGACAGCACCTCGGTCATTATCCATCCTGATGCCTTCTTACGGAGGGTTATTTCATTGCCCACCGGGTTAAGGATAGAGATGCCTGTTTTGAAAGAATCGGCCATTCGAGAAACCGATGCAAGGCTGGTTAAAACCAGGGATCCCTATTCCCTTGCGGCAGGGCTTGTCTTCTCCCTCGGAGAGGTTGAGCGGATCACTGACTTTGAAAAGGGTTTACCGGGAGCTCTTATTGAAAGGGATGGTAGTTTTGAGCCTGACGCAATTATGGATGACCATGGATTGGTAATAAACCTGAAAGAGAAAGGGTTGGTGGTCATAACGGGTTGTGCTCATGCCGGAGTGGTCAATACCGTTAAGTATGCCCAAAAGATAACCGGTATTGATATGGTCTATGCTGTTATGGGAGGGTTCCATTTGACGGGCCCCCAGTTCATGCCACTGACCGAGCGAACGATTCGGGAGTTGCAAGAGATAAATCCGTCAGTGATTGTCCCCATGCATTGTACTTGCTGGGTTGCCACAAACCTGATTGCAACTGGGTTTCCTGAGCAGTTTGTATTAAATAGCGTTGGGACGACTTTCCGTTTGTAAAATGCTTTTTTAACAGGAGGTTAGAGGATGGTTCAAAGTTATGTAAACAACAGGATACTCAATTACACAAAAAATATTCATGCTGGTGCGGAAAACATCAATAACGGCAATACGTTAGCTAGGGTGAGGGTAGATGATACGTTTTTGTCAGCTGAGCTGGAAATGGAAGTCAAGTTGCCGGAGCTGAAGATTGTATCCATAAGAGGAAGGATACTTCGATCATTTGCGGAAGAATGCAAAAACAACGCCGAAATTTTGCAGCGGGCAGTCGGTATGCGTGTAGGTGCAGGGATTACCAGGTTGGTCAAGGGAACGATAGGAGGGTCGGATGGATGCAACGTATTTGCGGATATGATCCTCGAAGGGTGTAATGCGGTGATAATGGGGTTTACCGTGGATGAACTGCACACGCAACTGGGGGCTCCGACCGACGAGGGTTACGAGCAGGCATTGAAAGACATGCTTGAAAACAATCCAAGGGTTGCAAGCTGTATAGCCTTCACTGAAGGTAATGACTTAAGAAAAAGATTGGGGGTGTAGTGATGTTTGAATTCACAAGGTCGAAAAGCATAGGCGTAGAGAAAAGAGAAGAAGGCATGTTCTTGGTCCATGGATTTCTCGATGATAATGTTTACACTATTGAACTGGATCTGGAGGTCAAGACCCCTGAATATACCATAGCCGGCGCAAAAGGGTATATGAAGAGATATACGACTCCGGAGTGTCCCAAAGCTCCGAGCATCTTAGATGATACTGTCGGACTTGAGATCGGGGGGGCGGACTTCGAAACAAAGATAAAGAAGCTTGTAGGTAGAGGTGGATGCCGCCATCTGGCCGATCTCTTTATCGAGTGTTGCAATGCCGTTTTCCCTGCGGCTTTACAAGCCGAGTGGAAAAATGCCAGCTCTAGTGGGATGAGCAAAGACGATTTTATAAGAAACATGTTAAATAATGAGCCCAAGCTCAGGGACAGGTGTAAAACATATTCCAGGGACAGCGAAGGGGTCAAAAGACTGGGGGTTACGTGGTGAGCAGAACGGTAATCGATTTGCATGTTCATACGAGAAGGTTTTCTCCATGCAGTGAGATGGATCCGGAAGAGGCCGCTTTAGAGGCCAAGAAGATTGGTGTTGATGGGATATGCTTTACAGAACACAATAAGGCCTGGCCCCCTCACGATATCTCAAAGTTAATGGAGAAAACCGGCGTTTTTATCTTCCACGGGATTGAGGTCGATACTACGGAAGGGCATGTACTGGTATTTGGGCTTAACAGGGATTTTAAAGGGATTACTCGCCTTGAGGATCTACGTCAAATAGTGGATGAAGCAAACGGGTTTATGATAGCGGCTCATCCCTTTAGGGGCTTCTTGTTGTTTGGATTTTCCAAACTACAGATGGACATGAATGATGCCTGTCAAAACCCTTTGTTCAAAGTTGTCGATGGCATGGAAATATTAAGTGGTAGGCAGACACCCAAAGAGAACGATTTTTCATCCCAGGTATGTGAGAGGCTTAACCTGAAAGGTGTGGGTGGAAGCGATGCCCACTCCATAAAGGATATCGGCACATGTGTCACTATCTTTGAAAATAAGATAGAAGGGCAAGAAGATCTTTTAAAGGAATTGAAGACAGGAAGTTTCAATGCCGGATATTTACGAAAGACTTAAAGGTTACTGCGGTTGAACTACCCAAAATAAAGGAGAAGATAAGATGGAAGATTGGGAGCGTACGATAAGAAAAATGGAACTTCTCTTGAGGCTCAGGACCTTTCCGGTTGCCTTCAAACTTCTGGAAGATGCAAAAGAGATAGAAGGCAACAAATGGATACGCAGACCCACAAAGAAACATACCCTCTGTCAACTAATAACCATTGTAAGGACTTACGACTGGACGATAGGGGCTACAGCTGACGATTTTGTGGGTCCCGGTTGTGGGGGAATAATTGGGTTGTCGGAAAGGCCGGAGTTTATTAAAGATGGCAGTCTGCGTTCTATGGTATGGTGTAAGACCAAGGAAGATGCCAGAAAGTGCGAAGAACAAATCCCCGAAATACCATCAGGCAAATACAATGCAGTGATAATAGGACCTTTGGTTTACAACCCCTTCGAGCCGGATATCGTCTTGATATATGGAAACCCTGCTCAGATGATTATCCTCATCAATGCCCTTCAATTCGAAGATTATGAACAGTTTCAGTTCTTCTGCGTTGGGGAGACTGCCTGTGCTGACTCCATAGCTCGTTGCTATCTAAACAACAAACCATCCCTTGCCATCCCCTGTTACGGGGAGAGGAGATATGGTCATGTCCAGGATGATGAACTGGTAATGGCTCTACCCG
>Ga0209345_10004654_pt1 | contig 13123 bp, 11 predicted proteins | sample Cruoilmetagenom7_FD_187294 | JGI IMG/M metagenome (GOLD analysis project Ga0209345, IMG submission 187294) | Oil polluted marine microbial communities from Coal Oil Point, Santa Barbara, California, USA - Sample 7 (SPAdes) (version 2) | ecosystem: Environmental > Aquatic > Marine > Oil seeps ...
ATGCCCGCTTCGCGTCCCCAGCCGGGCTGGCCGCGCGCATCACAGTGCCGCTGGCGCAGCAGATCAGCCTGCCCGCCATTTCCTTAACCGCGCCAGTGCGTGATCGCGACAGCGGGCTGGATGTTCTTTCCGCCTATATTCAGGATCAGGTTTCAATCGGCGATCATTTTCAAATAATCGCGGGCCTTCGCTGGGACAGGTTCGATCTAAAGACACTCAATGTCCTAAGCGGCAGCCGCGGCGACCGTGTGGATGAACAAATCAGCCCGCGCTTTGGCCTGATATTCAAGCCGACGGAAAATCTGTCCTTCTATAGCGCTTATGCTGAAAGCTTCCTGCCCCAGGCGGGCGATCAATTTGTGCTTCTTTCACCGGGCGACAGCGCCTTTGAACCGGAAAAGTTCACCAATTACGAAATTGGCGCAAAATGGCTGGTGAAACCCAATTTATTCCTGACAGCAGCACTTTTCCGCCTGAAGCGGAGCAATAGTCAGGCGCCCGACCCTAGCAATAGCGGGCTAACGGTGCTGACCGGCAGTAGCCGCACCGACGGGTTCGAGATTAGTCTGGCTGGAAACATTCTGGATGGTTGGGATGCCAACATAGGCTATACTTATATGGATGGGAAATTGCGCAGCACGACAGATGCAGCCCCGGCAGGCACCCGCCTGCAGCAATTGCCCAAGCATCATTTTGCAGCCTGGAACCACTTTGAAGTGGCCGAAAAATTCAGCCTGGGTTTCGGCGCGATTTATCAAGCTGAACAATTCTCATCATTCAGCAATTCAGTGATTTTGCCCGATTACTGGCGGTTTGATGTTGCCGCCTATTACAAGGTGAATGAGAATGTTTCATTCCAGCTCAACATCGAAAACCTGTTTGATGCCGATTATTTCGCCAGCGCGCATGGAGATAATAACATCCAGCCTGGCGCCCCGATCAGCGCGCGGGCCGGTGTGCGCATCAAACTATAGGTCCAGCTTTGGTGTCATTAGGGCGCGTTATCTGGGGTTGAGGAAGTCTTCGCGCTGCTCATCGCCGGAACAGCTTGGGCTGCATCCTCGGCGCTGATACCTGGCGCGGGGGCTGCGCTGATCCGTTCGCGCCGCCGGGCAACGCGCCCTGCCTGCTGGACCGCTTTGACCAAACGCGGATAAACACCGCAGCGGCACAAATTGGGGATCGCAGCCTCGATCTCGGCCTTGGATGGTGATGGGTTTTTTTCGATCAAAACCGCCGCCGCCATCGCGATACCCGGGGTGCAAAAACCACATTGGATCGCCTGCTGGGCAACCAATGCCTGCTGCACAGGATGGGACCGGTCACGCGAAAGGTTCTCGATCGTAGTGACAAACCGCCCCTCCGCCTCTGCCAAGGTTATAAGGCAGCTACGCAATGCTTCGCCGTCGATAATCACCGTGCATGCACCGCAATCACCCACCCCGCAGCCATATTTCGTGCCGGTCAAATTCGCCGCATCGCGCAGCGCCCACAGCAGGGGCGTGTCCGGGGCCATATCGAATTTTACCGGCCGTTCATTCACCGTCATGGCTGACATAAATTGCGCCTTTCACCCTTAGGCTGAATTATTCTGACCAACTGGCGTCGATCTTGCTGACTTTGCGTTTCCATGCTTCGAAATCGACAAAGCCGGGGCCGCCGGGGGGCTGGACCTGACCAATGTCGCGCTGGTGCACTGCAATCACTTCGTCCGAAATTTGGATCGCATTGCCCATGCTCATGGTGGCAAGCTGGATTTCACAAGCCCGCTGAAGCGCCCATGTCTGCAGGAACATTTCAGGGATCGTGCGCCCCATTACCACCGGGCCATGGTTGCGCAGCATCAAAATGCTCTTATCGCCCAAATTCTCAAGCAACCGTTCCCCCTCCTCGGCGCGGACAGTTACCCCCTCAAAATCGTGATAGCCCAGATTTCCGATGAAATTGCAGGCATAAAAATTGGTCGGCTGCAATCCGCCCTCGCTAGCGCACACCGCCATGGTTTCAGTCGTATGCGTGTGACAGATTGCATGGGCCCAATCGAGATGCCGGTGAAAATAGCTATGCTGAGTAAAACCCGCCTTGTTCACCGGATAGGCGCTGTCATCCAGCCGGTTGCCGTCAATGTCGATCTTGATCAGATTGGATGCGGTCACTTCGCAATAAAGCAGGCCATAGGGGTTGATCAAAAAGGCCCCTTCTTCGCCCGGAACACGGACCGAAATGTGGTTATAGATCGATTCAGACCAGCCTAGATGATCGAAAATACGGTAGCATGCCGCCAGATCCAGCCGCGCCTGCCATTCCGCCTCGCTGCAGTCCATTTTGGGTTTGGGCCGGGCCGCCATCACTCTCTCCTGCCTTTTTTGCCAGATCAGGCCTTTATCGCACGGCTCTAGCCTGCTGGACAAGGTGCCTCACCTGATCCGCTTTATAGCCCGTATACCCGCGCGCATAATTGGGCATATCCGCCCCTCACGCCTTCCCTCACGCCTCCCGTCACAGGCCGATCACGGCTCCCATCACGGGCCAATCACGGGCCAGCATCAGCTTTCGCCATCTTCGGCGCGGCCATAACCGCCCCCGCCCGGCGTTTCGATCACGAACACATCGCCCGCCTGCAGATCGACCGATGCTGCTGCACCCAATTGCTCTATCTGGGCATCCCCGCCCCCGCCCTCGGCCCCGGCCTCGCCAACGCAGCGTTCCACCCGGTTTATGCCAACAGCGCCATTTTCGCCGCCCGCCAAACCAAAGGGTGCAACCCTGCGCCGATTGGACAAAATATTGGCGTGCATCGGGGCAAGAAAACGCATCCGCCGCACAGCGCCGTTACCGCCGCGCCATTTTCCAGCCCCGCCCGATCCATGGCGGACCGCGAATTTCTCAACCAAGACGGGAAATTGCTGCTCCAACACTTCTGGGTCGGTCATCCGGCTGTTGGTCATATGGGTTTGGACCGCATCTGCCCCGTCAAACCCATCGCCCGCCCCCGATCCGCCCGCAATCGTTTCATAATATTGGTGGGTATCATCACCGAATGTGAAATTGTTCATCGTGCCCTGGCTGGCCGCCATCACGCCAAATGCGCCCATCAATGCATCGGTAATGACCTGACTGGTTTCGACATTTCCGGCCACCACTGCGGCTGGATAACGCGGCGCCAGCATCGAACCATCGGGAATACGCAATGTGATCGGGCGCAAAAACCCATCATTGAGCGGCACCGCGCAATCGAACAAGGTGCGAATGACATAAAGGCAGGCCGCGCGGACAACCGGCGTTGGCGCGTTAAAATTATCCGCCTGCTGCGGGCTGGTGCCGGCAAAATCCACCACCGCTGCCCCTTCATCATGGTCTATCGTAACCGTTACTGAAACAACCGCGCCATTATCGCATTCATACCGATGCGCGCCGCTGGTCAGGCCGCGCAACATCTGGCGCACCTCAGTTTCAGCATAGTTTTGAAGGTGCTGCATATAGGCTGTGACAACCGCCTCGCCATATTCTGTAACCAGCCCCAGCAGCCGATCTGAACCGCGGCGGCACGCCGCGACCTGCGCGGCAAGGTCAGCGATGTTTTGATCCACCTTGCGCGCCGGATTTGGGCCAGCCGATAAAATCGCGCGGATTTCAGCTTCGCGCAGCATTCCATTTTCAACCAGCAACAGATTTTCCAACACGATCCCTTCTTCTTCGATCGAAGTGCTGCTTGAAGGCATCGACCCGGGCGCAATTCCGCCAATATCTGCATGGTGCCCGCGCGCCGCGGTGAAATAGGACGGGGCTGCCCCGCCGCCCACAAATACTGGCTGGATCACCGTTATATCAGGCAGATGCGTGCCGCCATCATAGGGCGCGTTAAGCGCGTAAACATCGCCATTTTTCATGGCCGCACCGCGATGGCGGATGATCGTGCGCACACTCTCGCCGATTGATCCTAGATGCACCGGAATATGGGGCGCATTGGCCACAAGATTGCCGCCTGCATCAAACACAGCGCAGGAAAAATCCAGCCGTTCGCGAATATTTACAGAGGATGCTGAATGTTGCAGCGCCGCGCCCATTTCCTGCGCAATGGCCATGAACAGACCGCCAAATATCTCCAGCCTGACCGGATCAATTTTGGTTGTAACCGCTTGGCGTTGGCCTACGCTAGAACGCGTCAAAATCAGCATTGCATCATCTGCCATCCGCGCCTGCCACAAGGGTTCGACAACCACGGTGGCAACCGGATCGATGATCAGGGCCGGTCCGGCAATGATCATATCTGCCGCCATGCCTGAGCGTTCATAGATATTCGCCCTAAGGCCTGCCCCGCCCATATGGCAGTCTGCCTGCGCGATGGGGCCAGCTTGGGTCTGGCCCGCCTTGAACAATGATTGCTCGGCCTGGCCTGCTTGATCGCTGGCCGCGGCCGCCTCAACCCGGATCATATCGAGCACCAGTTCCGCATTGGTGTCATACCCAAACCGCGCGCGATAGGCGGCGGCAAAGTCTGCCGCCATATCGGCCGGGGCTGCCAAGGGCACCTCTATTGCATTATCCCCGGCGGCGGCCCGGATATGGGCCTGCCCGGTAATCTGGATTGCGGCGGGATCAACATTCTGCCCGGCCAGCGCATCACGGGTGATTTTGGACAGATCCGCCGCCGCCTGTTCCAACACGCGGTCTGATCCCGCCAACGGTAGACCCAGCGATTTCTCGCGCACTTCGCGCCGATCCGCCAGGCCCATACCATAGGCCGATAAAACACCTGATAATGGATGGACCAGAACGGTTTTGATCCCCAACGCATCCGCCACGAGGCAAGCATGTTGGCCGCCCGCCCCGCCAAAACAATTAAGCGCAAAATTTGCCGTATCATGCCCGTGCGCCACCGATACAGAACGGATCGCATTGGCCATGTTGGCCGCCGCGATGGCCACAAAACCTTCAGCAGCCTTGGCCGCATCCAACCGCGCCAGCCCCGCATCATCAACCGCCTGCAGCACCTGCGCCATGCGCATTTGCGCGGCGGCCAGATCCAGCGGCTGATTGGCATCAGGGCCAAAAAGGGCGGGAAATTGGTCCGCCTGCAATTTTCCTAGAATCAGATTGCAATCCGTAAGTGTTAATGGCCCCCCGCGCCGGTAACAGGCCGGCCCCGGCACTGCGCCTGCACTTTCAGGCCCCACCAGAAAGCGCGCTCCGTCAAATTTGCAGATCGAGCCGCCGCCAGCTGCCACGGTATGGATGCGCATCATCGGGGTGCGTATTCGCACACCCGCCAGCTGATTTTCATTGTCGCGTTCATAGCGGCCGGCAAACAGCGAAACATCGGTCGATGTGCCGCCCATATCGAAACCGATTATCCGATCAAACCCCGCCCGGTGGCTGGTTTGCGCCATGCCAACGATGCCCCCTGCCGGGCCGGACAAGACAGCATCCTTGCCCCGAAAACTGGCCCCTGCGGTCAACCCGCCATTGCTTTGCATAAACAAGGGGGCGTGATCTGGCCCCAGCGCCGCCATCAAACCATCAGTATAGGTTTTCAGCACCGGCGATAAATAGGCATCGACAACGCTGGTATCCGCGCGGCCGATCAATTTGGCCAATGCGCTAATCTGGTGGCTTACTGCGATCTCTTCAAACCCGGCCTGCCGGGCCAATTCTGCCACCTCAACCTCGTGTTTGGTGAAGCGGTATCCGTGCATAAACGTGATCGCGATCGCCTTTAACCCGCGGCGGCGCGCTGCTTTCAGTCCGGCAAGAGTGGCCTTGCGGTCCAAGGGCACAAGCACATCGCCCGCCGCGTTTATCCGCTCATTCACTTCCAAAACATCGGCGGCCAGCGGCGCGGGTTTGATGATATGGCGCGCGAAAATGTCGGGCCGTTCCTGGGTGCCGATTATCAATGCATCGCCAAATCCGCGGGTGATGGCCAGCAGCACCGGCTCGCCCTTACGTTCAAGCAGGGCGTTGGTGGCGATGGTGGTGCCGATGCGAATATCAGCGGGCGGAAGCGGGCCTTGCCTCACCCCGCTCAGCCGCCGCATCGCCTCTATGGCAGCATCATCATAATGTTCCGGATTTTGGGATAAAAGCTTGGCCGTCTGCACCCTCCCGTCTGGACCGCGCGCGATCACATCGGTGAAGGTGCCGCCTCGGTCGATCCAGAAATGCCAACTGCCCATGCCCGGCCTATGGCCCATCACACCGCGCGCGACAATTGCAGGCCGAAATTGGGGCCAATGATAATTTTGGCAGCCTTCGCCCAAAATTCACACAGGGCCATGGCTGCCCGTTTTAAGAATAGAATATGGGCAGGTTCATTACTGGCGAGGGCCTGCCGGAGGGGCCAATCCGCGCGCGCCATCCGAATAGGCGCTGAGTCAATTTTCCCGCGCTGGCTTTGCGCAGCAAATAGCCTGGATCAATCCGGCAAATTTGCATCAGGAAACAGGATTGGATCATCCCCTTCCTGCCACGGTTTCAGCTTTATCATGGCTGATTTGAACAATTGGGAATCCAAGTGGCGGGCCAGCCATTTTTGAAGATGCGGCAATTTCTGGCGTGCGAACCATTCCCGGTCAACTGCGGCAAACTGGCGGACAAATGGCATAATCGCCATATCTGCCAAACCGCGTTCCATACCGGCCAGATTATCCTGCCCGGCCAGCCGGGTATCGAGCATTTGCAGAATTTCCATGGCCGATGCGCGGTGGCCATCAGGATCGCAATTTTCATAACGTTGGGGGTATTTATATCGGTCAAGATGATGCTTGAATGGGCCATCATTGCCATCAATCAGCGCCTGATCGCTGCGCTGCAGCCAGCCTTGCGGATCACTGCGCCCAAGCGCCCAGTGCATAATATCGAGGCTTTCCTCCAGTATATTGCCCGCGCTGGCCACGAGCACCGGCACGGTTGCCTTGGCCGATGCTTCGATCATGGCAGCGGGTTTCGCCGATAATTTCACTTCGCGGATTTCGCAGATGGTGCCGCTAATCAGCAGCGCCAGACGGGCGCGGATTGCATAGGGGCAGCGGCGAAAACTATAGAGGGTTGGATAGGCGGTCATTTATCCATACGGGCGCCAACGTGGGCCAGGCCCAGTTCTGCGGCCCTGATTTGTTGTCGCTGGCGTTCACGGTAACCAGCGCGCTGCTCATCGCTTCGTTCGTGAAAGCAGGCAGGGCAGCTCACCCCTTCTTCAAATAGGGGGGATACTGTATCAGCCTCCAACATCGGATTGCGGCAGGCATGGCACAAGGAATAGGAACCTTGGACAAGCCCGTGGCCAACTGTAACGCGCTGATCAAAGACAAAACATTCACCTTCCCAAAGGGTTTCGTCTTCTGGAACAGTCTCAAGATATTTCAATATGCCGCCATCAAGGTGATAAACATCTTCCACCCCTTCGGCCTTTAGAAATGCGGTCGATTTTTCGCAGCGGATACCGCCGGTACAAAACATTGCCACTTTGGGCGCCTTACCCTCGCCCAGCAAGCGTTCGCGTTCGGCGCGAAACCATGCGGGAAAATCGCGAAAAGTTTTCAGATCTGGGTCAATCGCGCCCTTAAAAGTGCCCACGCCGGTTTCATAATCGTTTCTAGTGTCGATCAGAATCGTTGATGGATCGCTGATCAGAGCATTCCAATCTTGTGAATCGACATATTGGCCTACATCACAAAGCGGGTCGATATTCGGTTCGCCCATGGTCACGATCTCGGGCTTGATCCGCACCTTCATCCGCAGAAATGGCATTTTCGCGGCGCGGGAGAATTTAGGCTGCAGTTCTTTAAGGCCCGCAATGGCCCGTATTTCCTGCAATATCCGGGTGATCGCCGCATCGCTTCCGGCAATGGTTCCGTTAATCCCCTCCTTCGCGATCAGGAGCGTTCCCTTAATTCCCAGCTCCTCGCATAATTGCGCCAACGCGCCGCGGTGCTTCTCCCGCTCGGTAAGAGGCGCGAATTTATACAGTGCAGCAACACAGATCGGCAGGTAGGGATCATCATTCATGGGCATAGTTACTTAATGCCCCGCCCGCTCCAGTCCAGAGCGATATGATAAAATAGAACGCTTCATGCACTCTGCTCAAACGTTGGGCCCAAACGATGGGTCCAAACGATAGGCCCAAACGATAGGGCCAATGCGAAAATGAATGGCAGGCAGCCTAATTGCCAAGCGATCAATCACGATTTGGTGGCCGCGCGATTCTGTGCAACATGAGGGCTGAGATGACCGGTTCTGCCAACCCTTCTGAAAATCAGGAACCTTTCGATCTTATCGTGATCGGGGGCGGGGTAAATGGTGCAGGCGTGGCGCGTGATGCTGCCGGGCGCGGGGTGCGTGTATTGTTGCTGGAACGCGGCGATCTTGCCCAAGAGACCTCCTCTGCTTCGACCAAGCTGATCCACGGCGGCTTGCGCTATCTTGAACATTATGAATTCGCCCTGGTGCGCGAAGCATTGGCCGAACGCGAAACCTTATGGCGCATTGCGCCCCATATCATCTGGCCCATGCGCTTCATCCTGCCCCACCGAAAAGGGCTGCGCCCGCGCTGGCTCCTGCGGCTGGGTCTGTTTATTTATGACCATATTGGCGGCCGCAAGAAATTGCCCGCCGCAGCATCAGTCGATCTAAGCCGCCATATTGCAGGCCAGCCGCTCAAACCTTTTCTAACCAAGGGGTTTGAATATTCCGATTGCTGGGTCGATGATGCCCGGCTGGTCTTGTTAAATGCGCGCGATGCTGCCGATAGGGGCGCACAAATCCGGACCCGGATGGAGGCAACCGTCCTGACACGCGGTGCGCAAGGCTGGAGCGTAACGGCAAAGGATGAAGCAGGGGCAGACCACCATTTTACCGCCCGCTGCGTGGTCAATGCCGCCGGGCCATCGGTGCTGGACCTGCTCGAGAAGGCCCAAACACCCACCAAGCGCAAGATGCGATTGGTGCGCGGTTCCCACATCGTAGTCAAACGCCTGTTTGAACATCCCTATGCCTATTTCTTCCAATTGCCCGATGGACGGATCTTCTTTGCCATTCCTTATGAGCGGGATTTTACCCTGATCGGCACAACCGATCAGGACCATCACGCCTCCGTCTTCGAAGCTGAGGCGAGCGAGGAGGAAGTGGCCTATCTGTGCGCGGGCGCAAACCAATATTTCAAACAATCCATTGGCCCGCAAGATGTGGTCTGGACCTATTCTGGCGTGCGCCCATTGCTGGATGATGGATCAGGCCGGCCTGAAGCTGCCACCCGCGGTTATGCCCTAGAGTTGGACGGGGATGCTGACGCGGGCAGGAACGGTATGGGCGGGAACGCCATGGGCCACCCGCTACTGAGTATCTTTGGCGGAAAAATAACCAGTTACCGGCATCTGGCCGAGGCGGTTATGGAAAAACTCACGCCTTATCTTCCAGCGCTGGCCGGCAAATCCTGGACCAGCACCGCCCCCCTTCCTGGCGGAGATTTCCCGGTGGAGGGGGCAGCAGCTCTGAGTGCAGAGTATCAGGCACGCTACCCATTCCTTGCGCCGTCTGACATCGACCGGATCACCAAAGCATATGGCACGCACAGTGCAAACTGGCTGGGCGATGCTGCCACGCGGGCCGATTTGGGGCAGGATTTTGGCCACGGGTTAAGCGCGGCCGAAGTTGACTATCTGATCACGCGTGAATGGGCCGCCAGCACGCAGGACATATTGTGGCGCCGCAGCAAACTGGGGCTGCATTTCAGCGCTGAACAAACCGATATTCTGGCGCAATATCTGCAAAATAAATCGGCCAATCTATAAACCATATCGTCGCGATCTTCACTGCATCGGCATTAACGCCGCGGCCGCAATAAGGCCGCAGCATGCCGGTTAAGGTGAATTTTAGCCCCGGTTATCATGCTGGTTAGGGCAGGGTTTGTGCGGGTATCGCAGCGACGCCTATTTCTCAGGCAGTGATATCCCTTCCCCCCTAGAGCCCGGCCTGAGCATGAATAGCACGATTGCCGCGATCGTCAGGGGAAAGTAGAAAAACACCAATCGCCACACGGTCATGGCTGGCAAAAGCGCATCTGCGTCCAGGAATGGCGCAAACAGCAGCAGGAAGGCCGCCTCCACCCCGCCGGCCCCGCCCGGTGTTGGCACGATACTGCCAAATGACTGGACTGCCCATTGCAACAACCAATGCAATATTGGCCGCATTTGCCCGCCTGCAGCACCGATCACGATTGCCGCGATGGAAAATCTGGCCATCCACTGAACCAACGCCAATGTTGTGGTTGCCAAGGCCAGCCCTTTGCCTGCCCGCATCAAATTGCGCCAGTCAATCACCATTGCGGTGAAATATTTCCTACAGCCAATTGCCGCCTTTAAAATCAATTGGGCCGCCTTGCTGCCCAATAATCCGTATCGCCCCGCAGCCACAATAAACGCCAATATCATCAGCAACACAGCCAATAAAATGGCCGCCGCCTGAGTAAAATAAATGCCGCTAGACCCAATTTCCAACGTTTGCGAGATTGCGGCTATATTGCCAAACCCAATGGCCAGCGCCCCAAACAACACCAAGGAAAGTAAGCTGCTGCTATCTTCTGCAACCTGAAACGATATGAGCGTATTGGCCTTGTCCGGCGGGGCCCCTTCAGCAACCAACATTGCCCATTTCAGCGGCAATCCGCCTGTCGCAGACGGTGTTACAGCATTGGCAACAATCGTCCCGGTTACAACGCGTATTATCTGGGCTGGCGCCAAACGCAGCTTCAAAAAATGGCACCATATTGCCAAACGCAGACCATTGGTTGCCCATGGAACAAAAACCAGCAACCCAGCGCCAAGCAGCAGATCCCAGCGGACAATAACCGCGCTAAGGGAACGCCCGTCCAGCGTGCTGACCAGCAGCGCGACATTGGCCAATGCAAACAGCGGTAGAACCCAAAGCGCGATCTTGAATACGCGCCTTGGGATATTTGCAAAATTTGTCCCGCTTGATGTCAAGTTGCACGCAATGCCTGCGGATCACTTGTGCCCACGCCTTGCAGCCGCATATCGCGCGCGCTTAGTGCAGCGGCATATTCTGTGTTCACCAATTGATCGAACGTGCGATGCCACGATGAACTGGAACGGGCATGCTCAATCGCTGATTGCCGCGCCGAGGCATAATCATTTTGCCATATTTTGACGACGTTATCGGCCATCGCCTGTGCATCATCAACTGGCCCCAGCAAACCCGCCCCCGGCGTCACGCGCTCGGTCATCGCGCCGCTTGCAACCCCTACTACCGGCAGACCGGATGCCTGCGCCTCCAAAACCGAAATGCCAAATGTTTCATCGGCCATCGCCGACACATAAATATCGGCCGATGCAAGCGCGCAAGAAAGGCGCGCACGGTCGCTTTCGAAGCCGGGAAAGGCAATCGGCAGCCCCTTTGCGCTTTCCATCAGGCCTTCGCGCAATTTGCCATCGCCCAGCATGACCATATCCGCGCCGAGGCTGGGCGGAAGGTGGCGGAACATATCGACCAGAATATTGGCCCGTTTCTCATTGTCGATCCGCCCAGCATAAACCAACAAAGGGCCATGCCCCGTCAATCCCAGCGATGCCCGGTATTCAGGATCGCTCAGGGTCGGAGAAAACTGGTTGAAATTCACGCCAAGCGGAAGCGTGCCAACGTTGCAAATATCCATATCTAGAAACATTGCCCGCGCGGATTGGTTCAGCGTATATACTCTGTCGAACCGGCGATAGGTTTGGGCGGCATAAAACATGGCCAAATCGCGAAACCGCCTGCCCATAAAATCACCAACCATACTTCTGGCAACGCGGTATACATGCGCGTTGGGAAAATCGGTCCGATAACCGGCCACCAATGCAGTATCAGGATAACGCATCCGGTGGCGGATCGCTGTCCAGGGCAACACCCAGGGGCACAGCGATTCAATAATATCCGGCCGATACCGGGCCAAAATGTCGTGGACCGCGCCTGTATTGCTGATGAAGCGATAATTGGGGCTACCCCAAACTTGCCCGGCGCCAACCTCTGCAAATATATGGCGCCCGTTCGTCACAATCTTATTTTCCGGACCTGGAACGATTTGCAGCAACCGATGCGGGGTTTCGTTCAAAATATAGTCGCGCTTTTCCTTCAGATAAGTAGTGATGCCCCCGCCGCCGTTTGCCGACCAACTCTGCGTTAGATCGCAGATGAGCAATTCCTGCTCGACCATATTACCCCCTATTACCCGAACAAAGCTAGCTTTTGCCCGGTCCACGCAATGCTATAAGATCTAAGCTGCTAACCTGCCATAATTATTTGACGGCCTGCATTGATCACAGCCGCCTGGGCCGCCCATGATGCCCCCAAACCAATCTTCGCCCCCCAGCAAACTGCCATTGCAAATTCAGGATTTTGGCTAAAGCCTCAGAGCATTCTGGATGATAGTCTTGGCCGCCGCCCGAGCATCGGCGGCCACTTGGCTGTGATCGCCTAAATGAGCAAGGACGATTGCCCCTTCTTTGATGATGAGCAATTGCCGGGCCAACCAATCTAGGACTTTTGCATTGGCCTTCTTCGCAATGCTCGCAAAGTAGATCGACAAGAGGCGCTTGCGTTCCGCCACCACAGCATGGAACGGATCATCGGCAAAGTCATTCTCGACTTGTATCGGTTTTGTGCCGCTCACTTGAGAGTTTAACACTCGATCAAGGAGACCGACGAGATGATCAAGCATACAGAAGAGTTCAAGCAAGAAGCGGTGCGCATTGCGCTGACCAGCGGGCTGTCGCGGCGGCGTGTGGCGGAAGATTTAGGTGTAGGGTTATCGACGCTGGGCAAGTGGGTATCTCAACATCGACCGCAGGGTTTGACCGCACAGCCAGAGGCCGATCTGGCGAAGGAGAATGAACGCCTTCGTCTTGAGAACCGCGTGCTTAAGGAGGAGCGGGACATCCTAAAAAAGGCCACGCAGTTCTTCGCGAGCCAGCGGCCATGAGGTTCGCTTTTGTGGAGAGCTGGCGGCAGCTATGGCCGCCCTCGCATGACCATGGAGATCAAGGAGGCTGGCCTTGATGTTGGCGAACGGCGTGTCGGACGGTTGATGCGTATTAACAGGATCAAGCCGGTTCGCACTCGCAAACACAAG
>Ga0209345_10004655_pt1 | contig 13117 bp, 11 predicted proteins | sample Cruoilmetagenom7_FD_187294 | JGI IMG/M metagenome (GOLD analysis project Ga0209345, IMG submission 187294) | Oil polluted marine microbial communities from Coal Oil Point, Santa Barbara, California, USA - Sample 7 (SPAdes) (version 2) | ecosystem: Environmental > Aquatic > Marine > Oil seeps ...
CGCTTGCAGCCTTCATTCTTAACAAAGTTGTCCGTACGTGCAGCCTCTATTGGATATGCTGTGCCCGGATCTGTCTTGGCAGTTGGCATCATGGTGCCCTTTGCTTGGACAGATAATGTTCTAGATGCTTGGGCGCGCGAAACTTTTGGTTTCTCAACAGGGTTAATTTTTTCTGGAACTATTATTGCTGTTGTCTTTGCTTATTTGGTGCGTTTTTTATCTGTTTCCTATAACGCGATCGAAGCGGGTCTTGGTAAAATAACATCTAATATGGATAATGCAGCACGCACCCTTGGTCATGGTCCAGCTGAAACATTACGTAAAGTTCATTTACCGCTTATTCGCGCAAGTATGTTGAGTGCTGGTGTTTTGGTTTTTGTGGATGTGATGAAAGAATTACCCGCAACCATGATTATGCGTCCATTTAATTTCACCACCCTTGCCGTACGCGCGTTTGAACTTGCCAGTGATGAACAACTGGCAGAGGCCTCTAGTGCGGCACTCGCCATTGTATTTGTTGGTATTATCCCTGTTATTATGATTTCGAGAACGATTGCTAAATCGCGCCCAGGTCAAGAAAGTTAAGGATAGAACTCTTATGGTTTTGAAACTTGAAAATATTGAACTGTCTTTTGATGGTTTCTGTGTTTTAAACCAATTGAACCTAACGATAGGTACGGGTGAATTCGTTTGCTTGCTTGGTCCATCTGGATGTGGAAAGACATCAACGCTTCGGGTATGTGCAGGTTTAGAATCGCCCATCAGTGGTCGTGTCATTATTGATGACACCGTTATGACCGATGGCCTAGAAGTTGTTGCACCAGAACTACGCAAAATTGGTTTTCTTTTCCAAGATTTCGCACTATTTCCACATCTCAACGTCTTTGATAACGTTGCCTTTGGATTAAAAGGATATCCCAAAGCTGCAACCGAAGACCGTGTGCAAGAAGTATTAAAGCAAGTCAGAATGGATAAATTCGCCAACGTCCTGCCCCATACTTTATCAGGCGGTCAGCAACAACGTGTGGCCTTGGCACGGGCCTTGGCACCTAAACCCGGAATTATGTTGTTGGATGAACCTTTTTCAGGTTTGGATTCGGGCTTGCGTGCCCAAATTCGCGATGAAACGTTGCATGTGTTGAAAGATAATAACGTTGCTGCTGTTATGGTGACCCACGATCCAGAAGAAGCCATGTTTATGGCAGACCGAATTATATTGATGAAAAACGGCACTATTGTCCAAGATGGTACGCCAACAGAACTCTATCAGAATCCAACTGATCACTTTGCAGCATCGTTCTTTGGGGAAATTAATGTCATTAAAGGTATTGTTCAAAACAACGAAGCACAAACAGTCCTCGGCAATGTACCAATATCTGGATTTGAAAATGGAACTCTTGTAGATGTTCTCATCCGTCCAGAAAATGTCCAAATACAAAGGGTTTTAAACGATATTGGTTCGACTGAAAAAGCCCATATTGAAGCCGCCCGGTATTTAGGACGTGACAGTTTGTTGCACATCACCGTAGAAGACAATAAGGGGGTGACAACACACCTTCATGCACGTATTCAAGGCCAACTCTTACCGGGGGAGAATGAAACCGTGGTGGCAACTATGGACACAGATCAGGCCTTTGTCTTTCTGCCGTGCTGATTGTTCGTGAAATTTATGTTTAAGGCCATTGCGAGCTGTGCATCAATCTGCCATTATCCGCTTTAATTATTTTTATAAGTCTTAATTTGGAGAACCTCTAATGGGTATCGGTGTTTGGCAACTAGTCTTAATTTTGTTGATTGTTGTGGTTATTTTTGGCCTTGGTAAATTTCCAAAAATGGCCGGTGATGTTGCTAAAGGTATTAAAAACTTCAAATCTGGTATGAAAGAAGGCGCGGCAGAAGCGACTAAAGAAGATGATGATAAGTCTTCTATCTCTCAAGATGAAGCTGCACCTGAAGCAACTGTCGAAAAAGTATCGTCTGACAAAAAAGACGCTTCTTAATTTTCCTTTCAATCTTCATTCTGGATAGAATCGATGCTTGATATCGGTTGGACTGAAATCGCGACCATAGCTATTCTGGCTATATTGGTCATTGGGCCGAAAGATTTACCCAAGGCCATGCGCTCTATTGCCAAAATTATTGGCAAGGTGAAAGCAATGATGCGCGAGTTCCAAAGCAATATTGACGAGATGATTAAAGAAACCGAATTGGATGAAGTGAAAAAACAAATCCAATCGGTTAACAGCCCTGAGTTTAAAAATAAAATCTTAGAAACTGTTGATAAAGACGGGGAAATTGCCAAAACAATGGACCTATCCAAAGAAGCAGCAGATTTTAATAAGGATATGGCTGATATCAACAAATCAATAGATAAGCCCACATCATCAAAAGATGAAAACAAAACGCCTGATGTTGAAGCGCCTGTAAAGGATGCTACAACGGATAATAAAACGGAAAATAGCTAGTCGTGACCGATCCTGAAGCACCCAGCAACGCCATGCCCTTGATGGAGCATTTGATTGAGTTCAAAAACCGCCTTGTGGTTTCTTTGGTCGCTCTATTCGTTGCTTTCTTATTCTGTTATTATTTTGCAACCGATATCTATGAATTTCTTGTTCGCCCGTTGGCGCAAGTTATGGCAGAACAAGGTGGTGGAAATCGTCGCCTTATCTTTACAGCACTTCACGAAGCTTTCTTCACCTATTTGAAGGTATCCTTCTTTGCTGCGATGTTCCTTGCTTTCCCTGTAATTGCAACTCAGTTTTGGCGGTTTTTGGCTCCGGGACTATATAAAAACGAAAAAGGCGCGCTTGCACCTTATCTTGTTTTATCACCTGTTTTGTTCTTCATGGGTGGCGCGCTTGTATATTATTTTATCTTCCCATTAGCTTGGAAATTCTTCCTTGGGTTTGAAACTCCTGGTGGGGATGGTGCGTTACCTATCCAACTCGAAGCCAAAGTAAACGAATACCTCTCCTTGGTGATGAAATTAATTTTTGCTTTTGGTATCAGTTTCCAACTGCCATTAGTCTTAACGCTGCTTGCGCGGGTCGGGGTCTGCACATCGCGTGGTCTTGCATCAAAACGTAAATATGCCGTGATCATGACTTTCGTTTTTGCAGCCCTTATGACGCCCCCAGATTTGATTTCTCAAATTGGTTTGGCAATTCCCATTCTAATTTTATATGAAATTTCTATCATCGCTGTTGCGCGTGTTGAGAAAAAACGTGGCGACGAGGAAGACGACGATGATGACGATGATTTTGAAGAAACAGATTTCAACATGTCCTAAGGGGCATGTTGGTCTTTCTGTCTCAACTTTTGTATTAAAGATATAATCAAAGCGAAAAAGCCTATGTTCGATATTAAATGGATTCGTGAAAACCCTGAAGATTTTGATGCTGGCCTTGCCCGTCGTGGCAAAACGGATGAAAGCGCGGCTCTAATAACCCTTGATAAGGAACGCCGGGATTTAATCTCGCAAGCCCAAGATGTTCAGTCTGAGCGTAATAAGCTGTCTAAAGAAATAGGCATGGCTAAACGTGAAGGGCGTGATGCAACAGATATCATGGCACAGGTTTCAAAATCTAAATCTATGGAGTCTGAGCTTGAAGAATTGGCAAAGGCCAAAGAGGTCGAACTTGATGCAGCCTTAATGTGCTTGCCAAATTTACCAGCTAGCGACGTTCCCGATGGCGCCGATGAAAATGATAATGAAGAAGTCCGCACATGGGGCACACCAGCAGCATTTGATTTCAAGCCCAAAGAACATTTTGATATTGGTGAAGAACTCGGCTTAATGGATTTTGAAACAGCGGCCAAGTTATCTGGTTCGCGTTTTGTAATCTTATCTGGGGCTTTGGCACGTATGGAACGCGCGCTTTCATCTTACATGCTTGATCTTCATACAATGAAGCATGGCTTAACCGAAGTGAACCCACCTGCCCTTGTTAAAGATGAAGCCCTTTATGGAACAGGTCAGTTACCGAAGTTTTCAGAAGATCTGTTTCGCACAGAAAATGGCTATTGGTTGATCCCAACGGCTGAGGTTCCTTTAACGAATATGGTCAGTGGTGATATCCTAGCTGAAAATACTTTGCCACGTCGCTATACTGCGATGACATGGTGTTTCAGATCAGAGGCCGGATCAGCTGGGCGTGACACACGCGGCATGATCCGCCAACATCAATTCAGCAAAGTTGAAATGGTCAGCATTGTTAAACCAGATGAATCTGATGCGGAATTAGAACGTATGACGGGATGCGCTGAAGCCGTCCTTCAAGGATTAGAGCTTCCATACCGCGTAGTTAAACTATGTACAGGCGATATGGGTTTTTCAGCCCAACGCACTTTTGATATCGAAGTTTGGTTACCCGGACAGGACCAATATCGCGAAATATCATCTTGTTCAACAACAGGTGATTTCCAAGCACGTCGTATGAAAACACGTTACCGCCCTGATGGTGAAAAGAAAACTCAGTTTGTTCATACTCTTAACGGGTCTGGCTTGGCCGTGGGGCGTTGTTTGGTCGCCGTGCTTGAAAACTATCAACAAGCTGATGGATCAATTATTATTCCTGAAGTTTTACGTCCCTATATGGGGGGCTTAGAGGTCATCACGCCGAATGGTTAATACGCCCCTTGATCTCGCGAATGCGCGGGTATTGATTTCGAATGACGATGGCATTCATGCACCAGGCTTAAAAGTCATGGAACATATTGCACGCGCTGTCTGTAAAGAAGTCTGGGTCGTGGCCCCTGAAACGGAACAAAGTTGTGCGGGGCATTCTTTGACTTTGCGCAGACCGCTTCGTATTCATAAAATCTCAGATGAAAAATATGCGATCGATGGTACGCCAACCGATTGTGTATTATTAGCCATTAACGAGATTATGAAAGACAGCCCACCTGATTTGGTTTTATCTGGTGTAAACCGGGGTGGAAACCTTGGTGAAGATGTCACATATTCCGGCACAGTCGCGGCTGCTATGGAAGCGACCCTTTTGGGATATCCTGCTATCGCATGTTCGCAATACTTTAATGATGTGCAACGCGTTAAATGGTCAACGGCTGAGAAACATGGCCCGGACCTGCTAAAAAAACTATGTGAATTTGGATGGGCGCAAAATACATTAATGAATGTAAACTTCCCAGATGTGATGTCGACTTCTGTCAAATCGATTGAAGTCACCACACAAGGCAGGCGCAAAATTGGCGATAATCTAGCAAAAGGCATTGATCCCCGTGGTGAGCCTTATTATTGGGTGGGTGCTTTGCGCACCCAAGAAGACCATATGCCCGGAACGGATTTATATGCAGTGGAAGATGGATCTATTTCCATCACGCCTATATCATTGGATTTCACCGATGTTGAAACCATGAAACAACTGCGTGAGGCTTGGGATTAAAGATGCAAGCTTCAAAAATCCGCCTTCTCATGGAACTGCGTCGCCAAGGCATAACTGATACTGCTGTTTTATCTGCGATTGAGACCATCCCACGAGAAGAATTCGTGGTCGAAAATTTTCATGATCAAGCTTATGAGAATATCGCCTTACCCATTGGTTATAACCAAACATTAAGCCAACCTTATATTGTCGCCTATATGAGTGAGGCCCTTAAAGTTGGTGATCGCATGAAATGTTTAGAGGTCGGTACGGGGTCTGGCTATCAAGCTTTGGTTTTGGCAAAATTATGCCGTCGCCTTTATACGATTGAACGCCATAAACCTTTACTTGATCAAGCAGAGTCACGTTTCCTGCATTTCAAACAAACCAACATTGTTTCAAAAGCAGGTGATGGCACCATGGGATGGCGCGAACAAGCACCGTTTGATCGCATTATGGTGACAGCCGCAGCAGCTGACGTGCCACCTGAATTGGCAGACCAATTGGCAATCGGTGGTATTATGGTTGCCCCCATTGGTGAAGATTTAGCAAGCCAATGGTTAATCCGTGTGACACGCACCGAAGATGGATTTGAAGTGGAAGAATTGAAACAGGTCCGTTTTGTTCCTCTTATCCCCGGATTGCCAGAATAAAATTGAAACCTCAGGCTCGCTTAGGCATAATCGGCACCATGTTTGGCTTTAAGAAACTAATCCCATGTTGTGTGCTTATCCTTATGGGGATGGCATTGTCGTCGTGCGGCTGGGTGGAAGTTCCAGCTGATGAGAATACAACCTACAAAAGCCGCAGCCCTTCTGCCAAAGCAAAGAAGGTTACAAGCCGAAAAAAAACTTATATTCCCGGTACCGTCATCGTTGAGAAAGGCGATACTGTCTATGGTATTTCAAGGCAGCATGAAGTTTCTGTGCGTGCCATTATCGACACGAACAAACTTAAAGCCCCGTTTCATCTTAACGCCGGACAACGCTTAGTCCTGCCCCAATCACCAACCCATGTGGTACGCAAAGGTGATACACTTTATTCGGTGTCGCGCAGTTATAATACTGATGTCTATACATTGGCGAAAACCAACAAGTTAAAATCTCCGTTCACGCTGAGTCCAGGGCAACGTTTAACGCTGCCTTCAGGCAATAACCTGACGACAGCTTCAAAGAACCTAGCCAAACCACGCATTCAAGCCAAACCGATTGCGCGTCCAACAACCAAATTGGTGAAAGCAAAGCCGCGCCTTGCAAAAACATCTATCCCCAAACCACCCAAACGCGCAGGCAGCCGTTTTGCATGGCCTTTAAAAGGGAAGTTATTATCATCGTTTGGTGTGAAGAAAGATGGCCTTCATAATGACGGCTTAAACATCGCTGCGCGTCGTGGTGCCCCTGTAAAAGCGGCTGAAAACGGTGTTGTAGCCTATAGCGGGAACGAGCTGCGTGGTTTTGGTAACTTGTTATTGCTGAAACATTCTGGCGGCTGGGTCACTGCTTATGCCCATAATGAAAAATTATTGGTGAAACGCGGTCAAAAAATCAAAAAAGGCCAAACCATCGCCAGCGTCGGAAGCTCCGGCGGCGTCACCACCCCCCAACTCCACTTCGAAATCCGCAGAGGTATGAAATCGGTTAATCCGAAGAAGTATTTGGGTGGATAGAAAAAGGCCCTGCTGTTTAGGCAGGACCTTTTACATAGATTCCGCGTTAAAGGTTATTAACGCTCCAATTGGCTCACATCCCTAACCGCACCTTTGTCAGCACTGGTTGCCATGGCGGCGTAGGCGCGTAAGGCTGCGCTTACTTTGCGCGGACGTGGTTTTGTAGGTTTCCATGCCGCAGCACCCTTAGCTTCCATCACTTCACGGCGTTTTGCCAAATCAGCGTCTGAAATCATCAGGTTGATGGAACGATTCGGGATATCAATCTCGATGATGTCGCCTTCTTCTACCAAACCAATAGCACCACCGTTTGCTGCCTCTGGTGAGGCATGACCGATGGAAAGACCTGCTGTCCCGCCCGAGAAACGACCGTCAGTTAGTAACGCACATTCTTTACCCAAACCCATGGATTTCAAATAGCTGGTTGGATACAACATTTCTTGCATACCGGGTCCACCTTTTGGACCTTCATATGTAATGATAACGATATCGCCAGCACCAACTTCACCTCCAAGGATACGGGCAACGCCTTCGTCTTGGCTTTCACAAACGCGTGCGGTTCCGCTGAATTTCCAGATACTTTCATCCACACCAGCGGTTTTAACGACGCAGCCATCAAGTGCAATGTTGCCATATAAAACAGCCAAACCACCATCTTTGGTGAAGGCCTTTTCAACTGTGCGAATAACACCATTTTCACGATCCGTATCTAGTTCACGGTAACGATTAGATTGTGAGAAGGCAACTTGTGTTGGAACACCACCGGGCGCAGCTTTAAACAGCTTGTGGATTTCTGCATCACATGTGCGCGAAATATCCCATTTATCAATCGCATCACCAATGGTTTTGGCATGAACCGTTGAGCATTCGCGATGGATCAACCCACCTGCTTCTAATGACCCGAGGATCGATATAATGCCGCCAGCACGGTGAACATCTTCGACATGAACATTGGGAACAGATGGTGCGACCTTTGCCACACAAGGAACTATGCGTGATAAACGATCCATATCTTTCATGGTGAAATCAACGCCTGCTTCTTGTGCAAGTGCCAAAATGTGAAGAACAGTATTGGTTGATCCACCCATGGCTATATCTAAGGTCATGGCATTTTCGAATGCTTTAAAGTTTGCAATGCCGCGAGGTGTCGCGCTCAGATCATCATTCTCATAATATCTTTTGCATAAATCAACGATTGTGCGACCAGCTTCTAAAAATAATTCTTTGCGATCTGAATGTGTTGCGAGGATCGTTCCATTTCCGGGCAACGATAGGCCCAAGGCCTCAGTCAGGCAATTCATGGAATTCGCTGTAAACATGCCTGAACATGATCCACATGTCGGACATGCACTGCGTTCAACAGCGTTGATGTCTTCATCAGAAACCTTTGAATCAGCAGCCATAACCATAGCATCAACCAAATCAATTGAATGTTCAACATCATCGATTGTTACTTTACCGGCTTCCATGGGACCGCCAGAAACAAAGATTGTTGGAATGTTTAGACGCATTGAAGCCATCAACATACCCGGGGTGATCTTGTCACAGTTTGAAATGCAGATCATGGCGTCTGCACAATGACCGTTGACCATATATTCAACGCTGTCAGCGATAAGATCGCGAGATGGCAAGCTGTAAAGCATACCGTCATGGCCCATGGCAATACCGTCATCAATGGCGATTGTATTAAATTCTTTAGCAATGCCACCTGATTTTTCAACTTCACGTGCAACCATTTGACCGAGGTCTTTTAGGTGCACATGGCCCGGTACGAACTGGGTAAATGAATTAACGATTGCAATGATGGGTTTTCCAAAGTCGCCATCTTTCATTCCTGTTGCGCGCCAAAGGCTCCGCGCACCAGCCATATTGCGTCCATGAGTGGATGTACGTGAACGATATTCGGGCATATTCGATTCCTTAAATCAGGCAGTGACAAATAAAACCCCTCGCGCAGATTTGAGCGGGGGCGATTAACATAGCGATCATATCGGGTTTTGAAAAGACTGGTTATACAGTGCTGGCAACATAATGTGGTGAAATACCCAATGTACTGGCGCAATCATCATTTTTGGACGTGATAAGTAAAGGTGCTTTTCAATCTATCTTTTAGTATCAATCAGGTTTTATTTTTGGAATTGCACGGCCCATTGCGACGAGTGTTTTTTCAAGTTCCTTGGCTTTGCCTTTAAGTTCTTTTTCCATGACTTTGATTTGTTGATCAAGGCGCACTGCACTGTTATAGGAGCGTTGACGCCGTTTGGACTGCGCTTTTTTAAGAATACGTCTGGTCGCCCATTCACCAGCATGGGCCAAAATCACGATTCCTGCGATTAAACAGACCATACCAGCGAGCATATAATCCATTCGTCCAAAGGCGGCTGCGGTACCCCAAAAACCAATTGTTGCAATGGTTGAACCCACAATAAACAACATGCGACGACTGATACTGTTATCTTCTTCTTTTTGGTTTTCTTGATCTTTTAAAGAATTCGCGATTTCGGTTCGGGCCAATTGCTGCCAAGCACTGAATTTCATTCCTTTAAAGGGTTCGCGATTTTCTCGAATGAAGAGTTCAAGCCTTTTCACGATATATTCAGCACGTTCTTCTGGTGTCGCATTTTGCGATGGGGCAGACATATTTTTTATACTCAACTTATAAACATAGAAAAAGCCTTCCCCATTTGAGGAAGGCTTTCATCATGGCAGATAAGAAGCAAAGAATGTGTTAAAGCGTGTTAATTAATCGGCTCAATGCCTCATTAAATTTCGAGCGTTTCTCGCTCATCTCAGCAACTTTTTGACGTTCTGTCGCGATGACTTCTGCAGGAGCATTGGAAACAAATTTTTCATTTGAAAGTTTCTTTTCCTTACCCATGATGATGCCATCTAGTTTTTTGATTTCTTTTTCAAGACGGGTTTTCTCAGCTTCGACATCCATGTGACCCGCAACAACAATAAAGACTGTAGCTTCATTTACGACTTCTTGGACCGCACCTTTAGCAACAGCTTCATCAACAGGGGCTATGTCTTCTAGGCGTGCCATCTTAAGAATTAAATCTTTATTGCGTTCAGCTCGTTCAAGTGTTTTAGCTGTCGCACCGTGAAGATAGACATTCAATTTCACGCTACCAGGTACATTTAGTTCTGAACGGGTTGTACGAATCGCAGTGATGATTTTTACTAACCAATCCATTTCATCTTGCGCGTCCGTGTCATCAAGCAGTTTTTGTGGCCAAGAAGCACTGATCAACTGCATTTCACGATCATCTGCCATAGATTCCCAAAGCTCTTCCGTGATATATGGCATCATGGGATGTAAGATATGTAAGATTTGATCAAATGCCCAAGCAGTTGTTGCGCGTGTTTCTTCTATGGCAGCTTCATCACCACTGTTAAAAATTGGTTTTGTGAATTCCACATACCAATCACAGAATGTCCCCCATGCAAATCCGTAAATCGCATTGGCAGACTCGTTGAAACGATAAGCATCAATTGAACTCGCAACTTCCCCAGCAACATCACCGACTTTACCAACGATCCAGCGGTTCACAGGTAATTTAACAGAAGATGCATCGAAATCTTTAATCGGTTTACAGCCATTCATTTCACAGAAACGTGCGACATTCCAAAGCTTTGTTGCAAAATTGCGATACCCTTCAACACGGCTGGTGGCCAATTTAATGTCACGGCCTTGGGCTGCCATTGCTGTCAAAGTGAAGCGCATAGCATCAGCGCCATACTCATCAATCATTTCCAAAGGATCGATAACATTACCTTTAGATTTTGACATTTTTGCGCCCAGTTCATCACGAACAAGCGCATGAATATAAACATCTTTAAAGGGAACCTTATCCATGAAATGAATGCCCATCATCATCATGCGTGCAACCCAGAAAAAGATAATATCAAAGCCAGTGACTAAAACATCAGTGGTGTAATAGTTTTCAAGCTGTGGTGTTTTTTCAGGCCAACCGAGTGTTGAAAATGGCCATAATGCGGATGAAAACCACGTATCAAGGACATCTGTTTCACGTGTCAACTTAACGCCTTCACCAGCGGCTTTTTGCGCAGCTTCTTCGCTCAATTCAACATAGATATTGCCATCTTCATCGAACCAAGCAGGGATTTGATGGCCCCACCAGATTTGACGAGAAATACACCATGGCTGAATATTGCGCATCCATTCAAAATAAGTATTTTCCCATTGCTTAGGAACGAATTTTGTTTTCCCGGATTCGACCGCTTCAATCGCAGGCTTTGCCAGAACTTCGGCATTACAGAACCATTGATCCGTTAACCATGGTTCAATAACAACGCCAGATCGATCACCATAAGGAACTGTCATGGCGTTTTCTTCAATCTTTACCAGAAGGCCGAGACTTTCAATTTCTTCAACGATTTTCTTACGCGCATCGAAGCGATCCATACCTTGATATTTTTCAGGCGCATTTTCATTTAAATTCGCATTTTTATCTAGGATATTGATGATTTCTAGATTGCAGCGTTTACCAACTTCATAATCGTTAAAATCATGCCCTGGGGTGATCTTAACCGCGCCAGAGCCCTTTTCAGGATCAGCATAATGATCTGCAACAATGGGAATCGCCCGATTAACAATGGGTAATATTACATTTTTACCGATCAAGTCTTTATATCGTTCATCATCAGGATGAACGGCAACACCTGTATCACCCAACATGGTTTCAGGACGCGTTGTACCAACCATGATGTATTTATCGTCTTCACCTTCAATTGCATAATTGAAGTACCACATTTTACCATTTGTTTCGCGTTGTTCGACTTCAAGATCAGAAATGGCTGTGTGAAGTTTAGGATCCCAGTTTACAAGTTTCTTATCACGATAGATGAGATCTTGTTTATAAAGATCGACAAAGACTTTACGAACGGCAGTTGATAGGCCTTCATCCATTGTGAAGCGTTCTTTGGCCCAATCTGCAGAAGCACCTAAACGGCGTAGTTGTTCAACAATGGTCCCGCCAGATTCCTCTTTCCATTCCCAAATTTTTTCAATGAACTTTTCACGGCCTAAATCGTGGCGCGTTACATTTTCTGCCTCTAAACGGCGCTCAACCACCATTTGAGTTGCGATCCCAGCATGGTCTGTGCCGGGTTGCCAAAGCGCATCTTTGCCCTTCATTCGATTAAAACGAATGAGAATATCCTGCAAAGTAAATGTTAAGGCATGGCCCATATGCAAGCTGCCAGTCACATTTGGCGGCGGCATCATGATTGTATAAGGGGCTTTACCTGCGTCTATGTTCGATGCAAAAGCATTTTGATCTTCCCAAAGTTTATAATGTTTAGCTTCTACGGTTTTTGGGTTGAATGTCTTATCCAGCATTGCTGACGCGCCTTTTTTTTGCAGATTAAAAATCAATGAATTTAATAAACGCGAAAACGCCCGAGGACAACCCCGGGCGCTTAGGTTTTGCATAAAAATCGTGTTTTTAGTCTTCTAGACGTTCTGCACGGTTAATCATGATGTCGATTTCTTTCTTAACCAGTCGTTCAATAAGATACGGCAGGTTACGATCAAGCCATTCTTTAAGAAGTGGGCGCAACATTTCACGTATCAATCCTTCAAGGGTTACATCCCTTGTTCCAACTGCAATGTCGCGTTGATCAAGAATCGCTTTTGCAAGTTCAGATAACACATCTGTTCCAGCATCTGCCGTGGGACGTGAAACGATGCGTTCTGCAACGTCTGATGCAAGAAGAGGTGCTGGCTCGTAAACGGGCTCTGGCTCTTCATCAATCATCATATCTGATGTTAAATCTAGAATATCTTCATCTATATCTAAATCATCGAAAATTGGTTCTGGCTCAGGCTCAGGTTCTTCTTCAAGTTCTAGAATCGGTTCTGGTTCTGGCTCATCTTCAAGCTCAAGCTCAACAATTGGTTCTGGCTCAGGCTCAGGTTCCGGAGTTGGTTCTGGCTCAGGCTCAGGTTCCGGAGTTGGTTCTGGCTCAGGCTCTGGTTCTGGGGTTGGTTCTGGCTCAGGTTCAGGTTCAGGAGTTGGCTCGGGCTCAGGCTCAGGAG
>Ga0209345_10004656_pt1 | contig 13117 bp, 9 predicted proteins | sample Cruoilmetagenom7_FD_187294 | JGI IMG/M metagenome (GOLD analysis project Ga0209345, IMG submission 187294) | Oil polluted marine microbial communities from Coal Oil Point, Santa Barbara, California, USA - Sample 7 (SPAdes) (version 2) | ecosystem: Environmental > Aquatic > Marine > Oil seeps ...
ACCGCCTACGCGCGCTTTACGCCCAGTAATTCCGAACAACGCTAGCTCCCTCCGTATTACCGCGGCTGCTGGCACGGAGTTAGCCGGAGCTTATTCTCCAGGTACTGTCATTATCATCCCTGGTAAAAGAGCTTTACAACCCTAAGGCCTTCATCACTCACGCGGCATTGCTGGATCAGGCTTTCGCCCATTGTCCAATATTCCCCACTGCTGCCTCCCGTAGGAGTCTGGGCCGTGTCTCAGTCCCAGTGTGGCTGATCATCCTCTCAGACCAGCTAAAGATCGTCGCCTTGGTGAGCTCTTACCTCACCAACAAGCTAATCCTACGCGGGTTCATCAAAGGGCGATAAATCTTTGGTCCGAAGACATTATGCGGTATTAGCTCAAATTTCTCTGAGTTATTCCGCACCCCATGGTAGATCCCCACGCGTTACGCACCCGTGCGCCACTAGATCCGAAGATCTCGTTCGACTTGCATGTGTTAAGCATGCCGCCAGCGTTCGTTCTGAGCCAGGATCAAACTCTCAAGTTTGATGTCCTGTAATGGTGGCACAAACCGAAGCCTGCAATCCACCGAAACAGCTTCATTTCAAGGAGCCGTTCCTGCACAAATCTTTTTTACGTATATGGATACATATAAAGGACATGTTCAGTATCATGAGAAAACCGAAATTCCCCCACGAAACCTATGGAACGACTTAACTTACCAGAACACCGGAACCTTGAAGTTCCCGGGTCTGGGACCGCCGCCCACATGTCCCTTCATCTTTTATTACAATGTCAAAGAGCCCATCAAAACGCAGACAACGATTTTTCCCGCTATCGCTACCGGGGAGAACCGTTGTTTACTAATTTTGACGACCAACAAAACAGGGCCCGTCCGAGCCGCCGCGTGCTGATGAAACGTCCTCTAGATGGATGGCCCATTCCGGTCAACATAGTTTTTCACTTTTGTTTCAAAAATATTTGCACTTTATGTTTATGGCCGGGTTTTCAGGGAGAAAACGGCATCAATCCGTTGGATCTAGCGTAAGGATACTGCACCATTGGACGATGATAGTAATTTTGGAAACCGGGTAAGAAGCGCAGTTTTCTGGCGTTCCGGCACACAGATATTGTCGCAGATAATCTCCTGGGGAGCAACTCTGGCCGTGATCCGGGTGCTCAACCCGGGAGACTATGGCATTTTTGCGATGACGCAGGTCATTCTCGTTTTTCTGAGTTTTATGAATGGATACGGGCTGGCGAGTTCGATCATTCAGGCCGAGAAAGTGGAAACCATCCGGATTCGTCAGGCCTTCGGGATGCTTTTACTACTGAATGCCGGCATTGCGATCCTTCAGTTGATTCTCGCATCCTTCGCTGCCGAATATTATCGCCAACCGATTATTGCGGATTTGCTAAGGGTCCAGGCGCTTATCTATCTGGCGACTCCATTCATGGTATTGCCAGAGGCGCTGATGACACGCGAACTGGAATTCAAGAAGCCCGCAATCATCAATCTTGTCTCTGCAGTGGTCGGCGCGGTCACAGCCCTGTATTTTGCTTATAACGGCTATGGTGTGTGGACTCTGGTCTATGCGCCACTGGCAATATTCTGGAGCCGGGCGATCTGCCTTGTCATAGCGGTCAAATTCTACATCCTGCCGACCTTCAACTTCAAAGGCGCCGGCGCCATGTTCGGATTCGGAGCCACGCTGCTGGCCAGCCATTTGTTCTGGACCATCCAGAGCCAGTCCGACATTTTCATTGCCGGCCGTTATCTTGATCCGCATGATCTCGGCCTTTATGCCGAGGCGTTGTTCCTCACGACAATCTTTGCTGCAAAATTTGTTCCGCCTCTGAACGAAGTCGCCTTCCCGGCCTATTCGCGCCTGCAATCTGATCCGCGCGCACTGGCATGGTCTTTCCTCAAGGCAATCCGGCTGATCATGCTGATCTCATGCCCGCTATATCTGGGCATGGCCGTAACCGCCCATCCACTGGTGGAAACATTGTTCGGCCCCAAATGGACTGAAATGTCCCCCTTTGTCGCGATACTCGCGCTGGCTATGCCGGTGATGACGTTACAGATTTTGTTCACACCGGCAAACAACGCGCTGGGTCGCCCGCAAATCACCGCCCGAACCAATATGTTCGGTGCCATCCTGATGCCGGCCACCTTTTTGATCGCAATCCAATATGGCGTGTACGGCCTCGCCTGGGGCTGGGTGATCGCATTTCCGATCCTCACGATTTTCACCTTTTCACAATCCCGCCGCCATATCGGAATTACCGCATGGGACGTGGCCAAGGCCGTTTGGCCAGGGCTCTCGGCTTCCATCGCCATGGCAGCCATTGTCTATCTCGCGGATCAGATATTGCCGGAGATGATTGTCTATGCACGTCTGGCATTGCTGGTCGCCACTGGTGGGCTCGCCTATATAGGCCTGCTATATATATTGGCAAAACCGACGCTAATGGAGGTGATCCGGCTGGTCGTCCGACGCAAACCACCGGAACCAAAACCTGAAGATCTGAGGTCACAGGCTTTAGAAGCCAAATGACCCCCCTATTGCGAGCTAGTCCGATCATGCGGGAAGAAATGCTGGCAACCGAGTCGCGGACTTCCCCCTCATAATAACGCCCGTTGTCTGAACGAGATCGGGCGCGCAGTCTGCCCTGATGGACCATATTCTATCACTCGCTGCCGGAACATTGCCGGAATTCCAGCCAGATCAGATCGCGGATGCTGCCGGTCAGGCGGGATTCAACCATTGCGGATTTACGATTGATCCGGACCAATGGGATGCCACCGCTTTAAGCGCTACCAAGGCAGCAATCGCGCGATATGATCTATCCATTCTCGATGTCGAGGTGATATGGATTCCCGAAGGCGGCAAGTTGGCGGAACAACATAAAATGATCATCGATGCGGGATTGGAGCTTGGAGCTGCCAATGTCCTGGTGGTCAGCGCAGAACCGGACAAGGACCGCACAGCAGAGGCCATCCATCAGCTTTGTGATTGGGCTGCACCGGGGAATATGCGCGTGGCACTCGAATTTCTGATGATAACAGCGGTCCGCAACATGGCCGATGCCCTTGATATCATCGACCGTGCAGATCACGCTGCTGCTGCGTTGCTGATTGATATAATCCACTTTCAACGCGCCGGGCACCATGTGGAAGATCTCAAAGATGTGGATCCCAACCTCCTGCCCTATACTCAGGTCTGCGACGGCCACCTCGCCTGTGAGGACAATTTCGAATCCTATCTCACCGATGCCGTGGATTTGAGAAGCATGCCCGGTGAGGGTGAGCTCCCCGTCAGCGATATCCTGCACGGCTTGCCGGATGGCATTCCGCTTAGTCTCGAGATACGATCCAAGGCCTATCGCGATCGATACCCTGATCCGTTTGAACGGGCGAAGGCAATTCGGTCCGCCAGTCTCGCTTTTTTCAAGCAATCCGGCATCTCGGCCAGATGACGATATATCACGTGGCTGAACGGGACTGTCGCCACGCCAATCACGATCAACGCTTGCATCGCCGATGAGCGCGATACGCTCCCGTTGAACATATCGCCGTTCGTCCTCCAGACCAATCGATCGGTTGATCCGGGCCCTGGTTATTGTCCCGCTAGGCGTGTCAAGCAGATTGGATATAGTCTCGCATTGCCGCCGCTTCGCTTTCAATCTTGTCGATCCGGTATTTGACGAGATCGCCAATCGATACAAAACCGATCAGCTTGTCATCTTCTACGACCGGCAAATGGCGAATCCGTCTTTTCGTCATCAAAGACAGTGCACCCATAACACTTTTGGTTCGTTCGACGAAAATCACATCGGATGTCATCACATCGTGCACGACATGATCCATCGCCGCGCGACCATGTTTCCGAAGGCAATGCAGCACATCACGTTCGGAAAATATGCCTGCCACTCCCTCTCCATCAAGCACAGGAAGAGCGCCGATTCGTTTTTCCGCCAGTATCTCGACCGCCTGGGAAACCGACATATCTGCAGTACAACTATGTATTTCGGCGCTGCGTCCCTGCAAAATTGTATGAATGGTCATCGTCCATCTCCTCGGTCCTGATTCTGATTTTCACACACCTATAACATATTTTTGAGTCTGATTGGACTTGATGGTAACAGGAAACGCGCTCAATGCACTGGAAACCTATGGAGTCCCCTTTGTCCCGACCCTCCCGCCTTGATGACCCCCTGTACGCAACCGTCGCCTGGGCGCGATATTGGCGGCTGATTCGTGGCATGGCGTTGTTCACGCTATTGTGCGTCGCCGTCACCCTGGCCATTCTTTTTTATCTTCATGGCTGGGTTTCGATTCATTTATATATAGCCACAGCCGCAGGTATCGCCTTCGCTTTGATGCTGACAGCTGCGTTGATGGGACTGGTATTTCTATCGAGCGGAAGCGGACATGATGAATCAATCGACGATCCGGTCTCCCGAGAGGTCCAACACGATGGGGAATGATGACCTGGCCGCCCTGACGAAAATGCAACCGGTGTTGCGCGTTGCCCCACAACCACGCGATCTGAATAATAACGGCCATATATTTGGCGGCTGGGTATTGTCGCAAATGGACATTGCTGGCGGAATCATGGCGGCAAGAGTGGCGCGGGGATCGACCGCCACGGTCGCGATCGAAGCCATGGAGTTTATCGCGCCTATCCTGTCCCGAGATTTGATTTCGGTCTATGCCCGGGTGGAACGGATCGGTCGCACCTCGGTCGCGATCCGGCTTGACGTGATTGCCTCACGCAATCTGGCGGAAGAACAGGTGCCGGTAACCAGCGGATTGTTCACTTTTGTGGCCCTGGACGAGAATCATCACCCCAGAATCATCCCGGAAGAATCAAAGCAGAAATATCTGCAACAATAGCTTGATCGCTATGGGCGTAATTTTCTTGTGTAGGAGATTTTCGCCTCATCATTTGCCGGAACGGTCACCCGCCAGGTAGGGACGCCGTCAATCACTTCGACACCCTTTGTCCGGCCGGCAATATCGTAAGGAATTTCCATTTCAAATCTGACCGGATGATCGCGGGCGTTGGTCACCACTGCCTGCCAGCTTTCCTTCCTTTTGGATTGACGCGTCCGGACCACTGACAAGCGCACGTCTGGTGAGCTACCAACTTCGACCTCTACTTCGTTATTTATCGCGCGGTCGGGCAAAGCCCCTTCCCCGGCGAGAAGCGGCCCGACGAAACTATTCTCGAAAACCGCAACATTGCCAGCCGGAAGCGGCACACCCAGTCCGTTTTCCGCATCGTTTTTGCTCCGCAGAATATAGCTGATTTCCGCGCTATTTTCATTATAATTCCCGGCATTCGCAACATAGACACGTTCAAAAGTGACGCCGGGCTGGACGATCATCGCCACCTGTTTTTGCCCCTTGGCATTGACCGAGACCCGCTCGGGAACGCGATATAGCTTGAGATCACCAAGATCTTCCTGTTCCGCGACGATAGCAGCGACCGGAGACGCCATATCCATGATTTTTTCATTACGCCGCCTCGCAGTGACCGTGATTTCCGTCCCCTCATCTTCAAACATCATCGGAGCGTAAACGGGTGCCGCGGGCGGAGATGGAACATAACCGTGATTATAAGGTACCTGATGCGTGCGTTGCATCGGCCAGCATCGGATTTTCAGCGCGCCACCGGTTGGACGCACCTGGTTATCACGTCGCTCGCGATTGGGTTCGCCGGCAACCACCATCATGTTGGCATTTTCAAAACTCTGGTTGCCGCCGTTGGCTACTGTCAGCCAGGCGAACAGGTCCAGCTTTGCCTTTTCATCAGCTTCTCGCTGTTTGACCGTTGCGATATAATTGGCCTGCCAGTCAAAACCGGAGGCCAAATAGGTCAGAGTCAGTTTCGCGGTCACTACCTGCTGGGAGGTGGTGAGAATAGACAGCGTCGGTTTCGCAGATAGACCGGCAGGGACTTCCGAGAACGTCATCCGTTCCGGAAGGCCGGTACAATGCAAGGCCTCATATCCTTCATCGCTTTCAAAAATTACGCCCCCGTCAGGCCCGGCAGTGATGAATACATTTTGTGTGCGAGAGATTCCGGTAGTCTTGTCCGTGCGGGTTATGAAAACTTCCCTCTTGAGATAGGCATCAACAAGACCTTTCGGCGACAAGAGCCGGGCATCCCGGTTCTTTTCCCTGACCCCGTTGGGCAAGCCTGTCACTATCGCGCTTTCCGGAAACATGCCTTCCGATACGCCTTCAAAACGTACCATCGCGTCCCCCGCCGGGAGGTTCACAATACGGGTTTCGGTAATCAGTGCGTAGCCTTGCGGCCAGTTGGCATTGATCACTCCGTCTCCCCGTTCGGGCGCACGGTAAATAGTGATCGATACGTCTGTAGGCTCGTCGGATACGACAAGCTTCTGCGCAGCAAGCGCACCAGTCTGCGAGCACAATGCCAATACCAAAAAGGTCGGGAGCCGGGAGACCGTCATGCCGTTCGAGCCGATCAATAACGGCTGTCGAAAGTCGCAGTCACCGTCACACTGCCATTGGCAGGGACATTGAGCCGCCATTCAACCTTGTCGGCAGACACCCGCTCGCTGGCCTGACTTTCCTGTTCGATACGGACGTCCCCCCACAGCCCTGACTGGGACAGGTCAACCGTCGCTGCTTCAGGACGCGCATTGGTCACTTCATAACGCATCTTGGTCCGCCAGCGGCTGGAAGAACGACGGGTTCGTTCTTCGACCACCGTCTTGACCTTGACGTCAAAGGCTTCACCGGTGCGGATCGACATGGACGACCCCATCGGGGTTGTCTCGATCTGGCTCTCGCCGATGAACTGCGGATCACCCCGCTTGTCCCGCATATAGACACGCATAATCCCGGACGGCAGCTGGTCCCCCAGACCGCCTGCGCGCGAAGTCGAGAATTTTAATACCGAATTGGCACTCGCAGCATCGCGGGTACCGAGCCAACCATTGGTGAATTCATAGACCTTGCGCGCGGGAGCCGCCGTCACATCGAGAAAACTGACCTGTTTCTGCTGGGCATTGGCAACCGTGGTGCGCTCGGCAAGCGGATAGAGATAATAATCTCCCAGCCGCTCCCGGTCACCGGATTCGGTTCCAGCGCTGTCGATCGTACCGGTCGGCCATCGCGGATAGCTGTTCCGCCCTCCACCCGTGTTGGGACTTCCCGCGACCAGCAGAACATTGGCATTGCGATAATCGGTGCCACTATTGTTGGTCAGCGTCACCCATCCCTGCACATCGATTGTCTGCTTTGCATCATCAAACATGGTCACATAATCAGCCTTCCAGCCGAGGCCGGGCGTGAGATAACTCAACGTCGTGGGCACTCTCCCTCCGGTAGATTCCATGGTTATCGACAGCGTGGGTCGCGCCCTCAGATTCGGCGGCACACGGTCGAAAATTACCCTTACCGGCAGGCCGTCATCGCGCAGCACTTCAATTGTGTTGCCGATCTTCATCACCACGCCACCATTGGCCGCGAGGATTTTGGCTCGCACCCGGGTTTCCGCACCGGTCGCCGGATTGGTCCGGATCAGTGTGACCGTCTGCCCCACCGCCTTTTCCATCAGCTTAGCCGGTGTGAGCAGGTCAAAGTCAAAATTCTGCTCAACAATGCCGACGCCGGATCCGGACAGCGTCACGGTTTCCGCGCGAATTTGGGCCGAGACATCCGGAAACTGCTGCTTGCTGCGTCCCTTTGGGAGACTCAGATTGCGGACATCCTGCACCAACGCCTGATTATTATTATAGATTGTAACCGAGACATCGCCTTGCGCCGAATCCTCCAATGTTGACTGGCTAATCGCCGGGGAAGCCATCGTCGCCAGCAATAATCCAGTGAAAGCAAAATGCCGCATATTCTTTCTCCCCTATTGAGACTCGACGCTAACCTATTGAAAATTAACAGGGCCTAAATGACTATTGCTGCAAGCTCGTGCTTTCTGCCGGCGCCGCCCATCGTAGACCTATGCCGCCATCCGGAGCAGCCGTTTCTGTTTCCTGCGCAACCGTGACATTCCGGGCCTGCAAAATTCTCTTGGTGACCGCCATGTCTTCAGCCGAACCGGTTATCCCCAAAGGCAAGTTTAGCCGTTCCGACGCCCAGACTATCAACTCCAGATCCGCGCTCGATGTCGAGGCTAGCGCACCGTCGGTAATTGTCAATTTCGGCAAGGCAACAGCTGGAGGTTGCAACTTGATATTCCAGTCGTTCGCTTTTGCGGCAACGCGTCGTTCGAGTGTATAATATGAGGCCAATGACGCATCCGGAAGCGGCTTTGCAATCACCAGCGCCCTTCGTTTTGCTGTATCCAGCGTCACGTCGTCGACCGAAACCCCGGCGATCAAGGCCAGGTTTTCGCGCAGTCGCGTCAACTGAATTTCAGCCTCCTGCGCCTGCGCTTGCGCGCCTGCGGCGGCCAATTCGGCCGAGTGCGCCTCCGCGCCGGATTCCACCTTAAACTGTGTTATCTTTACGATAACCGGCCGCCCCACTGTGCGGCTGATGACCCGCGTACTTTGTTCATTGGCATCGGCGAGAATTTTTGGGGTAAAAACCGTCGCATTCACCACGATCGGCTGTGCATCAAAGTCAATCTCTATTTTCGACACGCTTGCGCTATTGCCAAATTGGTCCTTGATATAGCCATTGGCTGAGCGCGAGACATTGGCTTCCCAAGCAATTTGCCGGAGCGACAGTCCAAGCGGGATCGCAAGCGCGACGAACACAACAGCCATGATAGCGACCTGCACCTGCGATTGTCGTTCAGAAAGATGCGAGCGAAAACCATAGAGCCGCGCCATCCCGGTTGCGGTCAGGGCAATCGTCATCAGGTTGGTGAAAAACAGAAGCAGCGATCCACCGAAAACAGACCAGTTTAACGTCGCCAGCCCGAAACCGACAACCGCAAGTGGCGGCATCAGGGCGGTGGCAATAGCAACACCAACAATCGCGCCCATCCGCCCCCTGATCATTGCATAGGCGCCAGCCAATGCCGAAAAAAGGGCTACCGCGAGGTCAAACAGATTGGGTCTTGTACGGGATGCGATTTCGGCCGTGACCATCTGCAGCGGCGACATGGTCACTACCAGACCTGCGAATAATATCGAGATGATCGTACCCAGCAGAATGGCTTTTCCACTTTCCTTCAGCCACACGGAATCGCCAACCGCCAAAGCAAAGCCGGCACCCATGATCGGGCCCATTAATGGTGATAGCAACATCGCGCCGATCACTACTGCCGGAGATGAAAGCAACAAGCCGAGTATCGCGATACCGGCCGACATTGAGGTCATAAATGCGAAATGCGGCGTAAAACCACTGTCCTCGCGAACCTTATTGATTACCGCCTGCTGATTGACATCAGCGCGCACTGCGATGCGCCACCACCGACGGAATAGGCGAATACTGCCGGTGACCGGAGAAAATGCACCGAAAGCCTGTGTCGACTTTGGTGTTTCCGGACTTGGACTATTGGCCTGATCGTCTTGCATAACAAATCTTTAGCGGCCCAAAACGATCACGAACAGACAAACATTTCAACAAGATGCAATTGAAAAATGAAGGATTTCATCTTTTATCATGAAACCGTATTGCCTATATAGATCACGATGGCTATTTTGCTGTGCGAAGGAGCCCGCATATGCCCCGTCCCGAAACAGATATCGAAGCCACCCGGATCAAAATCATGGAAGCCGCCGACCGTCTGATTCAGGACAGAGGCGCAATCAGCTTCACCATGGCGGATCTCGCAACGGTAGTTGGAATGTCACCCTCCAACGTCTATCGTTTTTTTGAAAGCAAGGATGCGCTTGCCGAAGCGATGGCCGGTAAATGGTTCGCGGAATTGCAAGTGATCATGGAAGCGCTGGTTTCCGCAGATATCCCGGTAGAAGAGAAACTCTATCAATTTTTTGCCAATCGACTGGTCGTGAAACGCGCACGATACGAGGATGATCCCGAACTATTTGAAGCCTATATGGATTTGGGTGACGAGCATTTCGAAGTGATCAAGGGCTATGTCGATCTGGCCGATCACTATATGGCTTCAATATTGGCCGAAGCGATGGAAAAAGGCTATTTTAAAGGCCTCGAACTCGATAGCATCGTGTCTCTGGTCAACACCATGATGCAGCCATTTTGCAATCCCAGGATCATGATGCAGATGATGCACGTGGCGACCGAAGAGCGGCTGCGGATTGTGGTCAACACCATATTGAATGGCCTGCGGGCCGACGAAGAGCCGGCGAAAGCCAAGCTGGAATTGCATATCACCGGTTAGGCACCTGTTACCAGCCATCCTGCCGACCGGGGACCGCAGATCACGTGCTGAGGGGAATAGACCTCAAAGCGCGTAGCCGGGGCATGATATCGCTCCTATGCCCCGGCCATGCATAATGTTTCGGCCGATGCTAGCCTGCCAGATTCCGCAGCACATAGTGCAGGATTCCGCCGTTCAGGAAATATTCCATCTCATTGGCGGTATCGATCCGGCACTGGGTCTTGAAGGTCGAGACCGTACCGTCAGTACGGGTCATTTCGACTTCGACTTCCTGCAGCGGTTTCAGCGTGGCAACACCCTTGATGGTGAAGCTTTCGGTGCCGTCGAGGCTCAATGTCTCGCGGTCAATGCCGTCGACAAATTGCAGCGGCAGCACACCCATGCCGACAAGATTGCTCCGGTGAATCCGCTCGTAGCTTTCGACGATGACAGCGCGAACCCCTAGCAAATTGGTGCCTTTCGCCGCCCAGTCGCGAGAAGAGCCGGTGCCATATTGCTCGCCGCCAATGACCACCAACGGCGTGCCGTCAGCCTTGTGTTTCATCGCGGCGTCGTAGATTGGCATGATCTGGCCGTTATATTTGGTGTAACCGCCTTCTTTGCCGTCGGCCATTTCATTCTTGATCCGGATGTTGGCGAAAGTGCCGCGCATCATGACTTCGTGATTGCCGCGCCGACTTCCGTAACTGTTGAAATCTTGCTTGTTAACCTGATGATTTTTCAGATATTCTCCGGCAGGACTATCCTCCTTGATCGCACCCGCTGGCGAGATGTGGTCGGTGGTGATCGAATCGCCGAGCAGCGCCAGAGTCTTGGCCTCGATGATATCGCCAACCGGCGCCGGGGTCATTTCCATGCCTTCGAAGTAGGGCGGATTGGCCACATAGGTGCTGCCCGCGCGCCACTGATAGGTATCGCCACCGGTCACATCGATATCCTGCCACGCCGCATCGCCCTTGTAGACATCGGCATAGCGGCTCATGAACATCTCGCGATTGACCGCCCCGCCCATCGCCTCGTTGACCTCGTCATTGGTCGGCCAGATATCCTTCAGATAGACATCCTGCCCGTCGCTGCCCTGCCCGATCGGCGTTTCATACATATCCTCGCGGACCGTGCCTTTCAGCGCATAGGCGACTACCAGCGGCGGCGAAGCGAGATAATTGGCCTGCACGTCCTGCGACACGCGGCCCTCGAAATTGCGGTTGCCCGACAGCACCGAAGCCGCGACAATGCCATTGTCGTTGATCGCCTTGCTGATCGGTGCCGGCAGCGGACCCGAGTTACCGATACAGGTGGTGCAGCCATAGCCGACCAGATTGAAGCCGAGCGCATCGAGATCATCCTGCAATCCCGCCTTGTTGAGATAGTCGGTCACGACCTGCGATCCCGGCGCCAGCGAGCTCTTGACCCACGGCTTGCGCTGCAAACCGCGCTCGCGCGCTTTCTTCGCGACCAGCCCGGCAGCGATCAGCACGCTCGGGTTGGAGGTGTTGGTGCAGCTGGTAATCGCGGCAATCGCGACATCGCCATGGGCAAAGCCGTGGTCGCTGCCCTCGACCGCCACCCGCTCGCCGGTGTCCTTGACCCCGAACACCGCCTGCAGATCGCGGTTGAAGCTTTCGTCCAGCTCGCTCATCGAAACCCGCTGCTGCGGCAATTTCGGGCCGGAGAGCGACGGCACAACACTGCCGATATCCAGCTCCAGCGTGCGCGTGTAGATCGCGTCCTTGGTCGTCTCGTCATAGCGCCAGAAGCCCTGCTCCCGCGCATAGGCTTCGGTCAGCGCAATTTCGTCGGCGCTACGCCCGGTCAGTTCGAGATATTCCAGCGTCTTTTCGTCGATCGGGAAATAGCCGCAGGTCGCGCCATATTCCGGCGCCATATTGGCAATCGTCGCGCGATCGGCCAGCGACAGGTCCTTCAGGCCCGGTCCGTAAAATTCGACAAAGCGGCCAACCACGCCGACTTCGCGCAGCATCTGCACGCAGGTCAGCACCAGATCGGTCGCGGTAATGCCCTCGGCGAGCTTGCCGGTCAGCTTGAACCCGACCACTTCGGGGATCAGCATCGAAACCGGCTGGCCGAGCATCGCGGCTTCCGCCTCGATCCCGCCGACGCCCCAGCCGAGCACGCCAAGACCGTTGATCATCGTGGTGTGGCTGTCGGTGCCGACGCAGGTGTCGGGATAGGCGACCAGATTGCCGTCGGCATCTTTCGACGACCAGACCGCTTTCGCAATATTTTCCAGGTTCACCTGGTGACAGATACCGGTTCCCGGCGGCACCACCTTGAAATTGTCAAACGCCTGCGAACCCCATTTGAGAAATTCATAGCGCTCCATGTTGCGCTGATATTCCAGCGCGACATTATGTTCAAAAGCCTGCGGCGTGCCGAATTCGTCGACCATCACCGAGTGATCGATGACCAGATGCACCGGCACCTGCGGGTTGATCTTCTCAGCATCGCCACCGAGCGACTTGATCCCGTCGCGCATCGCCGCGAGATCGACCACGGCGGGCACGCCGGTAAAATCCTGCATCAGCACGCGGGCCGGGCGATATTGAATTTCAGCCGCGCTCTTGGCTTCCTTCTGCCAGTCCACCACCGCCTGCGCGTCCTTCGCGTCGACGGTAAAGCCTTCATCTTCAAAGCGCAGCATATTTTCCAGCAGCACTTTGAGCGTATAAGGCAGCTTGTCGATATTGCCGAGCTTTTCGGCGGCTTTGGCGAGCGAGTAATAGCTATATTCGGTGCCGTTGACGGTCATCGTCGAGCGGGTGCCGAGTGTGTCTTTGCCGGTGGTTGTCATAGAT
>Ga0209345_10004657_pt1 | contig 13116 bp, 8 predicted proteins | sample Cruoilmetagenom7_FD_187294 | JGI IMG/M metagenome (GOLD analysis project Ga0209345, IMG submission 187294) | Oil polluted marine microbial communities from Coal Oil Point, Santa Barbara, California, USA - Sample 7 (SPAdes) (version 2) | ecosystem: Environmental > Aquatic > Marine > Oil seeps ...
GCTCTCACGTGTTTGGCCGGCTGGTATCCGCAATCTAATGGTTGTTGTGGGTACTTCTGAGTTTACGGCACCGGTAATAGAAATGCCATTTTGTGTGCTGGCAGAATAAACTTCCGGGATTTTAATTGTCGGATTAGCACCCGGCGTCGGGATAATGGAACGATCAAAATCGGATGTACCGGGACGTAGAGCAATGCCTTCGCCTTCTGTACTCTCGGGAATGTTACGTTCATACATAGACCAAGTGTCAGCCTTAATTATGGCCTCCGGTTGACCTTTAGGGACAATACTCATGACAACGGCGTGTTTGTCTTTGATGTATTTTTTATAAACCCGCATCACATCTTCTTTGGTGACAGCTTCATAACGAGCAACATCGTTTTTAATATAATCCGGATTGCCGCGCATATATTGGTATTGTGCGAGTTGTGACATTTTACCTGAGACACTCTCAAGACCGTAAACCATGCCTGAAACAATCCCGGCTTTTACACGCTGAATGTCATCATCATTAGCACCGCCGCGTTCTTCAAATTCAACCAGTGATGCCCGTGCGATTTCTTCTAACTCGGCCAGTGTGTGCCCAGGTGTTGGAAGGGCGAGTAATGTAAATGTACAGCCGAGTTCGGCGCAACCGTGACCAGCACTTGCCTGAACGGCTTTGCCATTTTTGACCATGTTTTTGTACATGAGCGAGGTATTGCCACTCCCAAGTATATCCATAAGTACATCAAGTGGTGCTTCGTCTTCGTTGTAAACATGTGTGGTAGGCCACGACATATACATAAGCGGCAACGCCACATTATCTTCCATGGAAATATAACGGTCAGCGTCCAGTGTTACTGGTGTGTATTCGGGTGCTTCGACTTCAGGACCTGTTGGAATCCCGCCAAAATACTTTTTTACCCACTCTAAGGTCTGTTGCTCATCAATGTCGCCACCAATGGTCAAAGACGCATTGTTTGGCCCGTACCAGCGTAAAAAGAAACTTTTTAGGTCGTTCAGGTTAGCACGGTTCAAGTCTTCGATATATCCGATCGTCAACCAAGAATACGGATGGCCTTCTGGGTACAGTGCTTCATTGATTTTTTCGCGCAACAAACCGTAAGGGCGATTATCATAGTTCTGACCGCGTTCGTTTTTAACTGTTTCGCGTTGGTTCTCGAATTTCTCTGTGGTCACAGCATCTAAAAAGAAACCCATACGATCGGCTTCTAACCACAACATGCGCTCTAATTGATTGGACGGTACTGTTTCGTAATAATTTGTTCTGTCGGTATTGGTTGAACCATTAAGCGTACCGCCACTTTCAGTAATCAATCCAAAATGCTGTTCATCAGCAACATTATCAGAACCTTGGAACTGCATATGTTCGAAGAAATGTGCGAACCCGGAGCGCCCTGCTTCCTCGCGTCCTGAACCAACATGGTAAGTTACGTCTACATGTACGAGTGGATCTGACTTATCTGTGTGCAAGATGACGGTTAGACCATTGTCGAGAACATATTTGTTATAAGGTATGGCAATTTCGCCTGCTTCTGCTTCTATAGATTCGACTTTGGTAAAACCGGCAACGATTTTTTGCTTAACTTCAACTTTTTCAACGACGACTTCCTCAGTTATTATTTCCTGAGTGACTTCTTGCTCAACGGTTTTGTTTTTCGTTAGACTAGAAATTGTATCACATGCTGATAGTGCCAAAACGGCCGTGCTAACCAATAGAATTCTTTTCATTGTTACTTCCCCAAATTAAAATATTTATTGATAAACAATAATGTATAGGTAAGGTATGTAAAATTAAATCCTTGTAATGTTCTAAGGTTTTTTGATAATTATTGCGAATATTATACTTGTACAGTTACTATAAAAACTAGGTGACAAATAGGAATCACTACTCTATAAAGCCCTCAATTACATGACGCCTCGCACAGGATGCGAAGGGCGGCCCTCACAAGGGGCCGTTTTTTTATTGCCTAAATTCAGCCAACGCTGGCTTTAAATGGGGCGTCTATAAGGAGACTAAATTGAAGACTAAAACAAATATGGATGAACGGGTATTAGCCATAGCTAGCCCTGTTGCCGAAGATATGGGCTACGGCATTGTGCGTATTCGCGTGCAAGGTGGTAACCGCAGTGTCGTGCAAATCATGGCTGAGCGGTTGTCCGACGGTATGATGAATGTATCAGACTGTGCCCAGTTATCACGTGCGTTATCCTCGACCTTTGAAGTTGAAGACCCAATTGATGGTGCCTATGTACTTGAAGTCTCCTCACCGGGATTAGAACGCCCGCTCACCGACATGAAACATTTCGAACAATATTCAGGACAACTGGCAAGACTTGAGCTGGATAGATTTGTTGAAGGTCGCAAGCGTTTTCGCGGCATTCTCGCAGGTCTAGACGGCGACAATGTTGCTATTGACCTTGATAAGGAAGATGAAACCGCATTGATTCCCTTTGCATGGATCAGCGAAGCCAAAATTTTAATCACCGATGACATGATTAAAAAAGGCCAAAAGAAATCGAACAAGAAAAAATCTAACAAGAAAACCTCACCTCAAAAAGGAGACATCTAATGTCAACAGCAGGAATTAGTGCAAACAAATTAGAACTTTTGCAAATCGCGAAAGCTGTAGCCCAAGAAAAATCCATCGACAAAGGGATCGTACTTGCAGCTATTGAAGAAGCCATTCAAAAAGCTGCGGGACAACGTTACGGTACCGAAAACGATATCCGTGCTAGTCTGAATCCGGTTACAGGTGAAATGTCTCTCAAACGTGTAATCACGGTTGTGGAAGAAGTTGAAAACGAATCAGCTGAAGTTGATTTGGTAACGGCCATGCTCGATAATCCTGATGCAGAAATCGGCACAACGTTCGAAACACCATTGCCGCCTATTGAATTTGGTCGTGTGCAAAGCCAAATGGCCAAGCAAATTATTATGCAAAGCATTCGCGATGCAGAACGTGCCCGTCAGTTCGAAGAGTACAAAGGCCGTGTCGGCGAAATTGTCTCCGGTATCGTCAAACGGGTTGAATACGGTCATATCATTATGGATTTGGGTCGTACCGAAGCCATTATCCGCCGCGAAGAAACTCTTCCGCGCGAAAATGTTAAAAGCGGCGACCGCCTACGTGCCTATATTCTTGAAGTGCGCGAAGAACAACGTGGCTCACAGATTTTCTTATCCCGTTCTTGCAACGAATTTATGGCGGCTTTATTTGCCCAAGAAGTGCCGGAAGTATATGAAGGTATTATCGAGATTGTTGCCGTTGCGCGCGACCCGGGTTCACGTGCTAAAATTACTGTGCGGACGTCTGATGCTTCCGTTGATCCGGTTGGCGCTTGTGTCGGCATGCGCGGTTCCCGCGTCCAAGCCGTTGTCAACGAGCTTCAAGGCGAACGTATCGACATCATTCCTTTCAACGATGATACTGCAACCTTTATTGTAAATGCGCTCCAGCCTGCTGAAGTGACTAAAGTGGTTATGGACGAAGACGAAAACCGTATCGAGGTTGTTGTGCCTGACGATCAATTGTCTCTTGCTATTGGTCGCCGTGGTCAAAATGTTCGCCTTGCCTCACAGCTATCCGGTTGGGCTATCGACATCATGAACGAAGAGCAGGAAAGCGAACGTCGTCAGAAAGAATACAAAGAACGCTCCGAGCTGTTTATTAAAGCGCTGGATGTTGACGAAATGATTGCGCAAGTATTGATTGCTGAAAGCTTCACTAATTTGGAAGAAGTTGCTTATGTTGCTCCTGAAGAAATTTCCTCCATTGAAGGTTTCGACGAAGCGACTGCAACCGAGCTACAAACACGTGCCCGTGAATTCCTAGAGAAAACTGCTCTTGAACAAGACGAAACACGTAAAGCAGCCGGTGTTGAAGATGCCGTTTTAACTATCGAAGGCGTGACCTTGCCAATTGCTGTCGTATTTGGTGAAAATGAAATTAAAACCGTAGAAGATGTTGCGGGTCTTATCCCTGATGACCTGCGTGGTTATAATGAAATGGTCGACGGCGAACGTACGCACGAAGACGGTATATTGGAAAGCTTCGGCCTTTCAGCTGATGCGGCTCAAGACATGATCATGCAAGCGCGTGTCTTGGCTGGTTGGATCAAGCCGGAAGACTTGATTGTAGAAGTTGAAGAGGAAGAAATCGTAGTGGACGCAAATGCTGCTCCTACAGCTGAGGATGTATTTGGTTCTTGATCACGAAGCCTGACATAACCCCTGAGCTTGAAAGCCAGCCAGAGCAATCACTTGAAAACTCATCCCAAAACTCACATGGTCACAAACCACGTGAGCGCAAGGATATTGCATCAGGTGAACTCCGCGATCCAGGCGACATGTTACGTCTTGGCTTCGGTCCGGACGGACAAGTGGTTGCTGATATTTACGGCAAACTCCCCGGGCGGGGTGCCTGGATAGAGGCGAGCCGCGAAGCTGTGGAAAAGGCTATCAAAACGGGCGCATTTGCTCGCGCCGCAAAACGCAAGGCTATCGTTGCAGATAACTTTGCTGATACTATTCAAGCCGGACTGTCTGCGCGGGTTTTGGGTATGCTTGGTATGGCCAAACGCGCAGGACAATTGGAAAGCGGATTTGAAAATGTCCGTTCTTGTGCCCGCTCAGGTGAAGTTGGTGTTCGTATCGAAGCCAGTGATGGCCAACCGGATGGACGATCAAAAATACGCGTTGTAGTGAAAGCAATAGCTAAGGAATTAGAAGTTCCAATGCCAACTCTGATTGGGTGCTTTACGAGCACAGAGCTAGGTCAGGTGGTTGGCCGTGATAACATGGTTCACGCTTGCGTTCACAAAGGTAAAATGGCGAAAGCTATCACGCAAGAGATTGAACGGTTATCTGGTTTTCGCGCATTATTACCAGATGATTGGCCGGATAGAGAACATGAGAGTATAACCACACCTGTAATTGAGGCTGAAATTGAAGCTGAAATTAGCAGTGATATTGGTGGTGGAATTTAGTTGCATGTGGGCTAAACCCCGTTAGGGTGCGCCCACTTTAGAAGAACCTACAAACAACGTCGTTATGAAGCGTTTGTTTTGGGGTATAGAGAGACGATATGAGTGATACAGAAAACAATTCTGGTAACAATAATTCTGGTGATAAACCAGCCCGCAAGCCGATGTCCCTAGGGGGACCAAGAGGCGGCGCGGGTGCGCGTTCAAATTTTTCCAAAGGCCGCACCAGTGCAGTCGTTGTTGAAAAGAAAAAACGCCGTTTGGTGAATGCACCAGGTGCGCCAGGAGCCCCCGCTGCACCGGGCGCTTTAGGTGTGGCTGTACCGCCTGCTCCCGAGAAAAAAGTTGATCACGATGCAATTGCTGCAAGACGTCTTGGCTTGTCCAAAGAAGAATACGTCAAACGGCAACAAGCCGTCGGCAAAGCGCAAGCTGAAAAAACGGTTCGCGATAAGGCTCGTTCAGATGAACGTAAAGCTCTCGCTGAGCGCGACGAATCTGACCGTGCGGCTTTGGTAGCTAGAAAAGAAGCAGACGCACTCGCAGCCGTTGAAGCGGCGCGCATTGCCAAAGAAGAAAAAGCTGCTGCAGAGGCTGAACGCCGCGCGGCACGTCCAATCGCGGGCGGACCTATTCGTAAGCCTAAACAGGCACCTGCTTCCAAAAATAACGCGCCTGCTGCTGACCCAGCTGCGCCGGTACCTGATGCATCAGCACTGGAACGTGCCGGCGGACGCATTAAGAAAGCTAAACCACAACACCAAAAACCAAATCGGTCGCGTAAAAATGAACCTTCTCGTCGCCGTGGTAAGCTGACTATTGTTAGTGCATTGGCTGGTAATGAAGAACGTCAACGCTCGCTTGCTTCTGTTAAGCGTGCGCGTGAACGTGAAAAACAGCGCCGTACTGGTGGTGCGAACGACAAAGATAAAGTTTACCGGGAAGTTACAGTTCCTGAGACAATCACTGTTGCAGATCTTGCCAATCGGATGTCCGAACGGACATATGCCGTCATCAAATATTTGATGGAACAAGGCGATATGTCCAAAGCTGATGATATTCTAGATGCGGATACCGCACAGTTAATCGTCGAAGATTTTGGCCACACGGTAAAACGTGTTGCAGAAAGCGACGCCGAAGCCGAAGCGTTTACCCCAAGCGACGATACAGACGACGAAGCAACATTGAAGCCACGTCCGCCCGTTATTGCTATTATGGGTCATGTTGACCACGGTAAAACTACTTTGCTTGATGCCCTACGTACAACTGATGTTGCAGGTGGTGAAGCTGGCGGCATTACCCAGCATATTGGCGCTTATCAGCTTAAGCTAAAATCCGGCGAGACGATTACAGTACTTGATACACCGGGTCATGCTGCGTTCTCTGCTATGCGGACACGCGGTGCTGCAGCCGTTGATATTGTTGTATTAGTGGTCGCTGCCGATGATGGCGTCATGCCGCAAACTATCGAGAGCATCAAATACGCGAAATCCGCAGGTACACCGATTATCGTTGCCATTAACAAAATGGATGCGCCAGAAGCCAACCCTAAGAAAATCGAGGAAGACCTTCTGCGTCATGAGATAATCACCGAGAGTATGTCCGGTGACGTGCAAACGGTTGAGGTATCCGCACTTAAGAAAACTGGGCTTGACAGTTTAGCCGAAGCCATTGTTAATCAAGCCGAATTGATGGAATTAAAAGCCAATCCAAACCGCCGTGCAGACGGCCTTGTGATTGAATCAAAAGTCGCCAAAGGCCGTGGCCCTGTTGCGACATTCTTGATCAAACGCGGTACGCTTAAACGCGGCGATATTGTCGTTGCTGGCGAACATTGGGGCAAAGTTAAGGCCATCATGAATGAACGTGATGCTAGACTTAAACAAGCCGGCCCTTCTGAGCCTGTCGAAGTACTCGGCATGGACGGAGCCCCTGCTCCGGGTGAAGCTTTTGCTGTTGTTCGCAAAGAATCCAAAGCGCGTGAAATTACTGAATACCGTCAACGTCGTCGTAAACAAGGTAGTGCCGCTGGCCCTGTAGATGCAGCTGCATCTATGGAGCAAATGCTTTCCAAGTTGAAAGAGAAATCTATCGACGAGATGGCATTGTTGGTCAAAGCAGATGTGCAAGGTTCCGTTGAAGCTATTCGTTCGTCTGTCGAAGGTCTTGGTAATGAAGATGTCCGTGCCCGTGTTATCCACGGTGCTGCAGGTGGTATTAATGAAAGCGATGTCATGCTGGCCAAATCGTCCGGCGCGCCGATTATTGCTTTTAATGTCCGTGCTAATCGTCAAGCCAAAGATCTGGCAGAGCGCGAAGGCGTAGAAATTCGTTATTACTCGATCATCTATGAACTCCTTGATGATGTGAAAGGTGTGCTGGAAGGCATGCTTGCACCAGAGCGCCGGGAAACATTCATCGGTTACGCAGAAATCTTGCAAGTCTTCGATATTTCCAAATTGGGCAATATTGCGGGTTGTAAAATTACTGAAGGTAAAGTTGAACGCGGCGCAGGTGTGCGTCTACTTCGCGATGATGTGGTTATTCACGAAGGTGAGCTTTCAACGCTGAAACGCTTTAAAGACGAAGTGCAAAAGGTTGTTGCTGGTCAAGAATGCGGTATGGGCTTTGAGAACTATCACGACCTGCGCAAAGGCGATGTTATTGAATGCTTTACAGTCGAACTACTAGACCGGAAGCTGGACTAATTGATCGCTTTCATCATTGGTGAAACATGAAAAAACAAGCTAAACCACCTAGTCAAAGACAACTCCAAGCCGGCGAGCTTATTCGCCGGGCTTTGGTTGATATCATGGCACGGGAAGATTTTCGTGACCCTGATCTTAAAGGTGTGTCCATCACGGTTTCTGAAGTGCGGGCGGCACCTGATTTACGTACAGCACGGGTCTATGCGGCTCCGCTCGGTGGGTTGAATACGCCAGAAGTTGTTGCAGCCTTAAACCGCTGCGCTAAATTTTTACGCGGCAAGCTTGGACGTGAACTTAAGATGCGCTCCACACCAACACTCAGATTTGAAATCGACACAACATTCGATACGGCTTCGGAAATGAACGAGCTTTTGGCCCGCCCGGAAATTGCCCGAGACTTAAAACAAAAGTGATTTAAAGAAAACGATTAGCTCAGCCCAGACTAGCTTAATGCTTTGCGGATATATTTCCCCGTCTCAACAGGTAAAGTTCTTGCCTTTGGAAATGCCTTCGAAAAGTTTAAAAAACCGTGCGGCATAGCTTTTTCATGGACATATTCTACAGCGACATCATTGTCTTCAAGGTATTGCTTATACAAAAGGCCTTCTGCTCGAAGTGGGTCAAGACCACAGGTCAGTATATAAGCTGGCGGCAATCCTTTGAGGTTCTTTTCGAACAGTGGTGATATCCTTGTGGATTGTACATCTGCATCGACAACATAATGTTTCAATATAAATTTGAGCGCGACAACACCCAATTGCAACATATCTTGAGGGCCGGGTTGTTGGGGTTTAATTTCGGCCATCTGCATAAGTGGGTAAAACAGGATTTGCACACGTAAGTCCGAACGGTATTTTTGGGCTAAGTAGGCCGCCATGTTACCGCCTGCACTATCACCGCCAATACCGATGCGTGTTGAATCTATGCCGTATTTAAGCCCGTTTCCTTGCAACACCCAAGTCAGGACATGCTCACAATCATCAGGGCCCGCCGGAAATGCGTATTGTGGCGCCAAACGGTAGTCTACAGACAGCACCCGCATCTTGGCACTATCGGCCATACGCAGACATACGCCTTCATGGGAATCCATAGAACAAGTCACAAAGCCGCCGCCGTGGAGATACACAAGGCAAGGTCCTGGGTCTTTGGAGGCACCTTTGGGTACATATAAACGTACGGGCACCGGAAAATGCTTGTGATGGACATCAAAATCAAAGACATCACGCATCTCTGGCCCCGGCGCGTCAAAATTATTGGTTAAGGTACGGATTTTGTTGTGGATCGAGTAAATTTGATCCGGCCTGATTTTCATTTTCTCAAGCTGGAGTTTCCACTCGTCCGCTAGGTTTAATTCTTCGCCGCCAAGCTTAAGTTTTCCTTTTTCGAGCTTTAGTTTTCTCTTATCAGAGACCATAATACGTCTTTCTTATCTGAGCTAATTAAGGTGTGTATCCACCATCAGCTAAAAACTCTCTCTCGGCATCCGTATTTTCCCGACCAAGTATTTCGTTTCGGTGTGGGAATCTACCAAAGTCTGCAATTAATTTACGGTGGGCTTTGGCGTGAAACAAGTTCGAACTGCTATCCAACCGCATATCAATAAGGCGAACACATTCGTTTTGTGTGTTTATGTCTTCTGCGTGCATATAGGGAAGGTAGAAAAATTGTCGGCGGCTTTGTGGGGTTTTCAAATCATGGCCGCGCTCGACGGCAAGTTTAGCACAAGACAATACTAAGTCGTCCCAAGCAAATGCGCCTTTATTATCCCGGTACATATTACGGGGAAACTGGTCGAGAGCAATAATAAGCGCTAAAGCCGAAGTGGGCGCTTCTTGCCAATCATGTTGACCATGTTGTTTGAGCGTTGCAGCTGCACTGATAGAAAATTCTTCAAATTTTGACCGTATTTCTGCATCAAATGCGTCGGATTTAGCATACCATTTTTTGGATCCGGCTTGCTCAAACCAAAAATCAAGTATGTCTTGAAAGCCCACCATTAAAACCGAATTTTCTCTTGGTTTATTGTTTTGAAAAGAGCTGCAGTAATCCGCACATATTGTTTATTCGGAGTGTCAGCCATATAAATATCGCTTTTGACTTTCGACGGATCAAAACCATCTTTAACCAAATCAGTTTTTTTATATTTAAATGTTCCCGTAGTATCGGGTTCAGATGTCGTGCGCAAAAACACAGGGCGAGCATAAGGTGGCAGCGCATCCTCAATATGTCTGTATAGTGCGTCTAAATCCAAGTCAGAATCAGCAACTAACGAAGCCATACCTGCTTTTCCATCATACCCCGGAATGGGTACGCCATATACATTGGCCTGAGAAACACCATCAAATTCAGTGATAGCGGCAGCGACTTCATTGGTTGCCACATTTTCTGCTTTCCAACGGAAAGTATCCCCAATACGGTCGGCAAAATAATAATAGCCTTCCTTGTCTCGCCATAACAAATCACCAGTATGGAACCAACGGTCCCCTTTTTCGTAGACATCAGTAATGATTTTTTTAGCACTGGCTTGTTTATCTTCATAGCCTTCGTATCTAAAACGGGTTTCACCGGGGCGAATTTCACCAATTAGTTCACCGATTTCGCCAATTTCCGTTCGTTGGCAAAACCCGTCTGCGCCGCGAATATGCGTATTGCTTTCCACATCAAATTTAATCAAATCACCATTTGATTTATCCCTCATATACTCAGGGATGCGGCCAACGGCGCCAACTTTGCTCGTAAAGTTAATCAAAGAGATATTGGCTTCGGTAGCCCCGTAAAATTCAACGACTTTTAGAATATTAAACCGTTCTGTGAATTTCGGCCAAACCTCGGGACGTAATCCGTTGCCCACAATGCAGCGTAACTGATGTGCGCGTTCTTTGGGATGTGCCGGCGCGTTTAATAGGAAGCGGCAGAGCTCCCCAACATACATAAACATCGTAGCTTCATGCTTAACGGCTTCATCCCAAAAACTAGATGCGGAAAACTTTGGGCGCACAATCACTGCACCGCCAGTTGTCAAAGCTAAACCAACACCGCAAATGCCACCTGTAGCGTGATACATTGGTAAGACCATCATAACCCGGTCTGTAGATGTGGCACCTGATGCAACGACAAAGCCGCGTAAATAGTATTGACCACGCGCATGGGTTACTTTGGCAGCCTTAGGCATGCCTGTGGTACCAGATGTGAATAATTTCATACACACATCACCAGCAACAATGTCTTTACGAATATCCCGATTTGGCCTTGTGCTACTTTGTGCTGCAACCGCATCATCAAAACTGCTTAACGATTTTGTTTCCCCAAAAGCACCGAACGGAGAGAGCCCATTAGGTAATTTGCTCTTGGCACTTTTCCAAGCGTCAACAAGCTCATGGTCGACAATAACAAGCTTGGCATGAGAAATTGTCACACAGTGCGCTAATGCGGCCGCACGTAATTGGTAATTGATCAATGCTGACACCATGCCGACTTTCGACAATCCGTACCATACAGCCACATATTCAAGCCGGTTACGTACGAAAACGGCAACAGTATCCCCAGGTTTACCTCCCTCAGCTAAAGCCCAATTGGCTACGCGGTTGGCATAATCATCAAATTCGCGGTATGTCCATTCTCGCTCATCTTCAATGAAGGCAATGTTGTCAGGGTATTTATCGACAACACGCTCAATGTCATCGGGCACCAGATTGTTTGATGCAGCATCTACATCCTCAACGGCCGCCAACATACGTTTCATAGTGCGGATGAACTTAATTTCTTGAAAGATTTTTTTTATAACTCCCATAATCTATACATAGGCAAGTCAGGTTTGCGGTCAAGAGTTTCTGGGCTTGCAAATGAAGGTATAGCCAAAAAAGAGCCCCTGCGGTTAACAGGGGCTTTTGAGGTTGAAAGGCAGAATCCCAACTTGAAATTTCCGCCATGATCTGTGGGAGCAGTTCATTCTTCCCTACCCTTGCAAGCGCCGTGCCATACCTAAACAGGCGAAAAACTGCACACAATTAGCCAATTACGGGAAACTATGATTGATTTGGTGTCAAAGCGGCACATCAAATCAGTACAAGTGTTTCTGAATGGAACAGTTATTGCCCTTAAATATTGGTAACAATATGCCCATTATGCTTGATGCTGCGCACGGGGTGTTTACATTTACACAAAACAACACTTTTGGAGATACCATGAAAAAGTCGATTTTCCTTAGCCTTGCACTTGCCACAACTATGCTTGCCGCCCCCATAACTGCCAATGCACAGTCAAGTTGGCCTTTGCCGAGTGGAAAAGCTAATAGTTATCAAGGTTTAAGCATTGACCCTACTCGCGGTGTTCTAACCCTAGCGCCACTTTTGGAACGCACAACGCCTGCCGTTGTCAATATTTCTGTCGCGACCAAAGTCAAAGTCCCAAACAACAGATTTGGTGGCAATCAAATGACAGACGATTTCATGGAGCGGTTTTTTGGAAATCGCGGTAACCCGTCTCAGCGGGACAATGAAAACGAAGATCAAGACCGCGAGGAAGAAGAACAAGATGAGCGTACGATGCGCTCGGCAGGCTCCGGCGTCATTATTGATGCCGGTAAGGGTTATGTGCTGACCAATTTCCATGTCATCGATAAGGCTGATAAAATTACCATCACACTTACTGACCGCCGTACGGCTGAAGCTGAAGTGGTTGGTACAGATCCGAAAACCGATATTGCATTATTGAAAATTGATCTGCCAGACCTTGTTGATGTAAATTTGGCCAACTCTGACCGTGTGAAGGTTGGAGATTATGTCATTGCTATTGGGAATTCATTTGGCATCGGGCAAAGTGTAACCACTGGTATCGTCTCGGCTTTGGGACGTTCTAGTTCTACGCAAGATGAATATCAAAATTTCATTCAAACGGATGCTGCCATTAACAAAGGTAATTCTGGTGGCGCGTTGATAAATTCCAAAGGCGAATTAATTGGTGTTAATTCACGTATATTGTCCCGTTCTGGTGGGTCTAATGGTATCGGCTTTGCTATTCCTGCAAATATGATTAGCGGTATTATGAGCCAGTTAGTTGAATACGGCGAAGTTAGACGCGGGCGTATTGGTGTTGGTATCCAAAATATCACCCCTACCCTTCAAGAAGCTATGGGCCTTTCCTCGCGCGATGGTGCATTGATCAGGCAGGTAGAAGAAGATAGCCCGGCAGAAGAGGCAGGACTAGAGGTCGGTGATGTCATCGTGAAGTTCAATGGGGTGGAAATCATAGATAGTGATGATATCCGCAACGCCGTTGGCGCCATCGAGCGCGGAAAACGGGCCAAAATTACTTATATTCGCGATGGCAAAACACACACGACAAAAATCGGTATAGAAAAAGCACCCGACGAGGAAGACGAAGATATAGCTGAGGAAAGTGATGACGATAATGATTCCAC
>Ga0209345_10004658_pt1 | contig 13114 bp, 12 predicted proteins | sample Cruoilmetagenom7_FD_187294 | JGI IMG/M metagenome (GOLD analysis project Ga0209345, IMG submission 187294) | Oil polluted marine microbial communities from Coal Oil Point, Santa Barbara, California, USA - Sample 7 (SPAdes) (version 2) | ecosystem: Environmental > Aquatic > Marine > Oil seeps ...
GGGGCTCGGCTCCAAAGCGATCTGCTTTTCCAAACGCACACTCGATATTGCCAACCGGTTGGGTGCCAGCCAGCCGATGGTCGATAAAGGCGTGGTCTGGAACGTCGGCAAAGTATTCTATGCGGATGAAAAGCTTTTTGATTTCAATCTCCAACCCGACACCGGCCACCGCAATCCTGCCTTCATCAACTTGCAGCAACCTTACTTCGAAAAATACCTTGTTGATGCGATTAATGCCGCACAGGCAGCGGGTGCGCCGATAGAAATTCGGGGGCGCAACTGTGTCTCCGCGCTCAAAAACCACGGCAGCTACACCACTCTGACCGTAGACACGCCTGACGGTCCCTACACACTTGAGGCCGAGTACCTCATTGCCTGTGATGGTGCGCGCTCACCGCTGCGCGACATGATGGGTCTCAGCTTTGATGGTCGCGTGTTCGAGGACAACTTCCTCATTGCAGACGTTCACATGAAAGCCGACTTCCCGACCGAGCGGTGGTTCTGGTTCGAGCCGCCTTTCAAGGGCGCGGGACAGTCAGCGCTATTGCACAAGCAGCCTGATGACATTTGGCGCATCGACTTTCAACTTGGCTGGGATATCGACCGGGAAAAAGAGCTTGATCCCGCCCGTATTCGCGCAAGAGTGGACGCCATGCTGTCTTCACAAGCAGGCTATGTCCCCGAATATGAACTTGAATGGACTTCAATTTATACCTTTCAATGCCGTCGGATGCAGAAATTTCGCCATGGCCATGTCATTTTCGCGGGCGACAGCGCGCATCAGGTTTCGCCGTTTGGCGCACGCGGCGCGAACTCGGGCGTGCAGGACGCCGAAAACCTGGCATGGAAGCTGGATCTTGTACTTAAGGGCCTTGCCGATGAACGCCTGCTGGAAACCTACTCAACCGAGCGCGAGCATGGCGCAGATGAGAACATCCTGAATTCTTCTCGCGCGACGGATTTCATGACGCCCAAAACCGATATATCCAAGGTTTTCCGCAACGCGGTGCTGGAACTAGCAAGTCGCCACACCTTTGCCCGGCCGATGGTCAACTCCGGGCGCCTGTCCGTGCCATGTAACTATGCGGGATTCGATCTGTTTGGTGAAGATGCACTGGACGGGGGGCCGACTGCGTCCAGTCCCGGCATGCCCTGCCCTGATGCACCACACGGCGACGGCTTCATCCTTGATCACCTCGGCGGCGGGTTCACCCTGATTGCAGTAGGCTGCGCAGTCAGCGATGTCACAACAGGCGGCATCCACGCGACAGTCTTGCACGTTGATAATCCTTCGGAGGAGCTAACAGCCCGTTACCTTGGAAAGGAGCCAGCGGCAGTCTACCTCATCCGGCCCGATCAGCACGTCGTCGCCCGCTGGTCCCGTTTTGACGAGACCGCAGTCGCCCGCGCCCTACAAACCGCCATTGGAAAGGCCTGATTATGCTGAACCTAAGCCCGAACCTGACCGACCCCGATGGTTTCTACGAAGAGCTGATCCGCGCGCATGAGGGGCTGAGCAAGGAACAAAGCGATGCATTCAACGCGCGGCTGATCCTGACGTTGGCCAATCACATCGGCGACCGGGCCATACTTAGCGCCGCATTGAACGCCGCTAAATGAAGGAAATTGTCCTATGGGACTATCCCAAATCTTCGGCCAGCTACCGATTGCGCATCGCACTGAACCTTGCGGGTGTGGATTACCGGATTGAGCATGTAGATTTGCTTGCCAAAGAGAACCTTGGCGCGGACCATCTTGCGCGCAATCCACAAGGCTTCGTGCCCGTGTTGGATATTGACGGTCACCGAATGACCCAGTCTCTGGCCATTCTGGACTACCTCGACGCCACCCGAGATCTGGGACTTTTGCCAGCGAATTCCTACGAACGCGCCCGCCAGACGGCGCTTGCCCATGCCATTGCAGTGGACCTGCACCCAGTGTGCAACCTGTCTGTCGTCGACTTCGCCACGCAAAGAAAAGAGCCCGCCCGCACCAATTGGATGCGCCATTTCATCACAACACGCCTGGCGGCATTCGAAGGCATGCTTGTGGGGTTCACACAGGAACCGTTCTGTTGCGGCCCGAAACCGGGATTGGCTGACATCGTCCTCATGCCACAAATCTATAACGCAAAACGCTGGGGCGCTGATTTTGGCAGCTTTCACCGGATAAAAACGGTAGAGCAAAGCTGCGCGCGGCACCCTGCGTTCTTAGATGCTCATCCGGAGTTCTAGAATACGCGTAGGAATAAGATGGCGACGATGATGGCTCGCTTCTTGCTCATGTCAGACCGCAAGCATTCAATCTGACGTCTTTAAGACGTCTGTTCCCGAGAAGGGCTGCGCCAGCCCGGCTGGCGCGTCATTTCAGCTCCCGCGAAAGACAGCATTCTCAAGCCCCTATCATAGCCCCAGATTGCTGAAAATGAGGCATCCCCGCCATACTGCAAAGCAGTCTCGGGTCGTTTTCTGTTCAATGTATTATTGAGAAGCAGACTTGTTCCGCCATTCTTCACACTTCGAGAAACTCATCTAAAGTGTGAAGTGGCGGACCGAGGAGGATTCGAACCCCCGACCCCCTGATTCGTAGTCAGGTACTCTATCCAGCTGAGCTATCGGTCCACTGAGGGGCGGTTTAGTAGGAGCGTTCGGGCAATGCAAGCCCTCAAAGAGCGCAAAATCAACAAGACGGCAATATTTCTCAAATCGTGCCGTCACCCTTCGGCAGAGAGATCGTAAACTCACTTCCCTCCGAGCCCGTTTTGGACAACCGGATGTCCCCGCCATGCCCTCGCACCAACTCTGCCGAGATAGCAAGCCCCAGACCAGAGCCACCTTTCCGCACAGACCCTTGAAACGGTGCAAACAGGTGCTCCTGCGCCTTGGGTGGTAGACCAGGGCCGGTATCTCGGAATGTAATAACCCATTCACGGGCATCTTCCGTGGCGTTAATGACGATCTCACCCACTGATTGGGCCGATGTGATCGCCTGACGGGCGTTACGGACGAGGTTACCAATCACGCGGTACATCTGTTCAGGATCCGCGCGAATATGGAGGTCTGGCGGGACGTCGTTAATGAGTTCAAGCGCACAGTCCCCTGAAGCAAGACGCTCACCTTCCAAAACTTCTTCCACGATATCCGCCAGACGAACCACAGTCAGGGTCGGCCCCGGCTCTTCAGCCCGACCAAAAGCAAGCGTCGATTCGCAAAGATGCACGGCACGGGTGATTGACCCGACGAGCTTGGGCGCCATCCGGGCAACAACAGGATCCTCCGACATTTCGATCCGGTCGGTAAATAGCTGTGCGGAAGTAAGAATGTTGCGCAAGTCGTGGCTGATCTTGCTCACTGCCGCGCCTAACTGCGCCAGACGCTCTTTCTGGCGAAGCGCGCCAGTTAATTGTGTCTGCAGTGATTTCAGCGCTTCTTCGGCCTCTCGCAGCTCCGTCACGCCGGCAGACGGAATGATGATTCGACGGGCATCTTCGGGCGCTGCCGAATAGCGCTGCATATCTGCGACCACGCCCTTGATCGGTTTCACCAGAAAAATCCGCATGGCAATGAACAAAAGGAACGCCGTAAACACGGATATAACCGCGGAAAGCAGCAGAATCCTTAGACCGTAGTCAATCATCGCCGCGCGCATCGGCGCCGTCTCCATTGTTACCTCAATCAGAATACCAGCGTCCCGAACTGGTGCACCGATCACACGGATGACTTCATTTTCCGGCTTCAACAGGCGCCTCATCGCGTCGCGGATCAGAACAGCCGCGGCGCTATCGCGCAGATCTACTGTGCCCGAGATCACCTGCGGCATGGGCGAAGACAGAACCAGTTGGCGCACTTCGTCCCGGCGAAGCACAATGTTGAACACCTCGGCATTTCGCAGCAACTCCGCCTCCAGCTCAACATCGATCATGTCGTCAGCCAGCAACGTCAGAGAAGCGATCTGCGCCCGCTCGAGCCGATTGAGCATATAGTCTTCGCGAAACCTTGCGATTGAGGGGACAAAGATCAGCACCTCGGCAAGCATGACAAACACAGTTGTCAGGACCAGCAGTCGACCAGAGAGAGAGTTAATCATTGCAAGGCCTTTGATCACTTCGGGACGGCGGGTGGGGCGCCGTCGCAGACGCGCGTCACTGCTGTCACGGTACGAACCGCTGCACAAACCCTACAACACGTTTAACAAGATCGCTTTCGAACAGCCGTGGGCTGAAATACGCGCCTGCTGCGCGCTTGTTGATCTCGCCAATCGTGGGATAAGGGGCAACCATAGCGGCAATCTGGCTCATCTTCATCTTATTGGCCAGCGCCAACGCCCAAAGATTGATCAGCTCCCCTGCCTGATACCCAACGATAGAGGCCCCAACAGGTCGGCCTTTAACGACCATCACCTTAATAAAACCTTTGGTTTTTCTCTCAGCAATCGCACGATCATTGTGGTTGTAGTGAAACCTCACAACTTCCAACGCGTCTCCATGGTTTTCACGCGCCTCCGCCTCTGTCATCCCGACCTGCGCCAATTCAGGGTCTGTATAAGTTGCCCAAGGGATGTGGGATGTTTTGGCCTTTGACGGCAGCCCGAACAGCATAGAGCGGATAATAACACCGGCATGGTATCCAGCTACGTGGGTGAATTGCAGACCACCTGCAACATCGCCAATCGCATAGACGCGGCGGTTGCTTGAGCGCAAGCTATCGTCCACTTCGATGCCATTGCGCGAAGGTTTTACCCCACCGGCTTCCAGATCAAGCTTGTCGGTGTTGGCCCGCCGTCCAACAGCCATCAGCAGATGGGTTCCCTTGAAAAGACGCCCGTCCTTGGTCTCTACCTCGATTGCCCCCGCTTGCCCCCGGATTTCTGCGGCAACCGCATCCTCGGCAATCTCTACGCCCTCGCCTTTGAGTGAGTTCAATACAACTTCAGCCAACTCGGGATCATCTTTGCCCAACGCTTTTGCACCTTCAATCACGGTAACCTTGCAGCCCATCCGGATGTGGGCCTGCGCCATCTCCATTCCGATTGGTCCGCCCCCGATGATAATCAGATGATCGGGCTTTTCACGAAGATCGAATAACGTCTCGTTTGTTTCAAACGGCACTTTGTCCAAACCGGGAATCGGCGGCACCAAAGGCGACGACCCTGTAGCGATCACAATCCGTCTTGCTTTGATAACGGTGTCACCGGCTTGAACTTCGTCTTTTGAAATAAAACGACCAAATTCGCGGATCACATTGATCCCGAACCCCTCGAACCGTTCCTGGCTGTCCACGGGCGCAATTGTCGCAATCACATCTGCCACATGATCCTTGGCAGCAGCATAATCCACATCCCCTGCTGCATCAGCTACGCCGTATTGCGCGCTGTTGCGCTGCGAATACGCCGCCTTGCCAGTCGCAATTAGCGCCTTGGACGGAACACACCCATAATTGAGACAATCCCCCCCCATCTTATGCCCTTCGAGAAGCACGACGTCCGCCCCCATCTGCGCGGCGCCCGCTGCGACAGAAAGCCCGCCTGAACCCGCACCAATAATGAGAATGTCTGTTTTGATACGTTTCATTTCAGTAGGTCCTTTTTACCGGTGACGGCCTTGATGAGAACGGGCAGCAACGACAATGCGCACAGCCCAAGGATTGGAAACAGAATATGTGGCTCGAATATGATTCCAAGGTTTGGAGTCTCTCCACGCGCAAAAACTTCCCCAAGGCCTGCGCCAACCGAGGTGTAAACAAGCGAACCTGGGATAATTCCCAAAAACGTAGAAACAACAAACCTAGTCAGCGGCACACCCAAGAACGCCGGGATCAGGTTGGCAACAAAGAAGGGAACGGCGGGAACCAGACGGATAAAGAACAGCATCGACCACTGATTTTCGTCCAAGCCTTTCTTGATCCGCGACACGATTCCGTCGGATGCATCCAAGCGCGCCTTGAGCCTCTCTCCAAGCCCCATACGCGCCGCTAGAAAGATCAGCGTAGCACCTGATGTAGCCGCAGCCACATTGAGCGCGGAGCCCGCAGCAGTTCCGAACAGAAATCCACCAGTGAGCGTAGCAATCGTTGCACCGGGCAATGAAAAGGTCACGATCAGCACATACGCTATCAGAAAACCCAATACGGTTAGGATCAGATGATTGTCCCGAAACGCAATCAACGCCTCGCGATTATCCCGCAATACCTCGAAGCTGAGATAGTCGCGCAATAAGAATGCGCCAAGCGCAGCGACCAGCACGATCACCACAAACGGGCCGAACCGCGCAATCGGGGATTTTTTCGCATCAATCTGGCTAGTCATTGTCATCTTTCCTGCTCCAAGGCGGCTGTCTGACATCCTAGATGCGCTCTTGCGCCGCAGTTGGACAGCCCGCTCACGCTTGCTTGATCACACGTGTTGAATTGTGGGCCTCTTTGCGCCCTAATACGCTGGATTGAAACATTTCACGCCCCGTCAAAGCATATTTATTGCAGATCAAGACGTTTTCCCGCCCAGCAGGGTTTGACTTGGGGCGCGCAGCCCTTTAGAGGACGGGTCTGAATTGACGCGTCGCCGCGAATCCGCAGCGCGCAGCTTATACTAGATGGAGACGGAGCGATGAAGCGCACCTACCAACCTTCGAACCTCGTTCGTAAGCGCCGCCACGGTTTTCGTGCGCGCATGGCAACAAAAGCCGGCCGTAAGATCATTAATGCGCGCCGCGCACAGGGCCGGAAAGAGCTGAGCGCGTAATTCGCGCCCAAGCCTTAACGCTATGACACCGCCGGAGACCGACCTGATTGGCACAACCGCCAACGGGGCAACGTCTCCGGCGGTTTTGTCATGCCCATCTCTTACCGTATTGACCCAACGGCGTGACTTTCAGCGCGCGGCTCGGGGCAAACGCGTTGCGATGTCCGGTTTTGTCCTGCAAATGCTGCGTCGCCCCGATGGCGATGCCGAAGGCATACGCATCGGATACACTTGCTCCAAGAAAGTCGGCAATGCTGTCGCGCGCAACCGCGCCAAACGCCGCCTGCGCGAAATTGCGCGTGCAGTACTGCCAACCGAGGGGCGCGTTGGCCACGACTATGTCCTGATCGGGCGTAATGGTGCCACTGCCGCCCTGCCCTTCTCCCGATTACTAGATGATCTGCACAAGGCATTGGCTATACTGCATGGCCCGAAAAAATGACGGTTCTGGTTCGAATCATCGCTTTGCCTATTCGCGCGTACAGACTTGTTTTCAGCCCGTGGGTCGGGTTCAATTGCCGCTACCAACCAACCTGTTCGGCCTACGCTCTTGAAGCGCTAGAAAAGCACGGACCGATCAAAGGCAGCTGGCTTGCCGCCCGCCGCATCGGGCGCTGCCACCCGTTTGGCGGCGACGGCTATGATCCTGTTCCAGAGAAGGACTGATAGTGGATACCGGATTTTTCAAATGGGTCTGGCGCTTCAATGCCATCGCCATCGGTTTCGCAGTTCTGACATTGCTCTTCTTGATCGGCTGGCAATTGAGCCGTGATTTCCGTGAGGCCCGCTTTGCCCCCAAAGAATCCACCGCCGTCGCGCTGATGGCGCCTCAAAAGGCCAGCACATCCGCGCATCCCCTTCGTTTCGGCGTTCCGCAGATACCAAACGGATCGCAGCCCTATGCTCTGCCATTGTATCTGGAGCAAACTGACAGCGACCAAGGCTATGGCCGACAAACCAACAACGCTTTGGTCAACTTTCGGATTGTTAATATCGAAGGACAGACCAACCGCTGGCTTTTTGCGCAAACGGATCGCCTGATAATCGAAACCCGCGATCTAATTTTAGCCTCAGCCGATACTGATCAGAAACTGGGGCAAATCATGGTCGTGATAGAGCAGGACACTGACGGGAACGGCCACCTATCCGAGCGTGACGATAAAACCCTCTATCTGACAGACGCCAGATGGAGCGTTCCGGTGCAAATCGCTAAGAGCGTGCGCGCGTTGCTAGCCGTGTCTACACAAAGTGCGACGCAGGCTGACGTGATATTCGAAACAACCAAGGGCACCCATGCTGCCCGTATATCACTGCCGGAGGGCATTACCCTTTCCGAGCAGGCATTCAGCCCGAACGACTAGCTTACTGCTTTTCAAATGTGATGATCACTTCGCCAATGTCAGCACCAAATTTCTTCATATAGGCGCGGTTGAGCACACGACCCCCGCCCATATCCCACATCCAGTCGTTGAAACTCACCCGCAGCGAGCCTTCTGGCACGGGCAGATCGATGCGGTAGGTCCAGTTGAATGTATCGCCACGTTCTTCACCCTTGGCTGTGCCAATGACGCCGTCTGCAGAACCAGTCCAAGTCTGGTCTGCCACCCTGGGGCCAGTCTTTTTCAGGTACCAGATCCGCTGTTCGGTAGTGCCTTCAGCGTAGGTGAAATCCTCTACCAGCTTCAGTGTGGTCCCATCCCAAGTTCCCGTTACAACGACGTCGAACCGCCGCCGGACCGTGCCGAACACGTCCTGAAACTGTCCTTTTGCCAGCACGCGACCATCAAAATATTCCTCAAGATTGAAATCACCTTTTGACATCTTTTCGTCGTCAAGCGCGGGCTTAGCTATGCAAGCACCCAACATCATCGTCGCCACAAGAAATACAAACCGCATACCGCTTCCTCCAAGCCCTTTAGTTCAGAAGTAACGTGCTATAAATAAAATCAACCGCCAAAGGACGACGACATGCTTGATCAACCCGAAGACATCCACGCGCTGTTCAAAGGCGCACCACAAACCACCGAGTTCAAAAAACTACGCAAGCGCATTGTGCGTCAAACCCGCGAAGCGCTTGATCAATACGGCATGATTGAGCCGGGCACGAAATGGCTGGTTTGTCTGTCAGGCGGCAAAGACAGCTACACACTTCTAGCGGTCTTGCATGAGCTCAAATGGCGCGGCCTGCTACCGGTTGAGTTGCTTGCCTGTAATCTTGATCAAGGCCAGCCGGGGTTTCCAGCAACCGTCCTGCCCGAGTTTCTTGAGAGAATGGGCGTACCCCATCGAATTGAATATCAGGACACCTATTCTATCGTGATGGACAAAATCCCCGCCGGCCGCACCTTTTGTGCGCTCTGCTCGCGGTTGCGACGTGGTAACCTCTACCGGATCGCACGTGAGGAAGGGTGCTCTGCCGTTGTCCTAGGGCATCACCGGGACGACATTCTTGAGACCTTTTTCATGAACCTCTTTCACGGCGGAAGGCTGGCGACGATGCCGCCCAAGCTGCTGAACGAAGAGGGAGACCTGTTCGTCTATCGCCCTCTCGCACATGTGGCCGAGACCGACTGCGAGAAGTTCTCGACCGCGATGAAATACCCGATCATTCCATGTGATCTGTGCGGTTCGCAGGACGGATTACAACGCCAGCAGGTCAAAGCGATTCTAGACGGCTGGGAACGCAACAGCCCAGGACGGCGTCAGGTCATGTTTCGCGCACTCACCAATGCTCGTCCTTCCCACCTTTTGGACCCTAACCTGTTCGATTTTGCGGGTCTGGTGCGAGAAAATGAAAATTTGAAATAGTTTTCAATTTGGTAGTTTCGATACGTTAACCCATGTTCGGGCAATGTTCCTCCACGATGTCAGCATCGGACTACATACGGTCCGTATCGGAGGGACACCTGTGCCACGAAAAACTAAAGATGGTAACGCGTTCAATGTTGCAGCCTTTCGGAAACAACTTTTTGATCTGCTGACAGCGCCACCTGCGCTGGCGTTTGTGCCTGCATTCTCACTTGCCGTATTTTGGTTCGGTGGCGATGGCGCGCTTCTGGTTTTCGCGGCCCTGGCTCCCGCCGCCTATCTGATTTCTGGCGGGATACATACGTCATCGGTGACGAAAGCGTCTGCCAATGGCTTGCTGCCACGGTCCGCCATGGCCGCACACTGCGAAGCAACCTTTGAAGTGGCCGCAGAAACTGGTCAGCTTTCTTGCATTTACGCCATTGAAATAGAAGATTTTGCAAATCTGACTGACCGATATGGGCCGGCCGCTGCCGACACAATTGTCGAACGGATCGGCGAACGTCTCAAGGCTGTAATGCGGGATGACGACGTCATCGGCCAGATCGGCGAGGCCCGCTTTGCTGTATGTGTCGCACCCGTCCGCCAACTCTCTCTGGAACTCTGCATTCAAATGGCGGGCAGGCTTCAGATGGGTGCTGAGGCGCCAATCTCCATTGACGGAACGGTAGTGTATGTGGATGCCACTATTGGCTTCTGCCAACATTCCCGCGCGCCAGAGCGCCAAGGCAAGCAATGGCTTGAAGCAGCCTGCATCGCGCTACGTAGCGCTCAGTCAAGGGGCGCCTCAAGCATTCGCGCCTATTCCGATCAGATGCACCAAGAGCGCAAAACGCGCCGTGCGTTGCATGAGGATGTCGCGGCAGCATTGGACGGTGGCGAAATCACGCCTTGGTTCCAGCCGCAACTTTGTACTGACACCGGCCGTATCACTGGATTTGAAGCACTTGCGCGATGGACCCACCCGGTTCGCGGTGTCCTGCAACCCGCAGATTTTTTGTCAGCTATTGAAAGCTCTAACCTGCTAGAGAGGCTTGCAGAAATTATGATGTACCATAGTTTTCGCGCGCTAAAACAATGGGATGCCGCAGGTGTCAACGTGCCGCAGATCGGGGTCAACTTCGCAGGCACTGAGCTGAGCAATCCGAGACTTTTGGAAAAGATCAAATGGGATCTGGATCGCTTCGAACTAACGCCTGACCGGCTTGCGGTTGAGGTTCTCGAAACAGTTGTCGCCAGCTCCCCTGATGACATAATTACAACTAATATCAATGCCCTGAGCGCTCTGGGATGCCGTATAGATCTAGACGATTTCGGCACTGGCAACGCCTCGATCGCATCAATCCGCCGCTTCTCGGTCAGCCGCATCAAGATTGACCGTAGTTTTGTTTTGAAAGCTGACTGCGATCCAGAGCAACAACGCATGATCAGCGCAATTCTCACTATGGCAGAGCGGCTGCAAATTGAAACTCTTGCAGAGGGCGTCGAAACCGTAGGTGAGCATGTGATGCTTGCACAACTTGGTTGCCAACATGTGCAAGGGTTCGGGATCGGGCGGCCCATGCCATTTGACCAGACGCTTGCATGGATCAGCGCCCACAATGCAAAGCTTCAGGAGGTGCCGGTCATCATGCAGAGCAGACGAAAATAACCGGAAATTAGCCCAAAACCTATGTGACAAAGGGGCAGCTAGCGGCGAATCCGCTTGACCTTTGGCGCGCCCCGTTGTGTACCCACCGGACAGTTTTCAGACATCAGGTGGCGGTGCCAATGGACGATCAAAACAAGAACCTTATCATTGCGACGGCGCTTAGCTTTGTCGTGATCCTTGTGTGGTTTGTACTCTTTCCACCTCCGGAGCCTGAAACGCCAATTGATGGCACGGTTGCGTCGCAATCAACGCCTGCCGAAGGTACGTTGGCAACGCCCAGCGCGGATGTTCCCGCCGCAAATCCGACGTCAACAGTCAGCACCGAAACAGCGCCAAGCGCGCTTGATAACGCAGCTCGTATCACCATTGAAACACCCCGCGTAAGTGGCTCTTTGTCACTGCTGGGTGGGCGCATTGACCAGCTGTCTCTGAATGATTACCGGACTTCGCTTGAAGAAGACGCGACCATTGTCGAAATTCTTTTCCCCGCGAATGAGGCAAATGCGCAGTACGCATTACACGGCTGGGCCGCAGCAGCAGGCGTTGATCCAACAGCAGTTCCTGGCCCCAACACTCTTTGGGAACTCGCGTCCGGAGACACACTTGGCACCGCTTCTCCTGTGACCCTGCGATGGGACAATGGCGCCGGACTGATTTTCTCCAAAGAGATCGCGATTGATGACGAATTTATGTTCACCATCACGCAGACTGTTGAAAATACTGGCAGCGCCGCTGCCTCTGTTGCGCCTTATGGCGTTCTTGCCCGTCACGGGATGCCCCCGGATTTGAAGAACTTCTTCATTCTCCATGAAGGTGTCGTTGCGATGACCGATGGTGAATACTCCGAAACTGACTGGAAAGACATGCCAGACTTCGAGTTCAACCAACGTGCAGGAGCCCGCACCAAGGAGCAGAACATAACCGAAAACGGCTGGATCGGATTCACCGATCACTACTGGATGAGCGTATTGATCCCAACTCAGGGCACCGCGTTCAAATCCGTCGCCAAATATGACGAGCGCCGTGATATCTACCAAACAGAAGCCGTTAGCCCGGTGCAGACTGTTGAGCCGGGTCAGACCATCACCAACACTACGCAATTCTTTGCTGGCGCAAAGGAATGGGATGTACTCAAGGCCTATGAAGAAGGCGGCGTTTATAACTTTATCGATGCGATCGACTGGGGCTGGTTCTCATTCCTGACCAAGCCGATTTTTTGGCTGCTTCATCACCTCAATCTCCTGATTGGCAACATGGGTCTTTCCATCATAGGTCTGACGCTGTTCATCAAAGCCCTGCTATTTCCGCTGGCGTACAAATCCTACGTTTCGATGGCGAAGATGAAAGAACTTCAGCCAAAGATGGAAAAGCTGAAAGAAGAAGCAGGCGACGATCGTCAGAAAATGCAGCAAGGCATGATGGCGCTCTACAAAAAGGAAAAGGTTAATCCAGCTGCCGGCTGTTTGCCTATCCTGCTTCAGATTCCGATCTTTTTCTCGCTCTACAAAGTGATTTTTGTCACGATCGAACTGCGTCACGCACCATTCTTCGGACCGTTTCAGGATCTAAGCGCACCTGACCCGACCTCTATCTTCAACTTCTACGGCCTGCTGCCATGGGGCACACCCGAGGTAGGCAGCGTTATGGCGTTGGTGTTTATCGGCATCCTGCCGCTACTGTTGGGTATTTCCATGTGGTTGCAGCAAAAGCTGAACCCGGCGCCCACCGATCCGACACAGCAGATGATCTTTGCCTGGATGCCTTGGGTATTCATGTTCATGCTGGGCAGCTTCGCCTCCGGTCTGGTCGTTTACTGGATCGCGAACAACACCATCACCTTCACCCAACAGTACCTGATCATGCGCAGTCAGGGGTACAAGCCTGACTTGTTGGGGAACATCAAAGGTAGCTTTGGCCGCA
>Ga0209345_10004659_pt1 | contig 13113 bp, 8 predicted proteins | sample Cruoilmetagenom7_FD_187294 | JGI IMG/M metagenome (GOLD analysis project Ga0209345, IMG submission 187294) | Oil polluted marine microbial communities from Coal Oil Point, Santa Barbara, California, USA - Sample 7 (SPAdes) (version 2) | ecosystem: Environmental > Aquatic > Marine > Oil seeps ...
TTGTTCATTGACTATGGCCCCATGTAAGCCTTCATACAACATTAAATCACTTCCTTTTCCAGCTTCTTCCCATGGAGTAAACTCTCCAGGTTTTTGACCATATGTTTCGGCTTCACCTAGAGAATGTAAGTAATAACGGCGATTACAGTAACCTTTTTTTCCATACGTTTTAAAAGTATTTTCTAAATCTTTTAAAATGTTAGCCTCAAACCCAAAATGACTAAAATTTCTCTTATCTTTTTGAGCTTGTTGAACCTTTTTTTTCATGGTTTTTCGGTCATAGCGGTGAAATGAGTCACCTTCTACTACAACAGGGTTTATGTTTTGCCTGTGAAAAATATGTTCAAATGCTTTTTTTACTGTAGAAGTTCCTGCACCAGAAGATCCTGTAACAGCAATAATTGGATGTTTTTTAGACATGGTTTTCACCTATTATGTTTTGTAATGATTGGGTGTCGATATCGTTAAAATTTGGATAGACTTTTTGAGCTTTAGAAAAATCTTGATTTTGTGTATATAAATTTGTTGTTACTATGGTTTTTATTCCAGCTTGAACAGCAGATTCTAGCCCAGCTTCAGAATCTTCAATGGCGACACAATTATCAGCGTCAATATTGAGTTTTTTTAGTGCATAGTTATATATATCAGGTGCTGGTTTTTTATTTGGAATAACATCGCCAGCAGCAATAACTTTGAAAAGTGATTCAGCATCGTTTCCTAATGTGGCTCTTAACAATGTTGCCACATTAATTGGTGTAGTTGTTGTAGATATAGCTAAAGTAATATTTTTAGATTTTGCTTGTTCAATTAATCTACGTACACCATTTCTCAAGGGAATTTTTCCAGCTTCTAATAATTTTACATAATGTTTGGTTTTACAAGCATGAAGGGATTTGATTTCTTCATTACTTAATACGGATTGTTTTAAAAAGTCAGATTGGTAAAATTTCATACGCTCCTTACCACCTGTTACTTTTAATAACAGGCCATATAACTCTTCATCCCAATGCCAATCTAGTCTTTTTTCTTTGAAAGCAAGGTTGAATGCTACACGATGACCATCACGTTCTGTGTCAGCCATCGTGCCATCAACATCAAATATTATGCATTGTAAACTCATGGCTTATTTATATTTATCAGCCATATCATCCATTGAAATAGGTTTGATCTTTGAAGCATTCCCTGAAGAACCAAATGCGTTAAAGCGATCGATACATATATCTCGCATGGCATCAGTTGCCGCACGCAAGAATTTACGGGGATCAAAGTTTGTAGGATTTTCAGCTAAAAATCTACGAACGGCTCCAGTTGAAGCTAAGCGTAAATCGGTATCAATGTTGACCTTACGAACCCCATGTTTGATCCCTTCCTGTACTTCTTCAACGGGTACGCCATAAGTTTCAGGAATATCACCACCATATTGATTAATAACTTTTAACCATTCTTGAGGAACAGCAGATGAACCATGCATAACCAAATGTGTATTGGGAATTTTGGCGTGAATTTCCTTAATACGTTGTATTGATAAGATATCACCAGTTGGCGGTTTTGAAAATTTATAGGCACCATGTGAGGTTCCACAGGCAATAGCTAAAGCATCTACATTTGTTTTTTCGACAAAATCTTTTGCTTCATCTGGATCTGTTAGTAGCTGATCCATAGTTAATACACCTTCAGCACCTGAACCATCTTCCTCAGCAGCTAAGCCTGTTTCAAGAGAGCCAAGTACGCCGAGCTCACCTTCGACAGATGCACCACATGCATGAGCCATAGATACCGCTTGACGTGTGATATCAACATTGTATTCATAACTAGATGGTGTTTTCATATCGGCCAATAATGAACCATCCATCATGACAGAAGTAAATCCTAGATATAAAGATTGCTGACAAACAGCAGGGGATGAACCATGGTCCTGATGTAATACAACAGGAATATCTGGCCATTGTTTAACAGCAGAAGACACTAAGCCTTTAATAAAGGCTGGCCCGGCATAATTTCTAGCACCGGCAGACCCTTGTAAAATAACAGGTGAATTTGTTTGTGAAGCAGCTTCCATAATGGCATGAATTTGTTCCATGTTGTTTACGTTAAAAGCTGGCATGCCATAACTATTTTCAGCGGCATGATCAAGTAATTGTCTTAATGATATTAATGCCATGATTATTTCTCCAATACTTTTGTAACAGTATTTACAATTTTCTCGGCTGTAAAACCAAAATGTTCAAATAGAACAGCACCCGGTGCAGATTCACCAAATGTGTCTTGTGAAATGACGGCACCATTAAGACCGACATATTTGTACCAAAAATCACCTTGTCCTGATTCAACAGCAATTCTGGCAGTAACAGAGCTAGGTAAAACACTTTCCTTGTATGCATCTTCTTGAATATCATAGATATTAGTACATGGCATAGAAACTACGCGAATTTTATCACCTAACTGTTCAGCTGCTTGCATAGCAATCCCAACTTCAGAACCAGTAGCAATAATTATGGCATCGGGAGTTCCAACTGAATCTTTTAAAATATATCCACCTTTAGCAATATCTTTGACTTGTTGTGATGTGCGTTCTTCTTTATTGGTGTTTTGACGGGTAAACATTAAACAGGTTGGGCCATCTACCTTTTCTATCGCAGACTTCCAAGAGGCAACAGATTCGACAGCATCGCATGGGCGCCAAATATTCATGTTCGGAATTAGTCGCAAAGAAGAAGTTTGTTCAACTGGTTGATGAGTAGGACCATCTTCACCTACGCCGATTGAATCATGGGTATAGACAAACAAGCCACGGATTTTCATTAAAGCAGCCATTCTAAGAGCGTTACGTGCATATTCTGAAAACATCAAAAATGTTGCCCCGTAAGGCATTAAACCGCCATGAAGCATCATGCCATTCATGATTGCAGTCATACCAAATTCACGCACACCATAAGATAAATAATTGCCAGTGAAATCAAGTTTAGCTGAATCGTTGACTGCTTTAGATCCTGACCAAAAAGTATTATTTGAAGGTGTTAAATCAGCCGAGCCACCAAACAAACCAGGAACTAAAGGTCCCAGTGCTTCTAATGCATATTTTGAAGCTTTACGTGTTGGCATCGATTCTGTTTCTGCTTGTGCTTTTTCAACAGCAATTTGTGCTTTTTCAGTGAAGTTAGCAGGTAACTCATTATTCATCCGGCGTGTATAATCAGCCGCTTGCTCTGGATATTTTGCAGAATAGTCAGCAAAAATTTCTTTCCATTCGGCTTCTTGTTTTTCGCCTTTTTCTACGGCAGACCATCCATCATAAATTTCTTGTGGAATCTCAAATGCTGGTGATGTCCAATTCAAGGCTTTGCGTGTGGCTGCAATTTCATCACTGCCTAAGGGAGCACCATGGCATTCATGTGAGCCTGCTTTATTAGGTGCACCTTGACCAATATTTGTTTTACAACAAATGATTGAAGGTTTACCCGTTTTCTTTTTGGCTTTTTTAATGGCCTTCTTAATAGCTTCGGGATTATGACCATCAATCTTTTGAACATGCCATCCGTAAGACTTAAATCTCTTAGCAGTATTATCTGTGAACCAGCCATCAACTTCGCCATCAATTGAAATATTGTTATCATCATAAAGAGCAATTAATTTGCCTAGGTTTAATGTGCCTGCAAAAGAACAGGCTTCATGTGAAATACCTTCCATTAAACACCCATCGCCTAAAAACACATAAGTATTGTGATCAACTATATCTAAATCTTCTTTATTAAATTCTTTGGCCAGTAATTTTTCGCTTAATGCCATACCAACAGCATTGGCAATACCTTGACCTAGTGGTCCTGTAGTCGTTTCAACACCCGGTGTGTAACCATATTCAGGATGACCTGGAGTTTTAGAATGTAATTGTCTGAAATTTTTAATATCATCCATTGATAAATCGTAACCAGTTAAATGCAATAATGAATACATCAGCATAGAGCCATGACCATTTGATAAAACAAATCTGTCACGGTTTGACCACTTAGGGTTTTTAGGATTATGGTGCATGAAATCGTTATACAAGACTTCAGCCATGTCAGCCATACCCATTGGAGCGCCGGGATGACCAGAATTTGATTTTTGTATGGCATCCATTGAGATAACACGGATAGCATTAGCAAGTGTAGTTCTTTTTGACATAATATTATGAGCTCAATAATTATTTTAGAGCCCATATTATATCAGAGCATCAATAAACAAAAGTCACAATTATTTATGTGAAGTATAATTTATACTTATGTATATTGAGTTTTATTTCATTATTGATTTTTATTAAATAAATTGAATTAACTATTGCTAAAATTTTTTTTTCTGTTAAATTGAGCACATAGTTTTTAGACAAGTTGTCTAACAAATCTATACTTTATAACGATGAGGCGAGAGACAGGCTCGAAGACCCTCAGGCAAATATTACGAATAATCATTTTCTAATTAGTGCCAAATCCTGACCAAAATTATTTGGTAAATATAAAGAGAGCATTATGAACACAATACAACACTCAAAATTTTTCTATACATCCCATTCTGCGGATACATTTACTATTTGTTTTAAAATGATGAACAATTCATGTTGTTTATCAGTTTGTACAATTATGTGTTGTTCTATGTGCATGTCAAATATGCGATAGTCTTTAAATCTTAATATATCTAACTTAACTTAACAAAAAAAATAAGATTTTCAGGCCATTGCTGATGATAGGCATACCTGTATTGTTGTGCACCCATCATCTGAAATTGTCTGAATCTCGATAACGAAATTTATCTCAGGAGATACAAAATGACAACAAATTACCATTTCGACACATTGCAATTACACGCAGGGCATGAGCCTGATGCGGCGACTAATTCTCGTGCTGTACCTATTTATCAAACCAGTTCTTATGTGTTTAACAACTCAGAACATGGTGCCAATCTTTTTGCTTTAAAAGAATTTGGCAATATTTATACCCGCATTATGAATCCAACTACAGATGTGTTCGAAAAGAGAATTGCAGCATTAGAAGTTGGAGTGGCCGCTGTTGCTGTGGGTTCTGGACAGGCTGCACAGTTTATAGCATTAAATAATATATTAGAAAGTGGTGATCATTTTGTATCATCGCCTTATATTTATGGCGGCAGTTACAATCAATTTAAAGTAGCGTTCAAAAGATTAGGCATTACTGTTGATTTTGCAGAAACAGATACAGCAATAGACATTGAAGCACAAATTACGGATAAGACAAAAGCCATCTATTTAGAAACTATCGGTAACCCAGGTTTTAGTGTACCTGATTTTGAAGCCGTTGCAAAATTAGCCAAAAAACATGATATCCCACTAATTGTTGATAATACATTTGGAGCAGGCGGTTATTTGTTTCAGCCATTAAAGCATGGTGCAAATGTTGTTGTTTCATCAGCGACTAAATGGATTGGAGGGCATGGAACTTCAGTTGGTGGTGTCATTATTGATGGCGGTAACTATAATTGGAACAATGACAAGTTCCCTGCATTTTCAGAACCATCAGAAGGTTATCATGGATTGGTTTTTGGCGAAGTGTTTGGCGAAGGTAATGGTCTGGGATTGCCCAATATTGCTTTTGCAATCAGAACACGAGTAGAAGGTTTACGTGATTTTGGTCCAGCATTAAGTCCATTTAACTCATTTCAATTAATACAAGGGCTTGAAACTTTATCGCTTCGAGTTGAACGCACTGTAGAAAATGCACTAGAAGTAGCCCAATGGTTAGAATCTCATCCTCAAGTTGAAAGTGTTAATTATCCAGGATTGGCATCAAGTACAGCTCATACAAATGCTAAGAAATACTTAAAAAATGGATTTGGTGGAGTGTTGTCATTCATTGTGAAAGGTGATTTAGATGATGCGCGAATTTTTGTTGATTCATTAAAGTTAGTGAGTCACTTGGCTAATGTGGGTGATGCCAAAACTTTGATTATTCACCCTGCATCAACAACACATCAACAACTCAGTTTAGAAGAACAACAATCCGCAGGCGTACTGCCAAACCAACTTAGATTATCAGTAGGAATAGAACATGTTACAGACATTAAAAACGACTTACAACAAGCCTTTGACAGCATCACAAATAGAGTTAAAGCCAAAATCGTTGCCTAATCACAGTTTTAAGATTCATGATCCCATTGAGCTAGAATCTGGTGAATCATTAAGAAACTTGACCATAAGTTACAGCACTTATGGTCAATTAAACAGTGATGCCAGCAATGTGATTTGGGTTTGTCACGCACTCACTGCGGATGCCAACCCAAAAGAATGGTGGGCAGGTTTGGTAGGTAAAAATGACTTATATAATCCAGAAGATTATTATATCGTTTGTGTGAATATCATTGGTTCAGCTTATGGGTCAACGTCACCTTTGAATTGTGAGGATAAAAAACGTTACCACAATTTCCCACATATCAGTATTAGAGACAATATAATAGTATTTGATAAACTTAGGCAGTACCTTGGTATCAATAAAATTCATACTTTAATTGGTGGTTCTATGGGTGGACAACAAGCGATTGAATGGGCAATTATTGATGATAACATTTGTAAAAATTTAATTCTGTTAGCCACCAATGCTGTGATGACGCCTTGGGCAGTTGCATTAAACCAATCACAAAGATTAGCCATTAAGGCCGATCAAAGTTGGGGGAAAAAACATGAAAATGCTGCTAAATCAGGGCTCAAAGCAGCCAGAAGTATTGCATTATTGAGTTATCGTAATAATCAAGCCTATAACAATACCCAAGGTGATATTTTTGGTTTTAACAAAACAGTTAAAGCTGTCAGTTATCAGGATTATCAAGGTGATAAATTGGTTAATAGATTTAACGCTTACAGTTATTATGCCTTAACAAAAACCATGGATTCGCATGATGTAGGTCGTGATCGAGGTGGTGTGGCAATGGCTTTAAAATCAATTAAAGCCAATACTTTGGTGATTGCAGTATCTTCTGATTTATTATTTCCGATTGAGGACTCTGAATTATTGGCAGAGCACATTCCTAATGCCGAACTAATTGTTATTGAGTCAGATTTTGGTCATGATGGATTTTTAATAGAGACAGTTAAAATTGGCAATAGTATTAAAAAGTTTTATCAATCACATGCTGATACAAAACCCCATAAAAACATAGGGTTGTTTGGTTTTGGTTGTGTTGGTCAAGGTGTTTATCAGTTGTTACAAAACTCTAATATTCCTAATCAGATAAAATCAATCGCGGTAAAAAATGAATTCAAAGCACGAAAAACAGGACATGAATTAATAACCACCAATCATTATCAATTGTTTCAAGATACTCAGATTAAAACCGTTATTGAAGTGATAAATAATCCTGAACAAGCTTATAACATTGCTAAATTTTCGATAAACAGCGATAAAAACTTTATAACAGCCAATAAAAAAATGGTGGCCAATAATTTAGCAGAAATCATTGGTTGGAACAAAGAGAATAAAGCCACAGCATTATATGAAGCGGCAGTTGCTGGATCTATTCCGATAATCAGGAATTTGGATACATACTTAGATTACAAATATACGGATAATATTCGGGCGATTGTTAATGGTTCTAGCAACTATATATTGACGCAAATGTTTAAGAATAATAGCAGTTATGATGATGCATTAAAACAAGCACAAGATTCTGGTTTTGCAGAATTAGACCCGATTGATGATGTAGGTGGTTTTGATTCTAAATATAAATCAGTTATTTTGGCAGCCCACGGTTTTGGCTTACTTTGTCACCCTGATGAAGTCAAAAATTTTGGTATTCAATCGATTCAAACTTCGGATATTCAATTTGCTCTAGATAATAAAATAACCATTAAGCTAGTGGCTTCAATTAAACGCAATGAAGACAAGGGCATTAGCGTGACTGTTATGCCACAGTTTGTTGAGAATAGTGATGAATTGGCAAAAATTGATAATGAAAATAATTTAGTTATTGTGAACAACAATGAAACTGATTTTCTTTTCAACGGTGCAGGAGCAGGGAGTATCGCCACTGGTACAGCCATATTAGCTGATTTAAGAGCCAGTCAAAATAATTACCGTTATCAATATCACATAGACAAAAACTTAGGCATAAACAATGATTTTGATGTTAAAGTTTACATCAATAAAAGGTGTTTCAACGAAAAAATTGAAAGAAAAATAATCACAGAAACATATAATTATTTAATTGTAGAATTAAATTATCAAGAACTAATCTCAATGAAACTGGACGATGTATTTGTCGCCATAATTAAATAGGTAAAACATGAGTAACAAAGATAATCAAGATCATTTTGAAACACAAGCCATCAGAACTCAGATTGAACGTACACAATTTCTAGAACACTCTAGCCCTTTGTATTTAAGCTCTAGTTTTGTTTTTGAAGATGCAGAGGACATGCGTGCTTCATTTGCTGAAGAAAAACAACGCAATATCTATAGTCGATTTTCTAATCCAAACACATCAGAATTTGTGGAGAAAATTTGTCAAATGGAAGGCGCAGAGGATGGTTATGCATTTGCCACAGGAATGGCGGCTATTTATTCAACATTAGCAGCGCTTTTAAACAGTGGTGACCATATTGTTTCTGCTCGCAGTGTTTTTGGTTCGACTCACACTCTATTTACGAAATATTTTCCTAAATGGAACATCACTACCAGTTATTTTGATGTTGATGAAGTGGATAAAATTGAAAGCTTAATCACCAAAGATACTAAGGTTTTATTTGCTGAGTCGCCAACAAATCCAGCAGTTGATGTTTTGGATTTAGATAGGCTGGGACAAATCGCTAAAAAGCACAATTTGTTATTAATCATAGACAATTGTTTTGCTACACCTTATTTACAAAACCCGATTAAATTTGGCGCTGATCTGGTTATTCATTCAGCCACCAAGTTAATCGATGGTCAAGGACGTGTATTGGGTGGAGTGACAGTTGGGAATGCTGAGTTAATTAAAGATATATATTTGTTTTCGCGTAATACAGGACCTTCTTTATCTGCCTTTAATGCTTGGATTTTATCAAAGAGTTTAGAAACATTGGCAGTAAGATTAGACCGACATTGTGAAAATGCATTAAAAGTAGCTGAGTATTTAGAGAGTCACGATAAGGTGAACTGGGTCAGGTATCCTTTTCTGAAATCTCACCCACAATATGAAATAGCCAAAAAACAAATGAAAGCTGGAGGTAATGTTGTCGCCTTTGAAATAAAAGGCGGTATAGAGCAGGGCAGACAATTTATTGATGCGATAAAAATGTGTTCATTGTCAGCAAACTTAGGTGATACAAGAACAATTGTGACACATCCTGCTTCCACAACTCATTCCAAATTAACCGAAAAAGATCGACTTAGCGTCAGTATTACCGATGGCTTGGTGCGTGTATCGGTGGGCTTGGAGCATGTAGAGGATGTTATTAATGATTTAAAACATGCTTTGGGTTAAATTTAATATTTAGTGCTTAAGTGCTAATTATTAAAGTCATAAAATACCCACCGATGACTAACCATGAAAACAAAATCAATGCTAATAATACTGGTTTCCAACCAGATTGTTTAAATTTACCTAAGTGTGTTTCCATACCAAGGGCGGTCATTGCCATAGTTAATAGGAAAGTATCAATGATATTTATATTGTCAACTATTTGTGTCGGGAGTAAATTTAAAGAATTGAAGCCTGCAACAACAATAAATAACACAGCAAACCATGGTACGACTAATTTGGTTTTTACACTAGCTTTAGAATTTGAAGAATTTACTAGAAATAACCCCAATAACAATAACATTGGCGCGATTAGCATCACTCGCGTCATTTTGACTATCACTGCAGTATCACTAGAAATGTTATCAATTGCCCCACCAGCTGCCACCACTTGAGCAACTTCATGAACACTGCTTCCAACGTATAATCCGTATTGCGTTACATCCATGTCCAATAGTCCAGATTTGAACATGATTGGAAATAAGAACATTGAGATTGTACCAAACAAAACAACAGTACCAACAGCAATGGCGGTTTTATGAGGTTCTGATTTTAATACATCTTCTGTAGCTAATACTGCAGCAGCACCACAAACAGCACTGCCAGATGCAATAAGGATGGCAGTGTGCTTATCGATTTTTAATAGTTTTATTCCAACTATTGTACCAATTATCATCGTGCTTGTTAACATAATGATTGAGAGAGATAGACCTTCTAATCCAACACTTGCTATTTGCTGAAAAGTGATACGAAAACCATAAAATACAATAGCAATACGCAATAATGTTTTTGCAGAAAAGAGTATGCCTGGTAACCAACTACTAGGAATTTTGTGACGTACCGTATTGGCAAAAATAATACCTAAAATAATACCAACTACTAATGGACTGATTGCAAGGTTTCGTATAGCAGGAAGTTTAGCAACATAAACAGCAATGATTGCAATGATTGAAACCAATGATATTCCATAGGCTTTATTAATAAGACTATTTGGCTGCCCACCATTGCTTTTGTTTTTATCCACAATTATATGTTTATTTAGTGATGGGCGGGGCCCATCTTACGTTTAAAACTGAGTAACTTACAATTAACTTCCATGTAGGATACGGACTCTAACCGTACCATCTATGTCTTTGAGTTGTGATTTTAAATCATCGACATCTTTTCCATCTACATCCATGATAACATAACCAATTTCACCAGCAGTTTGTAAATGCAGTGCTGTAATATTCATACCAAGAGAAGAAAAAACATGATTAACCTTCTCTAAAACCCCTGGTTTATTTTTATGAATATGCATGATACGACTTCGACCTTCTTGCAGTTCTGGAATAGCCACTTCTGGGAAATTAACGGCGGATGAGGTACTGCCATTGTTAGAATATTTTAACAATTTGTGAGTCACTTCATTGGCAATATTTACTTGAGCTTCTTGTGTGCTACCACCAATATGTGGTGTGATGATTACTTGATCGTATTGTGTTAACTTTGAGACAAATGGATCATTATTACTGCTAGGCTCTTCAGGAAAGACATCTAATGCAGCACCTGCAATTTTATTTGAATCTAAAGCATTGATTAAATCACCAATAACGACAACATCTCCACGAGATGCATTAATCAATAAACTGCCTTCCTTCATTAAATCGAACTGATCCTTGCCAATCATGTTGTTTGTTTCAGGAGTTGAAGGAACATGTAGAGTTAGCACATCAACTTTCTCTAATAATTTATTTAACGAAGAAACATTTTTAGCATTTCCCATGGGGAGCTTATTCTCAACATCGTAAAAATATACTTTCATTCCAAGTGATTCTGCAATAACGCCAAGTTGTGAACCAATATGTCCAAATCCAACAATACCTAATTTTTTACCACGAATTTCATACGAACTATTAGCTGATTTAATCCATTCCCCACGATGTGCGGCTGCATTCTTTTGTGGAATTCCACGCATTAAAAAGATTATTTCGGCTAAAACTAATTCTGCAACCGAACGGGTGTTTGAGAAAGGCGCATTAAAAACGGGTATGCCATGGTGTCTAGCCAACTCTAAATCAATTTGGTTAGTCCCAATACAAAATGTACCAATTGCCATAAGCTTATCGCAAGCAGCAAGAATGTCTTTATTAATGAATGTGCGAGATCTTATGCCAAGAATATGGGCATCGGATAGGAGTTCTTTTAGTGCTTCTGGTTCAGGAGAACCTTTGAGATAATGAATATTTTCATAACCGTCATTTCTGAATGATTCTTCTGCTAATGGATGGACACCTTCTAATAAAACTACCTTTATTTTCTCTTTACTTAATGAGAGCTTGCTCATAATCCTATCTTATCCTATATAATTGGGAACTTTAAAATCCTTATTGTAACCGCTGATGGAAATAACTGAAATTATTAATTGCCTAAAATTAGAGATTGCTAATATAGAGCATTCAACTGAGCCAACTGAATTGCTTAACTATGGTCAAGATTGGACGCGTTTTATTCAAGTCAATGCCGCTTGTGTTTTGTTCCCAAAATCAGTGGAAGAAGTTCAAATTATTATCAAACTAGCTAATAAACTTAAGTTTAAAGTTGTTCCATCAGGTGGAAGAACAGGATATAGTGGAGGTGCTGTTGCTAGTAATAATGAATTTATTTTGTCATTAGAAAAAATGCGTTCTGTATTAAATTTTAATGCAGATGATTCTCAAGTGACGGTTCAAGCTGGTGTAATAACTGAACAATTACATAAATTTGCTGAAGAAAAAGGATTGTTTTATCCTGTAGATTTTGCTTCCAGTGGTTCAAGCCAAATTGGTGGGAATATTGCTACTAATGCTGGTGGAATTCGTGTCTTAAGATATGGTATGACCCGTGATTATGTGGCTGGATTAAAAGTAGTAACTGCAACAGGTGAAATTTTAGAATTAAACCAAGGATTGATAAAAAATGCTACAGGTTATGATTTGCGTCATTTGATGATAGGTTCTGAAGGGACGTTAGGTATTATAGTTGAAGCAACCATGCAACTAGTTAAACCACCGGTAGAACAGTCTGTCATGCTGTTAGCTTTATCATCACTTGATTCGGTTATGCGTGTATTTAGCCTAGCAAAAAAAGAGTTAACTCTATCAGCCTATGAATTTTTTACTGATATTGCTTTAAATCATGTCTGTAGTCACAGAGGACTTGATCAACCCTTTGATGATTCAGCCCCTTGTTATGTTTTATGTGAATTTGATGAAAATGAAGAAGCTGTTATGCAAGTATTTGTACAAGGTATGGAAATAGGTGATATTCTAGATGGAGTTATTAGCCAATCACGTGATCAAGCTAATCAATTTTGGCAATACCGTGAAGGCATCAGCGAATCAATAGCGCATTATTCGCCTTATAAAAATGATATAGCTGTTAAAGTTTCACTTGTTCCTGAATTCATGAATAAGTTAGATGTACTTGTGAAAAAACATTATCCACAATTTGAACTGGTTTGGTTTGGGCACATAGGTGATGGAAACTTACATCTAAACATAATAAAACCTGATGATATGTTAATCCCAGATTTTCAAATTGAATGTGAAACGGTTAATAAACATGTTTATGGTTTAATTCAAGAAATGGGTGGAAGTA
>Ga0209345_10004660_pt1 | contig 13112 bp, 7 predicted proteins | sample Cruoilmetagenom7_FD_187294 | JGI IMG/M metagenome (GOLD analysis project Ga0209345, IMG submission 187294) | Oil polluted marine microbial communities from Coal Oil Point, Santa Barbara, California, USA - Sample 7 (SPAdes) (version 2) | ecosystem: Environmental > Aquatic > Marine > Oil seeps ...
TTTCAACAGTTAAACGAACCCAGTCTTTGATTGGAATATCTTTAGTACGAGACATTCTCCAGATATCACCAGCTTCACATTCAAAAGACATCATTTCACCGTCAATTGAACCAGTTACAGTTACAGTACCAGCTTCAGCAAGTTCGAATGTAGTTGGGTGAGAACCATACTCTTCAGCTTTTTGAGCCATAAGACCGATATTTTGCATAGTACCCATTGTAGATACATCGTACTGACCATTTTTAACACAGTCAGCAACCATTTCAGCGTGAAACATTCCGTAAGTAGAATCAGGAACAACAGCAACACACTCTACAGCAGCACCAGTTCTATCCCATTGTTTACCACCTTCACGAACAACAACTGGCATTGAAGCATCAATAATTACATCGTTAGAAGCATTGAAGTTAGTTGTACCTTTATCAGAATCAACCATAGCAATCTTCGGAGAGTCAGCTTCAACAGCAGCTAAGAAAGCAGCTTTAATTTCAGCTTCTTGAGCATGACCTGAAATTTTCTTTTCTAAATCAGACATACCTTGGTTAGGATTAACATTTAACTCTGCAAATGTATCTGCATATTTTGCAAACACTTCTGGGAAGAATGCTTTAAAACCATGACCAAACATAATTGGATCAGAGATTTTCATCATTGTTGCTTTTAGGTGTAGTGACCATAAAACATCATTTGATTTAGCATCTTCGATAGTTTTCTTGTAAAAAGTGTTAAGTGCAGCAATTGACATAAAAGTACCATCAAGGATTTCACCATCAAGAGCATCAACAGAAGTTAACTCTTTACCGTTAAGTGCGATTGTAACTTTTTGTGCTTTTTCAACAGTAACTGATTTCTCGTTACCAAAAAAGTCTCCATTACCTTCCATGTGAGCTACATATGACTTAGGAGCTTCTGGGAATGCACGTAGTTTATGTGGGTTGTTTTGAGCAAACTTCTTAACAGCTGCTGCAGCACGACGATCAGAGTTACCTTCACGAAGAACAGGATTAACCGCTGAACCTAAACATACACCATACTTAGCTTGAATAGCTTCTTCATCAGCATTTGCTGGATTTTCAGGGTAGTTAGGAATATCAAAACCTTGACCTTGAAGTTCAGCGATACAATCTTTAAGTTGACCAACTGAAGCAGAAATATTTGGAAGTTTAATAATATTTCCATCTTCTTGAAGAACAACCTCACCTAGTTTTGAAAGTTCATCTTCTGCAAGACCCATTGCAGCTAAAACTCTACCAGCTAGTGAAATATCACTAGTAACTACTTCAACGCCTGCTGCTTTAGTAAAAGCATTAACGATTGGTAATAACGAATAAGTTGCTAAAGCCGGAGCTTCATCAATTTTTGACCAAATTATTTTTGACATATTTTGTCCTAATATTAATTTTTACTTCTAATGGTAGTTTACACCCCATAGAAATTTACAAATCAATAATAACACTAAGATAGGTAATATTTGGTTACGATAAGTAAAGAATCATTTATATTTTTATTTTGTTTCATTTTGTAGCACGGCTAATGTTATCTAAATGTGTAGAATAGTTACGTGTAAAATCATGAGTACCATTCTTTGATTTCATGAAATACAAGTAAGGTGTTTTAGCAGGAAACACAGCCGCTCTAATTGCATCAAAGCTTACGTTACAAACAGGAATAACTGGTATTCCTGCATGTTTATAAGTGTTAAATACTGAGCTATCTTCCCTAATTCTCTTTGGTGTAACTTTAATATGTGAATATTTACCATAATTTAGTGTTCCATCCATTTGTAGCTTCATCCCTTTCTTAATTCTATTTTGAATTACAGAACTAACTATTGGCATCTCCTCTACATTGGCAGATTCTTTTTGTATAACTGAAGCAATTGCTACATATTGAAACCATTTTTTTTCATTATATTTACCAAATAACTTAGCAGATAGTTTCTTCATTTGACTAAGTGATTTTGCTAAAAGCAATCTTATCAATTCTTCTTCTGTAATTCCAAGTGGAATTTTATATGTATTTGGAACAAATACACCCTCTTTTTGTACACTATACATATCATATGCTTTTTGAAGTCTTTCCCTGTCTAGCCTTAGGTTCTTTGAAAGTTGATTTAAAAATATATAAGTTGTTTCACCAGGTATTAGTGTAATATTTCTAAGGGCTGCTTTGGCATGTGTAAGTTTGTATAAAAACTCACCTTTACTTAAACGTGTAGTACCAATATTAATCCATCCACTTTGTGGAGAACCAGTAACCCTAAGTAACAGTGAATCAAGTTTAGTAACATTATAATTTTTATGTGCTAGTTGTGATATAATTTGATTAATAGAGCCCTTAGGTATATATAGTACTTTTGAGGTATTCATAGGCTTATTTAGGTAGTACATGAACGATAAAACAATTATTAGCATAATTTCTAAAACATATTTTATTATTACAAGCTTTTTACTATTCATATTTTTAACACTTTTTATGACATTTATAATTTTAAAAAATGGGCTTTATATAAACGATATATCTCTACCAAATCTTAAAATTAAGCAATTATACATTAAATGGAATGAAAAATTAGATATTTCTATTAAAGAATCTGTAATTGTCAAAGACAATGATCAACTAGATACAAAAATAGACTATAAAAATATCTATAAAACTATTAATAAACTACCATATTTTTACAATTTTATTGAAAGAATTAATTTAGAAAAAATAATTTTTAATGAGATATCTGCTTCTTTTAAATATGCATCTAAAGAAGATGGCTATATTAATCTTACCTCCCCTACTCTTTTATTAAAAAGCTCATTCAACTTTGAAGACAATTTACTAAATATTAAAATAAAAAAGTTTTATGATAAAAAAAGAGATATTGATATAGATGGAAACGTTGTGTTAGATGGCAAAAATCATAACACAACAGCCTCATTAGGGATAAATATACATAATGACATATATGCAAAACTACTAATCTATACAAATAAAAACAAACTATATTACAGAGCAAACTCTCTTAAAGATATAAAAGATATTACATATACAATGAAGCTTCTAAACCTACATGAGGATGTTAAGTACTGGGCATATGAAGCTATAGACTTTTCATCTATCTCTATAAATAAAATTCATGGATGGGTTGACTTTAATGATATTGATAATGCATATAAAAATATATATGCACATGCCATAGGAAAAAATCTTAACTATACTTATAATAAAAATCTAGATTCTATCCATACAAAAAGTACGAGTGTTGAGTTTAAAGATGGTATCCTCAATATTCGCCCAAAACAACACTATACATATAACTCTAAACTAGATAAAAGCTGGTTGAAAATAGACTTTACAAAAAAAGAGGAACTTCTATCACTCTATCTTCTTTTTGATGGAAAACTTGATAAAGACACACTTGGTATATTAAAAGAATACAAAATTGATGTTCCTTTTTTACAAAATAGTGGCTCAACAAAAACAAACTTAACATTAAAAGTAAACTTGAGAACAATTGATGTAAGTGCAAGAGGTGATTTTTTCAGCAAGAAAGCCAACTTTAGGTTTCATGGTTTTGATATTGATGTATTTGACGCTTATATATTGTTAGATAACTATGATGTCAAAATAAATAAAATGATTGCCAAATATCAAGATATTATCTCAACAGGTGTTGATGTTAAATTTAATGCAAAGAAAGGCTATGGAAATATAGACTTCAACATCAATAAAATAGATTTTAAAGAAGTAGAAATCTTCTTAAATACAAAGGATACTCCTTTAAAAGCAAAATATACTATCTCTAGCAAAGGTGACAACATTTCCCTTAGTAACTCATCTTGGAAAGTAAAAAATCATTCTATTGATGTTGCTAAGATAAGCTTACCATTTAACCTTGATACTCTAAAGGTAGATATTCCTGCAACCTTTGTAAACTCTAAAAATGTCAGTTCTGCTTATGTCTCCGGTTTAGTGGATTTTAAAAAAATAAAATTTGATTTAAATATAGATTTATTAAAACTATCAAGCAATGGAGTTGAGTTAACACAATCAAATACTCCACTCCTTTTTAGCTATGATGAAAGTTTTTATTTGAAATCTGAAAAAAGAATCAACTTTAAACTAAATTCTATGGATTCATTTATAAATAAAACTGTATTAAAATTCAATGCTAATGAGCTTGCACTAGATGAATCATATATAAATATTGGCAATATTATTAAAACAAAATTTTCTGCAAAATATATACATAAGAAGAATCAAGGTTATGTTCAAACAAGAAAATTAAGAATCAAAACAAAAGAATTTGGACCTATATACGCAAACAAAGAAAAAATCAGATTTGACATATCTAAAAATGATGATAACTTAATTATAAATTCTACAGATTTAGACTTATCATTTTCACACAAAGTTGGCATGTGGAAAGTAAATATAAATTCATTAACATCACTTTACGAAAACTCAAAACTATTACATAAATACAATGTTAAAAGTGGAAATGTCTCTATCTATAAAAAAGATGATAAAAATCATCTAGATTTTAATGCAAATATTATCTATCCATATAAACTATTAGTAAAAGACAATATTGAGATTGATAAGTACTTTGTTCAAGGAAAAATAGATAATCACTCTAAAATAGTATCTTTTAATATAAACGATAATGTTGATGTAATTATTGATGAAGATATAGATATCTCTATGAGCGATATAGGGATAAATACAAATGCTATTATAGATATAGTAACTGACTTAAATAAAGAAAATACTGATGCTAATGATATGATAGATACGACAATCAAGGCAACAAATTCATACTTATATATTAGCAAAGATAGGCATATAATCTCAGAAGAAATAAATTTACAATACTATAAAAATATTTTAACATCACAGTTAAAATACAAAGATGGAACTGCTAGATTAAAATATGAAAAAAGTAATTTTTATGCTTATGGAGAAAACTTCAATGATGAATTTATGGAGAATCTTTTTGCCTTATCAAGGTTTAAAGATGGTACATTTGACTTTAGCATGAGTGGTACTTTAAAAAAGTATGATGGTATTTTTACTATGAATAACACTGTCGTTATTGATTATAAAATTTTAAATAATGTACTTGCTTTTATAAACACCATCCCATCACTTGTTACCTTTTCACTTCCTGGTTATAGCTCTAAAGGTCTTAAAGTTAAAACTGCTTATATGAAATTTATCTCTCAAGATGATATTTTTAATATTAGTGATATATATTTAGATTCTAAAGAGATAGATATACTTGGAAGAGGAGATGCAAGTTTTAAAGATGACAATATAAACTTAGAGTTAAACCTTAAGACGGATATAGGAAGTAGCTTATCAAAAATTCCTATTATTGGTTATTTACTAGTAGATGAAGACAGTGTATCTACAACTTTGAGTATCACAGGTAATCTTACTGACCCGACGATTAAATCACTTCTTGCTAAAGAGATTGCTGTTGCACCATTAAATATATTATATAGAGCCTTAACACTTCCCTACCACCTAATAATAGGTGATGATGCCAATAAGACTAAAGAGAAGGAATAATTACTCATTTCTAAGTACAGTTAAAACATCAACCTCACTAGCTTTTTTTGCAGGATAGTAAGCAGAGGCTATTACAATTGCAAATGCTCCAAAAACAATCATAGCAAAGTCTTTTATGCTCAAGTCTAAAGGAAGTGTAGAAGTTGGATAAACATCTTTTGGTAAAGATACTATCTCAAATGTACTCAACACCCAAATAGAACTCAAACCAAGAACTATTCCAGCTAAAATCCCTGTTATCCCAATAACAATACCTAGATATAAAAAAACTTTTTTAATCTCTGTAGTCGTTGCACCAAGAGATAACAATAGTGCTATCTCCGCTCTTCTATTCATAACTGTCATTAAAAGCGAAGAGATAATGTTTATGGAAGCTATTAATATAATTAGCATTAATACTATAAACAATGATGCCTTTTCAAGCTCTAAAGCTGCAAAAAAGTTTACATTATCTTGCCACCAACCTTTAATACTAACATTAATGGGTAATTCCTCTTTAATCTTTAATATATCGGCATGTGGATTAGATGAAAAAATATGTATCCCATCATATTGATTAGATGGCATATTCATCATAGCTTGAAGAGAGGCTAAAGTAGTATAGCTATATGCTTTATCATAAGCAGAAAGACCGGAATCAAAAATACCTTTTACTTTAAATCTTTTAATTTTTGGAGTTATAGATAATCCACCTGGTTCTACATGTGTAAAAATATACATTAACTTATCATCAATATATAGATTAAAATCATCTTTTAGGCTCTTACCTATTAGCACATTAAACTTATTGAGTTGTAAACTACCTAAAGCATCTTTAATAACACTATTTACCTTAGCTTCATCTTCAAAGTTTACACCAAAGATGTAACCACCTTCTAGCTTTGTACCACTTCTTGTCATTACTGAAGACTGAACATAAGGGCTAAAATCAAGTTCTGGAAATTTTGATTCTAAATCTAGTAGAAGATTTTCATTTACTGAACCATAAAACTTTGGCAAAATAGTTAAAGGATAGTTCATAATAGTTAGTTTCTTTCTAAACTCATTATCAAAACCATTCATAAGAGCCATAGCCACTAAAAGAACAGTTACGCCCAAAGATATTCCTAAAAAAGCTAAAAGAGCAGATAAAAATATAAATGGCTGATCTTTATCGAATCTTAGAAACCTTTTTACAAGGTATGTAACTATATTTTTACTCAAGAAGCAACTGCACCGTTTCCAGCAAACACCCCCTTCTTGGGACCACTTTTTCCACAGCATTGTTTGTATTTTTTACCACTTCCACATGGACAAGGATCATTTCTTGCTATTTTTTTCTCTGAAGCAACTTCTTCATCTGAACTATTTTGAGAATGATTAAATATTCTTGCTGCCTCTTTAAGTCTTTGTTCTGCTGCTAATTGTTCTGCAATTCTAGCAGCTTCTTCTTCGGCAGATTCAACTTTAAACTGAATAATTTGAAGAGTTTTAATAGTGTTAAATTTAATATCATTTATAAGTTCAGTAAAAAGATTGAAACTCTCTTTTTTATATTCAACTAAAGGGTCTTTTTGGTTGTATGCACGAAGCCTAATACCAGTTTTCATATTATCCATAGCATAGAGATGTTCTCTCCAAGCATTATCTAATTCCTTTAGATAAAACTCTTTTTCTATCTCAACCCTTACATCATTTTCTAAAACACCCATTTTATCATCGTATGACTTTTTAGTAGTTGCAATAATACTCTCTTGTAGTTCTTCATATTCTAAAGGTGCTAATTCTTCAATATCTAAATCAAAATTAATTTGTTCTTTTAAAAGTTCAGATACTTTTTTAAGATTAAAATCTTCTCTTGCTCCACCATCAAATATATCTGATATAAGTAAAATATTTTCTATATATTCTATTCTTATTTCATCTATTTTACTAGCTATATCATACTCTTTACTTAAAAGTTGATTTCTAAATTTATATACAATCTTTCTTTGCTCATTTGCAACATCATCGTACTCAACAATTTGCTTACGACCCTCATAGTGCATATTTTCAACTTTCATTTGAGCTTTTTCAACTGCACGAGTAACCATTTTTGATTCTATATACTCACCATCTTCAACACCAAGTCTTTCCATGATAGATTTAATCTTATCACTTCCAAAAATACGAAGAAGATTATCTTCTAGCGATAAATAAAACTGTGTGCTTCCTGCATCACCTTGACGACCACTTCTACCGCGAAGCTGATTATCAATACGACGGTTTTCATGTCTCTCCGTACCTACTATATACAATCCGCCAAGTTCTTTAACTTCATCATTTACTTTGATATCAACACCACGACCAGCCATATTTGTAGCGATTGTTACAGCACCCTTTGCACCAGCAGATTTAATAATCTCACCCTCTTGCTCGTGGTTTTTAGCATTCAAAACAGTATGTGCAATTTTCTCTTTTTTAAGAACTTCATGTAAAACTTCAGACTTTTCTATAGAAGCAGTACCGATTAAAACAGGTTGACCAGTTTTAGCTAGTTTTTTAATAGTGTTTATAACTGCTGAAAATTTCTCATCTTCAGTTTTATAAATAAGATCATTTAAATCTTTTCTTGAAATAGGAACATTTGTTGGAATTGATACAACATCAAGTGAATAAATTTGAGCAAACTCTGTAGCTTCTGTCTCAGCAGTACCAGTCATACCAGCTAACTTATCATACATTCTAAAATAATTTTGGAATGTAATATCCGCTAGTGTTTGTGTTTCTTCTTTAACCTCTACTTCCTCTTTTGCCTCAAGTGCTTGGTGAAGACCTTCACTAAAACGACGACCCTCACTTAAACGACCTGTAAACTCATCAACAATTACAACCTCACCATCATTTACAACATAATCAACATCTTTCTCAAATAGGTAATTTGCTTTTAATGCTTGATCTATGGCATGTGGAAGTGAAGCATTTTCAGCACTGTAAAGATTTTCAACATTAAAAAGCTCTTCTGCTTTAGTGATACCTTCTTCTGTGATAAGAACAACCTTGTCTTTTTCATCAACTGTAAAGTGTTCATCTTTAATCAGCTTCATTGCAATTGCATTTGCATCAGAATAATCTTGCATATTTCTATTTGTTGGCCCAGAGATTATAAGAGGTGTTCTAGCTTCATCAATTAAAATAGAATCAACTTCATCAACTATAACAAAAGCATGTGATTTTTGAGCCATTGTATCTGCTGAATAGCTCATATTATCTCTTAAGTAGTCAAATCCAAACTCATTGTTTGTTCCATAAGTAATATCACATTCATATGCAGCTTTTTTAACTTCTGGATCATGCATATCTTCAAGTATTGTGCCTACAGTGTAACCTAAAAAGTTATAAAGAGCACCCATTTCTTTTGCATCTCTAGAAGCAAGGTAATCATTTACAGTTACTAAATGAACACCCTTTCCTAGCATAGCATTTAAGATAATAGCAAGAGTTGCTACTAGTGTTTTACCTTCACCTGTCTTCATCTCTGCGATTCTTCCTTCATGAAGAACAATCCCACCAATAAGCTGAACATCAAAGTGTCTCATGTTTAAAACTCTTTTAGAAGCTTCTCTTGTTATAGCAAAAGATTCTTCTAATACATCATCTAAGGTTTTACCTTCTTCAACACTATCTCTTAACTTAATAAACTCTACTCTTAAGTCATCATCACTAAGAGGTTCATATTTACTCTCTAAAGCATTTATCTTTTTAATTCTTTTTAAATATTTTTTTATTTCTCTATCGTTCGCAGTACCAAAAACTTTACCCATTAATGTTTGTAGCAATTCCATACCTTCTGTTAAACCACTGCATATTTTTACAATAGTTATTAAATTGCTCTTATTTTACCATAGTATAAATTATAATTTACATAAATTTATAAAATGATTTTTCTACTATATGGATATTAATTAATATGTAAACAGTCACTTTGATATAATAACTTATAAAAAAGGAAAATTAATGAAACTATTGTTATCAATTATACTTTGCTCAAGTCTTAGTTATGGGGCAATTGACAATATAAACTCTTTTCAAGCAGAGTTTACACAAAGCGTTACAGATGATAAAAATGTATCAATTGAATATAATGGGCTCATTGCAGCTAAAAAGCCTCAGAATGCAGTTTGGAACTATCTTATGCCTATAAAAAAAGATGTGTATATAAGTAAATATAAAGTAACTGTTGTTGAGCCAGAAATTGAGCAAGTTATAATAAGAAGGATAGAATCAAACTTTGATTTTTTTATATTAATTAAAAATGCAGTTAAAGTTAATGATAATACATATGAAGCTAACTATAAAGAAACAAAATTCATGATAAAAATAGACAATTCTTTGATAGAATCTATTTCATACAAAGATGAATTTGATAATGATGTAAAAATTATTTTTAGAAATCAAAAGCAAAATATAGAGATACTAGATAGCAAATTTATTGCTAAATACCCAGTAGAGTTTGATATTATTAGAGACTAAACTATTTTGACTCTTCTAGCTTTCTTTTTTTAGTTCTCTCTACGCTTTCTTTTACTTTTTTTAAAAGGGGCATATCTTCGATATCAGAATCTTTCATTTTACAGTGTTCTTTAAAGTCTGTCTCTACACAAGCTGTTTTAGAAAGGTCACAATATTCATCATGTTTGCAAGATGAGTCTTTTTTTGATTTAGAAAATTCCATATTTAATCCATTTATTTAAAGTATAGTAAGTATATCACAAAATTGCCATAATAAAGGTTTCCACATGCCAAATAGTGCATGTGGAACTAGTGAAAAGGTGCTCTGACCTTTTCTATTTAATCATTGCAGTTAGTTCATCTTTAGTAACTTTATCGAAGTTAAGGTATTTGTAAATCTCATCAGTCATTTCTGGTTTAATTTTACCTGCAACTATTTCTGCATAATCTGCAGCAGTTGGAAGCGCACCTTTAAGAGCAACAACAGCAGCAAGCTCAGCAGACCCAAGATAAACCTGAGAACCTTTACCTAGTCTGTTATCGAAGTTTCTAGTTGAAGTTGAGAATACCCATGCATTCTGCGCAACAGCAGCTTGATTACCCATACATAAAGAACAACCAGGAATCTCTGTTCTAGCTCCAGCCATACCAAAGATAGAGTAATAACCCTCTTCTTGAAGAGTTTTCTCATCCATTTTAGTTGGAGGACAAATCCATAGTTTGTTTGCAACAGAACCCTCACCTTTAAGAATCTCACCAGCAGCACGGAAAAGACCGATATTAGTCATACATGAACCAACAAATACTTCGTCAATTTCAGTTCTAAGACCAGAAGCATGGATTTCACTTAAAGTTTTAACATCATCTGGATCATTAGGACAAGCTAAAATTGGCTCTTTAATTTGATCCATATCGATTTCAATTACAGCTGCATATTCTGCATCTGAATCAGCTTCCATTAGTTCTGGATTAGCAACCCAAGCTTTCATTTTATCAGCACGTCTTTGTAAAGTAGCTGCATCTTCATAACCTTGAGATATTAACTCTTCGATTAAAACAATATTTGATTCTAAGTATTCTATGATTGGTTCTTTGTTAAGTTTAACTGTACAAGCAGCAGCTGAACGCTCAGCAGATGCATCAGAAAGCTCAAATGCTTGCTCACACTTAAGATCTTCAAGACCTTCAATTTCAAGAACTCTACCACCAAAGATATTTTTCTTACCAGCTTTTTCAACAGTTAATAAACCATCTTTAATAGCTTGGTGAGGGATAGCATTTACCATATCACGAAGAGTAATACCCGGTTGCATAGAGCCTTTAAATCTTACAAGTACAGACTCAGGCATAGTAAGTGGCATCATACCAGTAACACCAGCAAATGCAACAAGACCAGAACCAGCTGGGAATGAGATACCTATTGGAAAACGAGTATGACTATCAGCACCAGTACCAACAGTATCTGGAAGACATAATCTGTTTAACCATGAGTGGATAACACCATCACCTGGGCGAAGGATAAAACCTTTTCTTGAAGTCCAGAACTCAGGAAGAGTATGCTGAAGTTTAATATCTGCTGGTTTTGGATAAGCAGCAGTGTGACAGAAAGACTGCATAGTCATGTCCGCACCAAAGTTAAGTGCAGCAAGTTCTTTTACTTCATCTCTAGTCATTGGACCTGTTGTATCTTGAGATCCAACAGTTGTTGCAATTGGCTCACAATATACATTTGGCTTAACACCCTCAAGTCCACAAGCTTTACCAACCATTTTTTGTGCTAAAGTATAACCTTTACCATTATCAGCAGGTTGTGCAGGAGCCATAAATAAACTTCCAGCATCCATACCCATAGCTTCTCTAGCTTTAGCAGTAAGACCTTTACCAATGATAAGTGGAATACGACCACCAGCTCTCATCTCATCAGGAATAGTGTTTGGAGCAATTTCATAAGTAGAAACAACTTTACCATCTTTCTCAATAGTACCGTTGAATGGTTTAACAGTGATAACATCACCAGTGTTTAGTTCAGCAGTTGGTGCTTGAATAGGAATACACCCTGAATCTTCTGCAGTGTTGAAGAAAATTGGAGCAATAATATCACCAATAACGATACCACCAGTTCTTTTGTTAGGGATACCTGGAATATCTTTACCCATGTGCCACTGAACAGAGTTAATACCTGATTTTCTAGAACTTCCAGTACCAACAACATCACCAACATAAGCAAGTGGATGACCTTTAGCTTTTAACTCTTTCATAGTATCAAGTGGGTTATCCATTCTGTTAATTAAGAACGAGTTTGCATGAACAGGGATATCTGCTCTTGTAAATGCTTCAGATGCTGGAGATAAATCATCAGTATTTGTCTCACCTGGAATTTTATATACTGTTACAGTAATCTCTTTTTCCATCTCTGGTTTGTTTGTGAACCACTCACCATTTGCCCAAGATTCAACTATCTCTTTAGCTTTAGCATTTCCAGCATCCATTAATGCTTTTACATCATTAAATGAATCATATACTAGAATTGTATTTTTAAGTTGTTCTGCAGCTTCATTTGCAACATCACCATCTATTTTAAGTGCTTCAACAAGTGGAGTTACATTAAAACCACCTAGCATTAGACCTAAAATTTTACATGCTTTTACAGCATCAATAGCATCACAAGAAACATTACCTTGCACTACATCATTTAAAAATGCAGCTTTTACATAAGCAGCATCATCAACACCAGCAGGGATTTTATTTTCAAATATATCCATTGCATAATCTTGCTCCGCGATTGGAGAAGCTTTCAATAACTCTACAAGTTGAGCTGTTTGTTCAGCAGTTAGTGCTAATGGTGGAACACCAAGAGCCGATCTTTCTTCAGTATGTGCTTTATAGTCTTCAATAAATGCCATAGTTATTCCTGTTAATAAAATTTTGTAAGATTATATCTAAAGATAAGTAATTGATTTTATCTATGTTACATATGGAAACAGTATAATTAAAAATTTTATATTTTATGTATATATTCGTAACGTTTTATTTATAAAAACTTCACATAAATTAAGTAAATATATTCTTAATATTTC
>Ga0209345_10004662_pt1 | contig 13108 bp, 14 predicted proteins | sample Cruoilmetagenom7_FD_187294 | JGI IMG/M metagenome (GOLD analysis project Ga0209345, IMG submission 187294) | Oil polluted marine microbial communities from Coal Oil Point, Santa Barbara, California, USA - Sample 7 (SPAdes) (version 2) | ecosystem: Environmental > Aquatic > Marine > Oil seeps ...
TGGTAATTTCCTTCTACGTATCCCATCGCGTTTCATTATTATCCTTGGAATTATCCTCCTGGTTGGTGCAGTTAGCTGTCAGGCGAATATAACCCAGGAAATAATTGAAGTTGAGGAATCTGAGGTCAGTTCAGATATTCCGGAGGATCCGGGAGATAAGGAACAGGTTGAGGATGCAGTCATCGTTGAACAACCTGTCGTAAACGTAGATGAATGTCTGGCATGCCATACGGATAAACAAACCTTGATCGATACGGCATATCCAGTTTTGGATTTGGAGAGTGAAAGCTCCGGAGAAGGTTGAGGGGGAGAGGTGGCTCCGTTGGAGCCTTGGGAAAAAGTACTTATAGATGAAGAAGGCTTCCTGGAAACAGTTCACGGCAAGATTTCCTGCCAGGCCTGCCATCAAGGTGAACAATCAGATGATAAAGAGATCGCTCACGCTGATTTGATTCCATACCCAAGTGATGATCCTGAATCATTTTGTGGAGATTGTCATCCTGATTTAACCGCTGCCTCCGAAAATAGTTTGCACGGCACTCTGGATGGTTACTGGACTGTTTTATCAGAACGAGGCGTACCTGAGAACCATCCTCCCGCTGAAGAAATGTTCGGTAATCATTGTGCTGGATGCCATGCTTCCTGTGGTGACTGCCATGTCAGCCGACCCACTTCAGTAGATGGCGGTTTTATTGATGGACATGTTTTCCAGGCTGAACCGTCTATGACCAATAATTGCACCGCCTGCCACGGAAGCCGGGTTGGTAATGAATATATGGGCAAACATGAGAACCTGAAGGCGGATGTTCACTTCCGGCAGGGGAGAATGACTTGCGTGGATTGCCATACAGGCCACGAAATGCATGGTCAGCCAGGTGATTGCCAGGATTGCCATGAAGGACCAGAGGGCAGCCAAATAGCCCCGCCAGATCATCGATATGATGGTTTGCAGTCACCAAGCTGTGAAAGCTGTCATGCCCCGGTTGCGGCCGGGAATGATGGAAACATTATGCATGAACAGCATTCCGGTACATTATCCTGCCAGGTTTGCCATTCAGTATCCTACACGAGCTGTGATGGTTGCCATGTATCCCTCAGTGCAGAAACAGGCAACCCGGTATTTGCTACCGAAGGTTCCTATTTGGGATTCTTTATTGGTAAAAATCCGATCCAGACATATGCCCGCCCTTACGAATATGTACCGGTCAGGCATGTGCCGATCTCACTGACAAGTTTTGATTATTACGAAGTTGGACTGGTTTCCAATTTCAGTGCCCGGGAAACATGGGTATATGCCACTCCGCATAATATTCAACGCAATACACCCCAAACTCAATCCTGCAATAATTGCCACGGCAATTCTGAGATCTTTTTGACCGCTGACAATATTGCTTCTGGAGAGCTGGAAGCCAATCGAGACATCATTGTGGATGTGATCCCCGCAGCAAGATAATTGCAGGGATATAACTTACCGTCGATTTATTAATAGTAAGGAGAGAAGAATTATGAAGAAAATGTATTTTGTTTTGACCCTGATCATCCTCGCCAGCATGGTGCTCAGCGCCTGCGGCAGCCAGGCTGAATCTTTGGTCGAAGAGGCAGCCCCTGAAGAGGTTGTCGAGGAAGTTATGGAAGAAGAAGTTGCAGAGGAGTCTGAAACTGAAGTTTCTGATGGCGCGAGCCATGAACTCTGCTGCATCGCCGAGCCTGAAACGCTAGATGGCGTGTATACCAGCATGCTTGACAGCATGAGCGGTTACAACACTGTAAAGACTGCTGATGCTCTCCTGGCAGAAATGGTTGAGGATACTCCGCCTTTTATCATTGACGTCCGAACATTGGATGAGGTCACAGAAAGCGGTCATATTGAAGGTGCTGTTCATATTGCACTGAATGAATTGGCCCAGCATGTTGACTTGCTTCCTTCCCTGGATACCCCGATCGTGACCTACTGTGCCGGGGGCTGGCGAGCGACTATTGCAATGACCTCGCTTTACGGCATGGGATTTGAGGACGTACGGGCTTTTAAAGTTGGTTTCGCTGATTGGAAAGACGCTGGTAATCCTGTTGTTGAAGGTGTTCCAGAAGCCGTTGCCCTCAATTCGGCTGTAATCGATGACCATCTGCTGTTTACAGCAAATATGTATCTTGAGACTATCAAGGATCACGGCGTAAAATTCGGTATCACCACTGCTGATGACCTCAATCTGGCCATTGCTGAAAATGCTGATCTGGTTGTCGTTGATGTTCGCAAACAGTCAGAAGTTGATGAGAAAGGTTTCATTGAATCTCCGAACTGGATCCATATCCCACTGGAAAGTTTTGTTGATGGTCGGGTAGATTGGCCTGTTGATGTGGATACTCCTGTCGCTGTTTACTGCGGCAGTGGACACCGCTCCACCATGGCTATGACTATCTTGTTTAATTATGGATATACAGATGTCACCAGCCTGTCCGGTGGTTTTGGAGGATGGGTTGAGTCTGGTTTTGCTGTTGCTGGCGGAAGTGGTGCGTTGGACGCGAATTATTCCGAAATGCTGGAAACCATGACTGGCTACAACAAGATCAAGACAGCGGATATCCTCCTGGCAGAAATGGGTGAGGATACACCTCCCTTTGTGTTGGACGTCCGTTCAGCTGCAGAGCTTGAAGATGGCGGCTATATCGAAGGTGCTTCTGCCAACATCCCTCTGGATGTTTTGGCACAGAACGTGGACAAACTGCCTTCCTTTGATACTCCGATTGTGACCTACTGCAAAGGCGGCTGGCGGGCAAATATTGCCATGACTGCCCTGCATGCTATGGGTTGGACTGATGTTCGAGCCCTGGGTATTGGTTTCCCAGTCTGGGCAGAAGATGGATACCCTGTTTCTGAAGGCCTTCCCGAGGCAGTGGCCCTGAATGCAGCGCAGCCTGATGCTGGTGTCGTAGCCAAAGTTGATGCTGCATTGCAAACAGTGAAAGACCTTGGTTCTCACTGGGGTATTATGACTGCTGATGTTCTGAACACAGCCCTGGTTGAGAATCCTGATCTGGTATTAATCGATGTCCGCAAAGTCACTGAATTGGAAGAGAACGGTGTGGTTGGCGTTGTTGACCAGGAACTTATCAGTATCCCTGTGGAAGAATTTGTTGCCAGCAGAGCTATGTGGCCGGCGGATAAGGATGCCGAAGTAGTGGTTTACTGTGGTAGTGGTTGGCGATCAACCATGGCAATGGAGATGCTGCTCAGCTACGGTTACAGCAATGTTACCAGCCTGAGTGGTGGATTTGGCGGTTGGGTTGATGCAGGTTATCCTGTGGTTGAATTCGCAGCCCCCTAGTTCTACCTGAGTAACTACCAAAACAGGCTTACGAATTATTATAAGCCTGTTTTTGGTTAACAGGACATATGGCAGTATGAAGGCAATATTTCCCTATGGTAAACTACACAAAGTACTCTAGGATGATGGATTATGGTAGATTTATTGCGTATCGAAACTTTCTTGCATGCAGCCGAGAATTTGAATTTCTCAGAAGCTGCCCGGATATTGCATTTATCACAGCCCACTGTCAGTCATCATATAAAAACCCTGGAAAAGGATCTCGGGGTTGAATTATTTGAACGTCAGGGAGCTGCTATTAAACTATCAGATGCAGGAAGACTGATGGTTCCCTGGGCCAGACGGATGATGCGAGATTCGATCGAAATGCAGGAAATGATGGAATCTCTGAAGGAAGGGATGGCGGGCAATCTTCAAATCGCTTGCAGTACTACTGCGGGAAAATATGTACTGCCGCATTTGGCAGCCAGGTTTTCGATCCGACATCCAAATGTTCGTACAAAACTCCTCCGCTGCACCCCAGCCTCGGTCGTTGTTAATTTATTGGAAGGAGACGCAAATCTGGGAGTGGTCAGTTATGAGATCCCGGGAAAAGAGATCGAATTGCAGGAGTTTTTCCATGATTGGATCACAGTGATCGTACCTCGTAATCACCCCTTTGTGTCCCGGGAAAGGATCCTGCCAGAAGATTTGCTAAAAGAACCGATAATTATGAGAGAGGAGACTTCCGGTACCCGGAAGATCGTTCTGTCAGAGTTGGCCAAACACGATATCAGCCTGGATGATCTGGATAACTTTATGGAGGTTGGCAATGCTGAGGCCATCGTTCGTACAGTTGCGGCAGGCTATGGGATCTCTTTTGTATCAAAATTAGCGGCTGCCTGCGCAATAGAACGGGGGAATGTGATCGCTATTCCTGTTGAGGGGATCAATCTGGTACGAACTATCTATATGGTCCGCAAACGGCTTAAAGAATCCCACCGTCCCGCTGATGCTTTCTGGGGTTTTGTCCATGATCCTTCCAATAAGGATCTGATCGAATTGGCTAGCAGGGGAGATCTGAACTATACAATACGTGATTTGTAGTGGGATTATGTGATCGAAAATATAAAGGGACTGAGTCCTTTAATAAGGACTCAGTCCCTTTATTTATGGAACCAGTTAATGAACTCTAGAAACTGAAAGTGATGTTAGCGTCCTCGATTTCCATCAAGAAAGGCGGGGCCTTGGTGATCTTGATCCTATCGTCACGCAGGTCTTTTGGATCAATGCCTTTGTTTTCCAGAGCTAATTCGCACAGGATCACTTCAGCGCCCAGATCCATGATGGTGTCAAATAACTCAACCGGATTGGGTAGGCCCTTGGGTGTCCCCAGTTTTTCCAGCTCGCCTTTTAACATCCAGCGGGCGCCGGCGGGGCAGATGAAGACTACAACTTCGTTATCAATTGCCAAACCTGAAGAAGACATGATCAGGGTGGGCATAATGTTTGCAGCCCCATCGCCATTGCAGGTAATTGCCATTTTTGCCATTGAGTTAGCTCCTTATGTAGAGATAAGAGGAGTCCGGGAGAATCTGATCCCGGACTCCAGTTAATATAACTTATTAATCTTTTTTCTGGGGCAGAACAAACATCACATAGGATGCAGCCCAAGCGCCCAGGAAGATCGATACACCAGCTAAGATGGATCCCAGGGAAAGTTGGGGAATACCGCTCAGCAAGTGGCCGATATTGCAGCCGCCAGATGTGACAGCGCCAAATCCCATTAAAACACCGCCTGCGAAGGTTTGAAGCAGGACAATGGGTTTGGGCATACGGAATTTGAATTCTTTTGAGATCAGAGCAGCAACCAGGCCTCCGACAACAATACCAATGATCATCAATCCGAGCCAGTCGAAGGAAGCACCGGTGAAAATGACCTTGACGATGTTGATCCAGCCAGCGGTGATACCCAGAGGATAATTGCGGCCTGCGGCAGCGGACAGCGGGAAGGCTAGAATGCCAACCAGACCTACCAGGATGCCGGTGTTCAACCAACCCCAACCCGGGTCAGCTTCATACTCGTCTTTTTTGGACTTAGCAATAAAGAACCAGGCAACAACAGCGACCAAAGCAAGGATGATCGCCAGGGTGGCGTAGTTCATACCCAGGATACCGTGCAAAGTTAAGGATTTGCCATCTGCTCCGGGAATGGTGGTTGCAGCTTGCAGGTTGGCTTTGAACGGTTTCAAGAAACCAGCAGCGGTGATATAACCAGCTGTGGCCAGACCCAGGACGGCGGTCATCGAACCAACCATGCCCTCACCTGTGCGGTAAGTGATACCACTGGCACAACCGCCAGCCAGGACCATACCGATACCAAATACGAAGCTTCCCAGCAGGTTTGCTCCCCACCAGAAGGGTTTAGGGTTAATAGCAATTGCTCCGACAGCGTCCATCAGGGCAAATCCTACCAATTCAACCAGCAGTGCTGCAAATACAGTTTTCAGAAGGACGTTGTCCTTGAGCAGGATTGCGTCTCTGAAGGCTGAGTTCATACAGAAACGACCCCTCTGTAGAACAAAACCAAACAAAACACCTACAAATAATCCAGTTAGTACAGCTTCCATTTCTCACTCCTTGTCTAAATGATTAAACGGTTACTTCAATCCATGTGCTTCGATTAACATACGGTGATTGGGCCCATCCAACTGCTCAACTTCGACCAGCTTATGTCCCTGTTTTTTAAGGTTACGGGGAATTCTTTCCACTGAGAGTGGATAATCCAGAAGAACTTCCAGAACCTCACCCTTTTCCATTTTCTTTAATGTAGTCATGGTATTCATGTCAGGATAAGGGCAGATCTTCCCACAGACATCGAGGGTTTTAGTGGGGGTTACATCGCTCATACGTTTTACTCTCCTTTTTAGTGAATATGGATTTGAGTCCTATTGATTAATAACTAAAGGATATTTTGGCACCTTCTGCCTCAAAGAGGAACGTTGAGGCCATCATGATTTCCACACCTTCGACCAAATCTTCCTCTTTCATATCCCAGACAGGCAGGCCGAGTTCACACAGGATCACCCTACCGTCCAGGACCTGGATGGCATCAAAAAGTTCTACTGGGTCTGGTTGCCCTTTAAGGTTCTGGTACTTTTTCAGGGCACCTTTCTTGAGGATCTTAGCTCCGCCTGGCTGGATGAATAACAGCACTTCATCGCCAGTTGCGGCCACCGCTGCACTCATCACCAGGGCTGCCATGACACTCTGTTCGTCATCGTTGTTCAATACTATAACTATTTTTTCGGTCTGAAATTCTTCATTCATATTTGATTCCTTTTTCTAGGGCTAGCTCTTCACTTCAATGTTCAACTCACTGGAGCAGGAGCCTGGGCCATTTTTTTGTGATATTCCTCTGATTTTTCTTTGACTGCTTGGAAGTAAACTGCAAAAGGCCGATATAAAAGGTGGGCCCATTTTCCCATCGGGCCGATGCAGATGTATAACATCATCATCACGACCAGGTGTCCAACATAGGTATAGTAGGTTGCCAAAGGTAAGCCCATATAACGGAAAGTGCTGATCATCAGGCCAGAAACAGAAAGCAGGATCAGCAGGATCGGGAACAGCCAGTCACTGATATGTGAGTAGCGGTGCATCTGGTGTTTTTTTGTGATGCGCCCGATCAATGCGTCTCCGGCGCCGTATATGATCGCCAGGGCAGCGATATAACCGATCAATCGCTGTGGGTGATAGAGGGGATAGATTTCATCCGTCTGGAACCAGGTCAGGAATACCACGATCAAGACAAACATGGTTCCGTAACCAAATACCAGGATCAAATGGCTGTACCAGCGGCTTTTTCCCTCACATTCCGCGAAGCGTTTCTGGGTCAATATGTGCAAGACCAGCTGCCAGGCCTCTGTGATGAAGATCGATAGTGGTGGTTGAGGCGTTGTACCATTCCTCGGGAAAATAAAGAGATACATCCTGAAAAGGTTGGACAACAGGAAAAACCCCAGTACTGCTGCCAGGATCAGATCTGCTGTGTGCATCATGTGCACATCAGCGAAGGTGTTCAATTGAACCTGATCAGTTACCAGGGGTCCATGGAGGCCCAGGGCTAACAGGATGACGATCAGAGCACCCACTATCAGGGCTCCAATCGACCAGGCTGTTGAGGTGTACAGTTTCTTTGATAAACCTGTCCAATCATATTGAGCTGTCAACCAGCGTCGAGCTGCCATCATGGTTTCTCCGGGCTCGGCTTCCTTAGGGCAGGTCGCGGAACAATCTCCGCAGTAATAACACAACCAGGGGTCGAGGCTTTGAACCATTCGGTCCTTTAACCCTACCTGGATATTGCGGATCATACCTCGGGGAAAGGGATAATCATCTCCCGATAAAGGGCAGATAGCAGTGCAGTTGCCGCAGTTGAAGCATTTTTCAATTTCTTCAGCCCCAAAATCTTTCAATTCATACATTAAGCTTGGATCCACTCTTATGGCCATATTGTTACTCCTCCATCCGCCTGTAAAGGACATATTCGCCATCCATGCCGTCTTCCCGGATCTGATCGTATTTTTTCAATGCGGTCAGGTACCATAAAACACGGTGGGTTGGCAGATCGATCTGGGAGGCAATTGTGGGTACAGTCATCGATTCATCCTTGATCAATTTCAGGATCCCTCGCTCAACTTTGCCCTGTTCTTTTAATAGTGCCTGAGTCCGATCAACTGTTTCTTGGTGGGTAGCGCGCAGTTCCTTGAGGACCTGCGCTCGTTTTTTTCCAGCTTCTTTATCGCTCATTATGCAGCCTCCGTCATTTCACCTATATCAAGAGCAATTGCATCAAGCATGGCGTCGTATTGTGGGATGGTCCAACCCTGGACCTCAACGGCCTGGTTGGGGCAAGCGCTGACGCAGCAACCGCAGCCAGTGCAGTTTGCGGGAGTTACGACCGCGCGTTTCACCATCTTTCCATCAAGTTCGACATCTTTGACAGCAATGGCATCCTCATAATTACAGACAGTGACACATTCACCCGTACCTGTGCATTTTTCGGGGTCAACCTCAGCCACGAAGGGTTCCAGTTCCACCTTGCCCAGACTTAGAAGCGTTGATACTTTTGCCGCTGCTGCAGAGGCTGCTGCGCAGCTCTCCATTACACTCATCGGGCCTTGGGCTGTTCCTGCCAGGATTATTCCTGGGACAGCGGTTTCTACTGGTCGGAGTTTGGGGTGTACCTCTGCCAGGAAGCGGTCGTTTCCACGGGAGATCTTGAGCATTTTCACCAGGTCATCAATATCCCTGGGCATAATGCCAACAGCCAGCACCACCAGATCAACAGCGATTTCCAGCTCCTGTCCATTGGTTAGATGATCGCGCATCTCCACCAGGACCGGGTGAGTATCGCCTGCTTCAGCTTTCTTGACTGTTGGGCGGTCATCACCATGGAAACGCAGGAAGCGGACCATCTGCTCCAGCGCTTCACGGTAATAGATCTCATGGCCTCTTCCGTAGGTCCGGATATCTTCGTATAGATCATAGATATTCAACTCAGGAAAACGCTCTTTGAGTGTATTAACCATATGAAGGTTTGCTGTGCAGCACACCCGGGAACAGTAGTCGTTCACTTTCCCGTCTTCCTTGGGGTCATGGACACCGTCAATCTCACGGCTTCCAACACAATGCACCATGGCGATATCCCTGACAGGAGTGCCATTCCAGGATAATTTTTCCCCATCTTTCATCAGGCTTAGATGGCGGATCAAGGTTGGCAGGGTCACTACTTCAGTAAGTTCGCCAAATCCGAATTCTCCCTGGCTGGGTTGATATGGATCAAACCCGGTCGCAACAACTATCGCGCCAGCGTGAAGGGGAATGGAGACGGCTTCATTTTTCAGAACCAAATCTTTTCCATCCACCTGGATTGGTGAACCATCATAGTTTTCCCAATCAACTGCGGGAGTATGTGGGTAGCAGCCGGGATAGGCCTTATACACCACTTTTCGATCAGTTAATCCATAATTGAATTCGTCCGGGACTGTTTGCTGACAGGCCGCCATGACCTGCTCAGCATTGGTATCATCTACACCCCGGGAATCTTGCTGGATCTGAACCTGGTAGTCACCCACATATCCACTTACATCTTTGACCTGGGTTTGGGTATAGATCACGATATTGGGATGGGCGGTAACTTTGTCGATCAGCTCATGAAGGGTATCTTTTGCATTTTCACTGGTTGGGAAAAGGGTATCCAACTGAGCAATCCTGCCGCCCAGGAAGGGGGATTTTTCGACCAATGTAACCCGTAGTCCACGCCTGGCGATATCATAAGAAGATTTCAGTCCTGCGATACCTCCACCGATAACCAGGGCATGTTTTTCAGCGGTTAACTGGATTGGGGCCAGAGGATCCAGCAGTCTGGCTTTCGCCAAGCCGGCTGATATCAAACGGATAGCTTTGGCGGTAGCGCCTTCGCAATCACTTCTATGAACCCAGCTGTCCTGTTCACGAATCCCTACGTGGTGATACAAATAGGGATTCAACCCTGCTCTGGAAACAGCTCCTCGGAAGGTCTGTTCATGAAGTGAAGGGGCGCAGGCGCCAACAACTACACGGTTAACGCCTTTTTCCTTGATATCCTCTTCGATCATTGACTGTCCCAGATCGGAACACATGGCCATATTGGTTCGCGAGACCACTACGTTAGGGAGGTCAGCTAATTGCTCTTTGACGAATTCGCAATTAACAACATCGCTGATATTTCCCCCGCAATAGCAGGTGTATACGCCAATCTTGATCTCTTCATTCTCTTTGTTAGGCATAGACATCCTCACTTTCTTCTTTCACTTTTGGGGAAACCTTAAGGGATTCGATATAAGCAGCGGCTTCCGCTGCTGCAGAACCAGACATGACAATGCTATCCACAATATCCATTGGTCCAGCTGATGTGCCAGCTACGAATATTCCTTCCTTTTCAGTAAGGCAAGGATATGAATTGGTTTGGGGAATATCGATAAAACCATCGTCTCCCAAAGAAACATTGAAGATCGCTTCAGGATCGTATTGAGGCAGCAATCCTACTGATAGAACAGCAAGATCATGCGTGTTCTCAACTACTCGTGATCCTTCATCGATCAATTCCACTCGTAAAACAGGGTTCTGGTTTTCATCCTGTTTGATAGAAGCAACTTTGCCTTTGATGAATTGAATGCCCATGGCTTTGGCGGTCTGGAAGAATTGTTCGTATCCTTTACCGAAGGTCCGAATATCCATATAGTAGATAGTGATATCTGCCAGAGGGAGAGAACCTGCCAATAGCATGGCCTGTTTAATGGCATACATGCAGCAAACCCGGGAACAGTATTCAACGCCCAGGGTTGCGTCTCGTGATCCTGCGCATTGGACATATGCGATCGAATCTGGCTCTTTACCATCACCTGGACGGATCACGCGACCGTAGGGACCGGTGGGTGCCAGGAGGCGTTCCATAAACATGGCATTGATGACATTGCGATTCTCCGCTGCCCCGTATTCTTTCTTGGCCAGGCGGGATGTGGTTTCAAAACCTGTGGCCAGGACAATAGCGTCAGCCTGGATTTCGATCGTCTCTGGCTGCTGAGTAAAATCGATGCAATTCACAGGGCAGGCTTTTTCACACTTGCCGCACAAGATGCAGTTCTCAATATCCAGAATTGCATATTGGGGGATGGCAGTGGAAAAAGGCACCCGGACGGCTTTGGTTGCGCCGTAATCAAGGTCAAAAGGATTCGGCAAATTGATCGGGCAGGCATATTCACACTGCCGGCAGCCTGTGCAATCCTCTTCATTTATGTAGCGGGGTTTTTTAAGCACTTCAGCGTTGTATACGCCATTGATTTTAGCGAGGTTTTGAACCTCATGATAGGTTAGTAATTGAATATTGGGATGATGGGCTACGGCAGACATCTTGGGTGTTGTGATGCAACTGCAGCAATCCAGGGTTGGGAATACCTTACTGAGGGCGATCATTTTGCCGCCGATACTGGCTTCCTTTTCCACCAATGCGACCTGGTATCCCTGGTCTGCGAGATCAAGGGCAGTTTGCATACCGGCAATGCCGCCGCCAACAACAAGAGCATCCACTTGAATTTTTCTCAAGGTAGTATCTCCTCTTTTGTGTGCGACTGTGTCAGATAAAATCTAATAATCATGTATAGGGACCTTCAGGCTGTTACCGTTTCACCATTCGTAAAAGCTGCCATTTCATCTTTAACGAATCCAATTTCGTACAGAAGTAGATTCATCTGATTGACTTCTTTGAGGAATGGTTTCGTGCATACTGTGCAGATTGCGGTCAATTTTAAGCGGCGGGTATCTATGCCGAGTTCTTTCATCTTCGGATAGGTACTGTTGATCAATTGAGCCGCCCGTTCGGGACCGCCTTTATAAGGGCTGTCTGTGCCGCTGTACATGACAATCACCCCATCAATACCTCGTTTGAAAATCCTGAGATAAAAATCCTCATTAAACATGCTGGGGCAGAGGACTGGCAGAATATAGGTATTATTGGGGTAATCTGTATGCAGCTGGCCAACGGCATCAGCTCCGGCGTAACCTCCCGAAGTAGTTGCCAGGATAAGAATTTTCGGTGTATTGCAGTTTGACCAATTTTCCATATTAATTTCCTCTATGCAGGCATAGAAGTATCCCGCAATTCAAAAGAATTGCGGGATACTTGGAATGGTTAGGTTTATTTCTTGCGGCGAATGAAAAGTCTTTCGTATCCGTCGGCTTGCAGGTCGCCCAGGTACTCATGTCCAACTTTGGCACACCAGCGAGGCATATCATCTTTGGTATTGGGGTCACCGGCCCAAAGCTCCAGGATCTCTTCAACTTTTACTTTGCCGATACTCTTTTTGGCTTCCAGCAGAGGTCCGGGGCAGGCCATTGCCCGGGCATCAACAGTTTCTGCGGCTTCTATTTTTTCTAGTTCTTCTGGGGACATTTCTTTCTCCTTATTGGATTAATAAAACTGAATGATCAACGGTTTTTTGATAGGATTGGACAGGTCTGACTGAATTTTGTGTCTGCAATTCTGTAGAAAATTTCCCTTCCATCTCTACGTGAATGTAAAACACCTTTGTCCTTCATCAGGCGGAGATGCTGTGATGTATTCTGCATGGAGGAGTCTATCTCCTCCGAAATTTCGCTCACAGTTAACTCCTGGTTTCCGAGAGCCCAGACGATCCGGATTCTGTGGGCGTTTCCGAGAATGGCACAAAATTCTGCCTGTTCTTGGGCTTCAGCACTCTCGCGTGGGTTCATTGTCAACTCTCAATCAATCAAATGATTATTTAATTACATGACTGTGGAAAGTATAGGATTGAGGGGTTTTTTGAATAAGTGCAATTAATCACAAGCGGGTATCGGGTATCTTGATATGAAGCCATAGATGAAATCTATGGCTGTTTTTTGGAGATTTCTGATCGCTGGTATTTTGGTTTACAACTTGTTAGAATACAGACAGATGTCTGGAGGAGAAGTTTATGAGTGAGGAATTTTTTCGTGGGAAAACTATCTTGATCACTGGTTCTGGCAGGGGGATTGGCAGAGCGATTGCATTGCATTTTGCTTCCCTTGGCGCTGATATTGTGGTGAATTATTTCCGAAACCGTGAATCTGCAGAAGATACAGTCCAAAAGATAGTAGAGTATGGTGTCCGGGCAGAGATAGTCAAAGCCAATGTGGGCGATATGGATGATCTGGAGAATTTGATCTCTGAAACAGATCGGCTATTTGATGGTTTGGACATCCTG
>Ga0209345_10004663_pt1 | contig 13103 bp, 9 predicted proteins | sample Cruoilmetagenom7_FD_187294 | JGI IMG/M metagenome (GOLD analysis project Ga0209345, IMG submission 187294) | Oil polluted marine microbial communities from Coal Oil Point, Santa Barbara, California, USA - Sample 7 (SPAdes) (version 2) | ecosystem: Environmental > Aquatic > Marine > Oil seeps ...
AAAAAATAGCAAAAGACCTGGTCGCTAAATTTGATGAATTAGGTATAGATGCGCTCATCGCTATTGGCGGCGACGATACTCTGAGTGTTGCGGATGCTATGTGCAAATACTCAAAAGCGAACGTAGTTGGCTGTCCAAAAACGATAGATAACGATCTAGCTGGAACACATTACACATTCGGGTTCTGGAGCGCGGTACAATTAGCCTCCAATGCGATGGATAACTTAACGACTACCGCAAGGTCTCATCAAAGGGTATTTGTAGTAGAAGTTATGGGAAGAGACGCAGGATTTCTTACAATGTATAGTGGAATTTCTGCTGGTGCCGATATAATATTAGTTCCTGAATCACCGTTTAGCTTAGAAAAGGATATTATTGATGTGCTTAAAAAAAGAGTCAATGCAGGGTACAAATATCACATTATTGCCACCTCAGAAGGAGCTTATCCAAATTCAGAGTCGTTAAAAAACGATTTTAAAACAATATCAAAAGAAACGATAGATAAATTGCCTAAAGATACATATGGAAACCCTTTGCTTGTAAAATTGAATATATCCAAAATAATTGTTGACGAACTAAACTTAAGAGAAGATTTGAAAAAGGAATTTCAGAATAATGGCGTGGATTTTGAGTGTAGAAGCGTAGTCCTGGGGCATACAATGCGAGCGGGGACTCCTAATTCTTTCGATAGAATCTTAGGATTGAGATTTGGATTAGCGGCAATGAAACTTGTTTTAGAAGGTAATTTTGGAAATATGGTGTCGCTTCAAGGAAATAAAATTGAAACTATACCACTTTCAGAAGGGGTAAAAAAGAAATACATTACCTCGGATAGTGATAAAATGGAATTACGAGACCTATTAGTGAAAATTAGATATCTATCTAAACAAACATAAAACAATAAGGTGCATTCATTTTAGAATCATAAAGGAAGAAGAAAATGACAGCTTCTGTTGTAATTGAGGGAAAAATCTCTGTAAATGCAGTTTTGCACTCAAAATATCGTAAGGTTCTGACTTTATTTTATGATGTTGCCAAACTCCAGAGAAAAAGGAATAATAAGCAGGCAAAATCTCTCAAGCGGATACTTGAATCAGTAAATTCCAAGGAAATCAAGATTGAAGCAGTGGATCAAAAATGGTTTGAAAAAAATGCAAATGGGAAGACTCATGGAGGAATTGCTGCTATTGTAAGTGAAAGAACCTACCAAAAATTACCTGAACTCTTGAAATCAAAACTCAGTGTTATTTTTTTTTTAGATGGAATTGAAGACCCTTATAATCTTGGTTACACAATACGGTCATTATATGCTGCAGGAATAGATGGAATCGTGATGAAACGGAGAAGTTGGCTTGATGTGGAGGCAACTATTATTAAATCATCCGCAGGTACTTCAGAATTAATGCCGATAGCATTAGTTGAAGATCTAGAAACAACAGCTAACTTCTTCAAATCTAATAATTACACCATTGCTTGTACTGCTAAAGATAAAGGTCAGTCAATATATCAAAGTAATCTGAAACCCCCGCTATTTATAGTAATTGGGGGTGAAAAAAGAGGCATTAATCGTACTTTTTTAGATAAAGCAGATTTACGGTTTACCATTCCTTATAAGCGTGAATTTGCAGGATCTCTCCCGCTTAATTCGGCAGCAATTATAATTGGATTTGAAATTCTTAGACAAAGATATTATTCTCACAAGGAAGTCGTCTAATCTTTTTCCCGAATTTCAATCATTTGCAATATTTCTCAGGTCTTAATTCTTTTTTATGCGGGCTATACTTGATTTTATCAGAATTAAACTCTAATTTTTTTTACACATCTATATTTACTCTAAAAAAATAACTTCATAAATTTACTAGCAATATAACTATTACCTTGGATAGTGATAAAATGGAATTGCGAGACCTATTAGTGAAAATTAGATATTTATCGAAACAAAATTAATTCTCTTTATTCTCCATTTCTAATTCATTTTTTAATGTTTTTAAGGAATAGAAACAAATTATAGTACATGTCTGAAAATTCTACACGAAATTCTAAAAAAGTGTATACTATTTTTCTAGTGATATCTGCTGCCTTCTTTTTGCTTTTAGCTCTAATTTTTACCCTAGATCCTTCGGAGACTGGAGGAGAAGGGGAGTATATATTACCAGGAGATTCCGTTATTGAGGGTTTATATCCATTATTCATAATACCTACTCTGCTAATCTGTGGATTCATAGCATTATTTTTTACTAATAAAATCTTCCTAAGATTTTATGTCAATACACTGGGCAAGAACAGGAAAATTGGTTTAGTTCCGTTTAAACAACTAGATAATTCCGCATTGGCAAGAAAGATATTTTTAAGGTCCTTAATTTTAATATTTTTTATATTAAATATTTGCTATACTATAGCGTCTCAAGAAAATATCGTCGGAATTATGCGATCAGTAGACCCAGCTGCCACATTTAATATTCCAGATGCTGCTCTTATGTATGAGCTAGCATGGATACTATCTATACCTTGCACTTTTATCCTAATCCCAATATGGGGAATGAGTGATATAGGGTTAGTATCTTCTAAGAAAAATAGAGAATTGGATTTTGAAAATGCTGACTTAGCCAGTAGTACATTTTATAAAATTATTAAGGGTTATGCTGGAATTGGTTTTATGTACAATATGGTCGTAATGATTGTTAATTGGGCATTTGAAACTCAAGAAGTACAGTATGTATTCTTACAGTAACTAAGCCCGATCATTTTCATATCGTTCGGCTTTCCTTAAGTAATTTTTCTAGAAACTCAACGAGAGAATCTCAGAAAAATAATGTAGAAAACTCTTCAAAAACTCCAAATGGATAAAAAATTTGAAAATAACATCAATATGGTTGCTATTCAATCACTTGAGGAAATTAAATAATCTTTTTTTTCATTCTTTTTTTTTTAATTAGATTAACCATAATGTTTTTCTTCTTTATAATTAGAAATATTTTTTATGAAGACTTCTTATAAAATTATTATGGTATTACAAAAGCTTAGAGAGCTTTTTACTCTAAAAGAAAACCGAATTTTTGTAGTATTGTTATTGTGGCTTATAGGTGGATATATTGCATTAAATATATTTGATCTTATTGGTTTACCAATAGTAGGAATTGTAATATATTTTCCATTACTCTCATTTACAATTTTTTTATTGGTATTGAATCTCTTTAAGTTTAAATTAAGAGAAAAAACGACTAAGCAATTAGTATTGATGTTTATCATATCTATTCCCGTAATGTTAATTCTGTTTTATATTTTAATCGTTTTATTTATCTTCTCAATAATTTCCTATATCGCTTTTACATCCATCTTCTTATTATATAATTGTTATAATTTAGGGACGAAAATTGATGAGAAACTTTATTATAAGAAAGGAGCATGGTTAATGCGAGGTTTAGAGTTTATGGTTGGATTTTTTATTTCAGCTATTATTCTATTAATAACTGGAAGCATATTAAAAGAATTATTATTATTATATGCACCAGATGCAGAACCGGTTCTAAGTAGTGTATTTGTAATGCTGCTTGTCACCATCGGGTTTTTAACATTTATTAACATTATTTGCTTACTTTCTAAGCGTTTTAATGCTTGGCTTGGTTTATTTTTTCTATTTATTTCATTCTACGCTATTTATTTAGTATTAAAAGTATTTATCCAAGTTATAGGAATTGATATCTCAACTTCATTTGATCCGATAACCTACATTGCAATGATGCTATTTGATATTTTTTTAATTGTTTTATCAGTCAGTACAATTTTATCACGTACAGAAGTTTTAGATAAAAAATTAAAGTTAATTTCTGCAGACTCATTATTACTTTGGCTTATTTTTTCAAAAGGTACATGGGAATTTATTAATAACTTTCCAGTAAATCTTCTTATTTATATTCCCAATTCAGAATCTTTAATTAATCAAATAAAAGAGTTCAGTTTAATGACAAATTTATTAGTGATGCTTTTGTTCGTATGGTTAGTATTGATAGGTGGCGTAATAGGAATATTAAAATATTTCAAAAGAAAAAAAAAAATGAAGCTTGTTAAACAAGATATGAACACATAGAAAAAAGTCTCGTTAAAAAAATTTAGTTACAAATGAAAAGTGCTATTACTATTAACCGTAATGTTTTTCCTCTTCGTGTTCTGCATCAATTGCATCTTGCTCTACATCACGACCAAGCCATTTTTCGCTTAAAATTTCTTTATAATATTCGTGTTGTATAATTAAATTCATTATTTCTGTTGTTCCAGTCCAAATCTCACCTATACGAGCGTCTCTCAAAAGGCGTTCTATAGGGTATACGGTTGTATAGCCAATACCACCCATTATCTGCATCGATTTGTTAATAACTTTCCAGCATGCTTTAGTTGAAAATTTTTTGGATTCAGAAACTAATCTTCTTTGAAGAGCGGGTGGCGCTCCTGCATCAATAGATTTCGCAGTATTAAACACAATTGCTCTTGTTGCATCCAAATAAGTAATGCAATCCGCTATCGTGAAGTTAACGGCTTGAAAATTCTTTATAACCTGTCCAAATGCTTTTCTTTTGGCACTATATTTGGTTGCTATTTGAAAACAAGCGCGTGCCAATCCGAGAAAACCAGCAGCTGTAGTTAATCGTTCAGGAACCATCATGTGGTAAAATATTTTACCCCCATCTCCTTCTCCCAGAATTAAATTCTCCTTAGGAACTTCCACATCTTTAAAAACTAACCTACCTGATCCACCACCTCTAGTACCTAACAAACCGTAAATATATGCTGCGTCTACTGCATCGCTTTTATCAACAATAAATAAGCTTAAAGAATCGCGAGGAGGGGTTTTAGGATTCGTTTTAGCGTAAACTAAAAAGAAATCAGCACCTTCAGCGCCAACAACGAATCGTTTTTCGCCATTAAGTATGTAGTGATCTCCTTCTTTTACAGCAGTAGATGTGGCTCCAAAAAAGTCCGAACCTCCTCTTGGTTCAGTTAACGCTTCAGCAGTAAATTTCTTACCCTCACACATAGGCTTTAAATAATTTAACTTTTGGTCTTCTGTGCCAAATTTGTTAAGAGCTTCCCCACATATACTCGGTAATGAAAATAAACAAGTTAAAGAACTTCCTAGTACACCAACTTCTTCTTGAGCAATAATTTCACTTTCCCAATTTAATCCACGGCCCCCGTATTTCTTTGGGACCCTTATTCCAATCAAATTTTGTTTAGCTAATGCCTCCATCCACTCACTTGGATATTGAATCTCATCTTTATCCATTTGTTTTAATAATGAAGGTGGTACAGCATTTTTAACGAACTCTCGAACTTCTTCTCTAAATTTTTTATTTTCTTCATTTAATAAATAATCATACATTTTCGATTCTCCTTAGATGATTTTTACTACAATTAAGTAATGATGGGTCTAATAAAAACAATAGATAAATCTAACTTTATTAGTTTACAATTATTTAAATTGATCATTAGATATTGGATATATTATTGAACTCGTAAATTAGTGATCTAATTATACTTACAAAGATTAAAAATGGTTATAAAGAATATCCTAATACATTTAAAGTGTTGGTCCTCGCCACTTTCATTGATAGGTTTGGAAGTTTTTTATTATTTCCTTTTTTTGCATTGTATATAACCGCACATTTTAATGTAGGAATGATCCAGGTAGGATTTCTATTTACGATATTTTCGGCAGGAAATATAATCGGTGGTATAATCGGAGGTGCGTTAGCCGATAAATATGGGCGTCGTGCTATGGTACTTATTGGTTTGATTTCTAGCGGTGTAAGCAGCATTTTTATGGGATTAGTCGATGATTTGAATATTTTTTACATCCTCGCTGCGTTTATGGGTTTAGTGGGAAATTTTGGAGGTCCTGCGAGACAAGCAATGGTAGCAGATTTACTCCCCAAAGAGAAACAAGCAGAGGGTTTTGGAATTCTAAGAGTGGCTGTTAATCTTTCAGCAGTGGTCGGTCCTATCTTTGGTGGAATTATAGCGACTCAATCTTATCTGTTTTTATTTATTGCAGATGCTGTAAGTAGTATAATTACGGCTATTATTGTATTTTTTGTCATTCCAGAAACGAAACCTGAAAAAAGAGAAGGTGAAGTAGAAGAAACAGTTGTGAAAACCGTGATAGGATATAAAGAAGTTTTAAAAGATTGGAGATATGTGTTGTTCCTCTCTGTGTCTGCAATAACGGTTATTGTATATATGCAAATGAACTCCACATTGTCGATATTTTTGCGTGATGTGCATGGATTTCCTACGCAGTATTTTGGTTTTTTGTTAAGTATGAACGCGGTAATGGTCGTGGTATTTCAGTTCTGGATAACTAAAAAGATGTTAAAATATTCTTCTATGAAGGTGATGGCTATAGGAACTCTGTTTTATATGGTTGGATTTGGTATGTACGGTTTTGTTTCAGAGTGGTACCTATTTTTTATCGCTATGGCAATTATTACTATAGGGGAAATGATTGAGATGCCTATTGGACAAACTGCAGCTGCATCTTTTGCTCCTGAAGATAAACGAGGACGGTATATGGCAGTGTTTGGCTTCCATTGGGCGGTTCCAAATTTATTTGGTGTTTTAATTGCTGGACTTATCATGGATAATATAGGACCAAATTGGGTTTGGTATTTCGCAGGTATTCTATCACTCTTTGCGGCGATAGGTTTCTGGCTACTTCATGGAATTACAAAAGCTCGATTTTCAATAGAGAAGGAAATACTCGTTGAAGAAGTGCAAAAAATATGATTTTTAATTAAATATTTATCTCTTGCTGTTCTGGTTAAAGTTGAAAAATTTAAATTATCAATTTTTTTTAAAAATATAAAAATAGAACAAAGCAAAAAGATTGGGTATAAATTTTATACTTAATTATAATAAGGAAATGCAATGGAATAAGATTTTATTATTAGTCGCAAATTATAAAACAACTGGTTATGATTTTTACGATTCTGCCTTTCCTCCCTTAGCTCTTGAATATATAGCAGCATATGTGGAAGATTTGGGGGAAGTAAGAATATTAGATTCAAAAGCAGCTAATTTAACTTTTTTTCAAGTTAAAAAACAAATTGAAAAATTTAAGCCTGATTTAATTGGTTTAACAGTTCCAGTAACAAGCGCCATAGATAATGTTTTAGAATACGCAAAAATTGCTAAATTATATGGGGCAACAACAGTTATAGGCGGGTGGCATCCAACTTTAGCAGTTGAGCAGACCTTATCTTCTCCATGGGTAGATATTTTAGTTAGAGGAGAGGGTGAATTTACTTTCCGTGAATTAATCAAAAAGGGTTCTCCAGAGAACGTTAATGGTTTGTCATATAAAGTAAATGGAAAAATGATACATAATCCAGATAGACAATTTCTAAAAAACTTGAATGAGTTAAAGTTCCCATCTCGCCATCTTGTAGAAAAAAATAAATATAAAATATTTAATATGAATTGCGCCGCCATCGAGACTTCTCGCGGTTGCCCACAAGCGTGCAAATTCTGTAGTACTAATGTGGTTTATAAGCAAACATGGAGAGCTAGATCTGTAGAAAATATAATAAAAGAATTGGAAATAATATCAAAAAATAGAAGAGTCAAAGATGTTTTTTTTGTAGATGATAATATTCTTGTTAATATGAAACGGGTTGGGAGATTATGTATAGAAATTATAAGAGGTAAAAGAGAAGGAAGAATTAGAAAAACATTACACTTTTTCTTTCAAGGGCGCTTAGATTCCATGGCAAGGTGCCCAAGAATTGTTAAATTAATGGCTGAAGCGGGCTTTTGGCTTGTTTTAGTAGGAGTTGAAGCAACCGATAATGCCCGATTAAAGATGGTTAAAAAAGGATGTAATATAGAGCAAATTAAGAGAGGTATAGAGGTTTTACATCAAAATGGAATAATAGTAATGGGAAATGTTATTCTAGGAATAAATCTAGATGATACAATAGATGATGTTCTAACTACAATTAATAGAACTAGAGATTTAACATTAGATTTACCTAGCTTTACTTTGTTAACACCATTTCCTGCAACTGGTTTTTACCAAGAAATGAAAGATAAAGGTTTACTACTCACAGAAGAGTATAGTAAATTTAATTGGTTAAATCCTGTGATAAAAACTCCAAATTTTAATGCAGAAGTTCTAAAAAAGTTATTGTTTCTTGGATTTTATGCAAATGGTTATTATGCTGGAGACTTAAGGAATAAAATTACTTTACTTCGTAGAACTATTAAATTAAGAGGTTATTCTTATATTCTCCTTCCTACGAGAATATATCTAACTATTATAGCATACTTTAAGTGGAAAAAAATTGTCCTCAATAACTTAAAAGGAATTAATAAAGAAGAAAGAGACCAGATAAAATCAGGAAATCTGAATCAAATGAAAGATTTAAAAAATATAATTACAAAGCTAATGAATTAGAAAATGGACGATGAAAAATTAAAAAATCAGAAGTTTCATTGGAAAAAAATTCTATTAATCAAACCTAATTATAGGACGACTGGTTGGGATTACTACAATATGGATTTTCCTCCAATCAATTTAGCATATATAGCCAGTTATTTAACTGATTTAGATGTCGAAGTAGAAATTCTCGATACTAAAGTTAAGAATTTAAATTATAACCAAATCAAGAAAAGGATTAAAAATTTTAATCCAGACTTAGTTGGAATTTCCGTTTTTGTGTCTGCTGCTATAGAAGTCTCAAATACTATAGCGAAAATTGTAAAAGAAGTTAATTCAAAATGCACTGTGGTATATGGAGGGCGACACCCTACCTTTGAACCTGATTCAACAATGAAATTTAATGAAATCGATATCATAGTTAGAGGAGAAGGAGAATTAACATTTCAAGAATTAATTAAAAAAGGTACTCCTCAAGATGTAAGAGGTATTTCGTATAAATCTAATGGACAAATAATTCATAATCCAGATAGACCATTGATTAAAAATCTAAAAAATATTAGATTTCCCGCAAGAAATTTTACAAAGAATAATAAATATAAGATGTTTACGGTGAGGTTAGAAACAGTAGAAACTTCAAGAGGTTGCCCATATACATGTAAATTTTGTACAACACACATTTTCAATAATAATTTATGGAGACCTCGACCAGTTGAAAAAATAATAACAGAATTAAAAATTATTTCCCAGAACAAGAAAATTACAGACATTTTTTTTGTAGATGATAATTTAACTGCTAATACTAAAAGAATTGAAAATTTATGCGAAAGAATAATTGAATGCAAAAAAAAGAAAGAAATTAATGATTTTAAATTTTTTGCGCAGATTAGAGTAGATTCTCTAGTTAAAGCGCCACAAATGGTAAAGAAAATGTCCAAAGCAGGGTTTTGGGCTGTTTTTATTGGAATTGAGAGTGTTAACGAGGATACTCTTAAAGAAATGAGAAAAGGGTTCGAATTTAACAAGGTAGTTGAAGCGATAAGAATTTTACATGATAATGATATAATAGTAATTGGAAATTTGATAATAGGGGTTGATTTAAACGAAACAGAAGAAGAAGTTATTAAAGAAATTAAATTTATGAAAACTATTGATGTAGATATAGTTAGTTTTGTATTGTTAACTCCGTTTCCCGGAAGTGATACCATGAAAGAATTAGATGAGCAAGGTCTTGTTATTTCTAAGGATTGGTCTAAATATACTGTCTTTGAACCTGTTATAAAAACTCATCAATTAAGCCCAAAGCAATTATACGATCTTTTATACTTTTCTTTCAGAGAACTTAAGTATATTAACGATTGGAAAGGTTTAACTTATCGCGTTCTTAAAACTCGAGGATTATTATTTATACTTAACCCAAAGCGTTTATTATCCTTAATAAATTCCTTTTTAAAAGTGAGAACTTTATTCAAATAATTTGAGTATAGAAAAATATTTAGGATAGCTTTTTTGGATGTCCTACTTTTCAAATCAAATTAAGTGTGTCTTAGAAAATTACATTATTGAGAGGATGAAATAGTTATGTTAGGAAAGATAAAGATTGTCTATAAAGAATATCCAGGTGCATTCAAAGTGTTGGTACTTGCCAGTTTCATTGATATGTTAGGAGGGTTTTTGTTATATCCTTTTTTTGCGCTCTACATCACCGAACATTTTGGGGTGGGGATGATCCAAGTGGGATTCCTATTTACGGTGTCTTCAGCAGGAAATATATTTGGTGGAATGATTGGAGGTGCGTTAGCTGATAAATATGGACGTCGCGCAATGCTTTTGATAGGATTAGTAGTAAGTGGCGTAGGAAGCATTTTCATGGGGTTGGTAGACGATTTGAATACTTTTTTCATCCTAGCAGCGATTTTAGGGATAATGGGTAATTTTGGGGGACCGGCACGACAAGCAATGGTTGTAGATTTGCTTCCAGAAGAGAAACAAACAGAAGGATTTGGGATTATGCGAATTGCAATGAATCTTGCGGCAACAGCAGGCCCTATCCTTGGTGGGTTTTTAGCTACACAATCCTATATGTGGCTGTTCCTATCCGATGCTGTAAGCAGCCTTATTACAGCTGTTATTGTATTTTTTGTCATTCCAGAAACAAAACCAGAGAAACCAGAACACAAACCGGAAGAATCTGTTATAAGCACTATAGTTGGATACAAAGAGGTTCTGAAAGATGGTGTTTATATCCTTTTTCTTTCCGTTTCTGCCGTAATGGTTATAGTTTATATGCAAATGAATAGTACTCTATCTGTATTCCTACGGGATGTTCATGGATTCCCACTGCAGAGTTTTGGTTTATTGTTGAGCATGAACGCATTAATGGTTGTCCTATTACAATTTTGGATTACTAAAAAGATTTCAAAGTATGCTCCCATGAAAGTAATAGCCATAGGATCGTTGTTTTATGTAGTGGGGTTTGGTATGTATGGTTTTATTTCTGCTGTTTACCTATTCTTTCTTGCTATGATAATTATCACTATAGGGGAGATGATTGTTACACCTATTCAACAAACTGTGGTGGCAAGATTTGCTCCTGAAGATAAGAGAGGACGGTATATGGCTGTGTTTAGCTTCCACTGGGCGATTCCAAATCTGTTTGGAGTGTTACTCGCAGGATTGGTTATGGAGTACATTGGACCGAATTGGGTTTGGTATTTCGCAGGGATTTTATCACTCTTTGCTGCGATAGGATTCTGGCTACTTCATGGAGTAACAAAGGAACGTTTTTCAAAAGAAGACGAACCATTAAATGAAGATCAAAACAAAGACCTAGTTGAAGAAATGCAGAAATTTTAAATTCGTTGAGGTTTATTATCAAAAGTTTAGAAATCTCAGCTTTTTTTATGGTTAAAATAAATTTTTTTTATAATTTTAAAACTAGGTTTCAATATCAAATGTAACCTTAATGTATTCATATTTGGAATTAAGTAATTCTAATATCTTATTAACAAAAAGTGTTAAGTTTTCTGCGTGTATTAGTTTTTTTTCTGCTTGTTCGAGGTAAAACTCGTGAAGCATCTTCCTTGTTTCATCTGGTCCATTAATATTAAGAAAATTTTCCCAATGTTTGGAAAATCTGCATAACTTTTTTAACATTTTATCTGGATATTTAGATTTATCAAAAATGAGATTATTGTGTTTCTTTATGGCTTCACTAACTCTTTTAAGATAATCCGCTATAGCAAAGGAATAGCGGTACAAACTTATCAAATTAGAAGTAGTTCTTATATTTCGTGTATTTGCTGCTTGTTCAAAAGATGACAATGCTTCTAACCATTCTTCTTTATGAGAGCCGTCGATTCCATTATTCACCATTGCTACATTTATAATATCGCTCAAATCTACGTCATGACCTCTTTTAATTTTTTTATCAAATATTTCCTTAAGGCTTGACCCTTCAAGATAGCTCCCCGCCCCAAAATCAAGTAATTGATTAAGATTGTTTGCAGCAAATAATGTTTCGTGCCTAAATTCTTTAGTGTTAGGGTTTTCCCATTCTATTGTTTTTTCCCATTCTCCTGTATTTTTATTTTTTATGAAGCTACAATCTCTCAATGTTGATTCCAATAAAATTACCTGAAACATCCAAAAATCAATGTCGTCTGTGAATCTTTTCCTTCTCCAATCTCTCGTAGTATACTTACCTAAATAGAGTTTCAATGTACCCCTAACTAAAGAAAATTTTCCATGTTTTAACGCGTCGCGAGCTAATTCACAATAATGGTGATTAGGATCATTTGAACATTCTTCTAGTTTCTTAAGAATATTACGAGCTTCTTCAGCTATAATATCACAAGGGATACTTCCATCGGAAGGATAAGCTCTTGACCCTCCTTCAATAAAATTTTCAAAAAGTTCAAAATCATCTTCTGGAATCGAATACCAAGGATTATTAAAAGTAGCTTTACTAAAATAGTAATGAGTAAAACCGCTAATGTCTTTCCATGTTTTATCTAATAGGGGTGAAACATCTCTGAGGTTATCTCCTTTTTTTACTGCGTCAGCTTTTATATCCCAAATTCCATTCATTGAAGAATCCTGCTTAACATTTAATATAAGTAAAAAATTATTGAAATTATTATTAAATTAAACTTTGCTATATCTAAAAAGGTAAAAATTATTTTTAAAAATTCTTTTTATAATATAATATAAATAATATAACCATTTTTGCAAGAATATGAATAATTTCTTTTCGGTTTTTACTTATACTCCTTGGGATAATCTTAATACAAAGTTGTTGGCTGAAGTCAAGTTATTATCACTTAAAAGTATAACCAAAACATATCCCGTAATTGAACCAGAATTTTTTGATGACTTACTTTCAAACTTGTATAATTTCAAACACTATTCATGGGTTCAATGTATTAAAAGAATTATCGGTCCTAATAATGAAGATTACGATATAACTCCTTGGAATTTCATATGGGCAATGGATAATGAAGGAAGAGTTTTTCAATTCTTAATTCAAAAAGAGAAAAACAAATTTAAAGACTCACAGGCAACATTAGTAGCTTTAGCCCCTCCAGAATTAGGTAAATTATTTAATCAATATAAAGAAGGAGCCATATTACGAACTTTATCTTTGCTAAATAATCCGAAAAAGATGAAATTT
>Ga0209345_10004664_pt1 | contig 13102 bp, 10 predicted proteins | sample Cruoilmetagenom7_FD_187294 | JGI IMG/M metagenome (GOLD analysis project Ga0209345, IMG submission 187294) | Oil polluted marine microbial communities from Coal Oil Point, Santa Barbara, California, USA - Sample 7 (SPAdes) (version 2) | ecosystem: Environmental > Aquatic > Marine > Oil seeps ...
AAAAGAAACATGAAAAAATATAAGAAACTAAAATAATTGGTATTTGATTTAAATAAGGCGTTCATAATATAGCTCCTTATAAGAATCTATGCATAATTAAAGATTGCATTTTATTATTGTTTTTTTGTATGTATTAAACTGTTTTATAGCTTTTTTTTAAAACTAAATCTCTCTCATGGACGTTATTAAGCTTGCTATGGCCATTTTAATGAAGAAAATGTTTTTGGTGTATGTATTTTTTCTCCTGGGCTTATATTTTTGTTTGCTTTTAGTACAATTACTGTGGATACACTGTGCTCAGTATGAAGCACCAGTAAAATGCCAAAATCAACAGGGTTAAAAAATATTTTTTGCTTTGTTGCAGGATCAAGGTATTTTTCATCCTGATAATAAATACTGTATAACTGGCCTTTTTTTACATCATTTGAACCTTTATCTACAAAAGCTATATAATTAGTTCCTATCATTTCATTGTGCTCTTCAGCTAAGATGATTTTACCTTTAAGACCGGTTTTACTTTTTATCAAACTTATTTCCGGAGATCTATATTTAAACGGCATAATGTAATCATTTACTTTTATGGTTTTAAAAGATTCTATAACAATAGCTATATCAGAATCCTCTTCTTTTTTTATTATCTCGATAATACCTGTTAAATAGTGCTGGATTCCGATATTTTTATTTGTTTGTTTATCAATAACAGGTTCTATTATTCGATATACTGTAAACTTGTCACCAGGAATACAGGCTTTGTTCGCCAAAGTTTTTATATAAACTTTGTCTCCTGTTGATATCATTTTTTTAGTTTCCTGTGGTTTTATGATTTTGCCATGGGCTAAAGCTTGCTTTTTCCTTATAAATCCTACACTATTTATAGGCGCATAGTAATAAAAAGGGTTTTTTTCTTTTGGAGGTATAAGTTCAATTTTTTTTTGTAGTTTTTTCTTTTTTTCTTGTTTTGGCATTTTAGTCTCTTTAAGTAAAAGGCGTATTTTTTGGCCAGGATAGATTCTGTGAGGATTATAAAGTTGGCTGTTTTTTTGCCATAAGTCAGGCCAAAGCCATGTAGAATCTGAAAATCGATGTGAAAGATCCCATAATGTATCGCCTTTTTGTATGGTGTAATAAAAACCTAGTTTAGCTTTGATATCTTTGTTTTTTTCCTCTGAACAGGAATATGGTGAAAAAATTAAGGGAGCTGTGACAAGCAAAAATGCATAGGAAAAAATTAAAATTTTAGATTTAAATATCATATGAAGACCTGTTTTTTTTTGATTTGAAAAACTATTGTAGCTTTGATATGTGTTTGTTTACCCTTATTATTTTGGGTGTAATAAATACCAGAAGCTCTTCTTGACTGTCTATGTCACTTTTTGACTTGAATAACCAGCCAAGTATAGGAATTTGTGAAAACAATGGAACACCTGTGACAGTGCTAGTAGTTGTTGATTTTAGTATTCCACCGATGACAATAGTTTCCCCGTCATTGACAAGAAGTTCTGTTTCCGCCTCATTGTTGGTGAATATATAATCAGATCCTACTTTTTCTCCAAGATCATTTTTTGTTACTTTGATTTTCAATTTTACACGATTATCATTTGTTACATGGGGAGTGACATCTAAAAGAAGGTCTATGTCTTTAAACGTTGTAGTGGAATTTCCATCTGCATCCAGTTTATTGATGGGGTAGCTTTTTCCTTTTTTTATTGTTGCGGGCATATTGTCAAGTGTTAAGATTTTAGGAGCAGAAAGGATTTTAATTTTACCCTCTGATTCAGCTGCCTGCAAGGTCGCATTTATTATACTAAAAGGAGTTCCTGACAATCTATCGAAACTGAAGCCTATGCTTCCTTGTGACACATCCGGCAAATTATTAGCTGCCATATTGTATGAGAAGTCTCCTCCAAGCCTGCCTAACTGATTACTGGAAAGCGGACCTCCTGTTATTCCCCAGCTTGTTCCAAGGTGTCTTGTAAAACTTGTACTGGCTTCAACAATTCTTGCTTCAATAAGCACTTGCTGTATTATCATATCAAGTTGTTTAACAACTTTTTCAATCTCATTTATAGAGGTTTGAATATCTTTTACTATAATCTGGTTGGTTTGAGTGTCTACCTTTACGCTGCCTCTATCTGTTGTTTCAAGTTTATCACTTATTTCAGATGCCAGCCGATAATTTATTGATAAATATTTTGTTACTAAAGGCTCGTAGGCTTTTCTTTCTACTTCTTCTTTTAGATCCGTTTTTACCTCTTTTTGCTTTGAACTTTTTTCTTTTGCCAGTGTTTCACTTCTGGCTATTCTAACAATATGATCTTCTGAAACCTGACCTAACTGGTTCATGTTAAGTATCAATTCCAGCACCTGGTCATATGGTACTGGTGTATCAAGTTTTAGGGTAACTTTACCTTGTACGTCATGGTCTATGGCAAAATTTTTTCCGCTTACTTCCATTAAAATGCGAAATACATTTTTAACATCGGTTTCATAAAAATCTAACGCAATTTTTTCTCCAGTGTATTTCGTTTTAGATTCTTTTTTAAGCGTATTTGGATTTATTTCTTTAACAACTCCTTTTTCTTCTGCAGCATCTGGTAATATTTCCTCTTCAAGATATAGGGCTGCCTGATCAATAACTTTTTCCCATAAAGGCAGGTTGGCTTTTTCATAAGGTTTGGGCGGTGTTGAAGATGCTTCAAAATGTATCATTATTGATTTATCTTTTTTTTTAACGAAATATGGAACCGATTCTCGCATTTCTATTACAATTTTTGTTGTATTATTAACTGCAGTGTCAGTTTGAATTGGTGTTATGCGATCAACAGCACTTTCAAATCTGGTTGTTATTAAAGGATAACGACGATAATATGGAAGTTTTGTATTATAAAGATTTAAATGCAGGATATTGTTACTTGCTTTTGTAATATTGTATTTTACAGGCGATGTCGTCCCAACAATAATTGTTGATTTACCTGTATTTTCACTTGAAAAATCTATTTGATTTATCCATGAGGTTTCAGCAGAATTGATTTGCTCTTTTTTTTGATTAACTGTCGATCTGGTTTTAGGCAGTGACAGATCAGTTATGTCTGTTGAACTTTTAAGATTAACTTTTCCAGTTACATTGATCAAGAGACCATCTTTCACAGGATCTATAGAAAATGAAGAAAGATAGGGTTTCTGGGTGTCAACTAAAATTCTGATTCTGTCATGAAGGGCAACATACCTTACTGTTTTAACCCATTTTGTATTTACTTGTAAATACTGCTCTTTTTTATTAAAGGGACTTTGTATACCAAAAAGATCTATTACCACTCTGGCTATATTTTTAATTGTAAATGACTTAAAATTTTTTATTGTTCCATTTGCCTTAGCATTAATATTTACACCGTTTAAAAGCTTTGTATATTCAATTTTTTTAAGCAATGTGGCTTCTGGTATATTTATTGAAGTTTTGTTTATTGAATCATCTGTTCTGGTTTCTTTTTTTTCTGATATCAACGCAGTTGACTGAGTGTTAAATATTATGTTGATACCATTACCCTGGCGGATAACTTCATAAACAATATCTTTTTTTAAAAAGATTTGAATTTTGGATGTATGTCCTTTTTCGGTTAGTTCATTTGTTTGAATGGAGCTAATTAAATTACTATCATGTGAATAGGAATTTTTTATTTTATCAAGAGCTGTATCAGGAAAATAAAGAATTATACTAAGCGGAAAGGGCTGTTTTACCGAAGTATAGGTTAATAAACGGTTCCCTTTAATATGCACTTGAACAGATTGTGAATCCTTTAACGTAGTTATATTTGTAATAATTTTTAGATTATGAGATTTTTTTATATCTTTGTTTTTCCGTTCTGCAACTTTGTTTGAAGCGCATCCAGCATAAAATGCAAATAACAATATAACGATTGCCAATGTTTCTTTTTTTAAGAGTTTAAGAGTTTTACAATACATTTTATTTCTCTCCGGTAGCTTTCTGCATAATCATTTCTCTTGGTTCAACATAATATTTTTTGCCGCCAAAACTACGACTTTTTGCAACAAACTTCTTGCCATCAATATCAACATATTTTGTTCCATTCATTTCAAATATTGAAATATTTCTTCCATCAACTACAAAAATTGTCATATTATTACCGCTTAAGTCAAAAATTGAGTTTTTTTTAACTTCATCTACTGGTAAGATGGGCTCTTCCACTATCATTTTTTGTTCAATAAGTGATATTTTTGTTGCTTGTCCGGAATTACTCCCAATATAATCTCCTTTGTTGATAATATATCCTTTGCCTGAAGCATCTGCCACAAGAGCCTTGCCACCATAAATAGTATTTATTATTCCTGTTAGCCTCAGCTGGCTTATATCTACCATCTCTATCGGAGTAAGAGGAATACGCAATTTTGCATTGCTTATGCTTTTTTTTGTTACTGACATAGCAGGAGCCGGTTCATTTTTAAAAAGCGGGTCAAATGGATCAATCTTGTCTTTTGGATTGTATAAAGAGGTTGACCCCTCTAAAGATCGCAGATTCATTTCATTTAAAGAAAGAGAGGAGATTAATGTATTGTCATTTAATCTTTCATTATCAGAATTTATCGTTGAAGCTGATAGGGTTTTGTCAGGTTGTTTATTGTCAGAGATGTTTTGGATATCATAAGGAGGTTGATTTTCTGCTGATTTGTTATCTTGCTGTAATTTATTTTGCGTTTGGTTTGATAGGGTTTTGCCAGGTTGTTTATTGTCAGAGATGTTTTGGATATCATAAGGAGGTTGATTTTCTGCTGATTTGTTATCTTGCTGTAATTTATTTTGCGTTTGGTTTGATAGGGTTTTGCCAGGTTGTTTATTGTTAGAGATGTTTTGGATATCATAAGGAGGTTGATTTTCTGCTGATTTGTTATCTTGCTGTAATTTATTTTGCGTTTGGTTTGATAGGGTTTTGTCAGGTTGTTTATTGTCAGAGATGTTTTGGATATCAGAAGCAGGTTGATTTTCTGTTGATTTGTTATCTTGCTGTAATTTATTTTGCGTTTGGTTTGATAGGGTTTTGCCAGGTTGTTTATTGTTAGAGATGTTTTGGATATCAGAAGCAGGTTGATTTTCCGCTGATTTGTTATCTGGTTTTTTTCCTGGGACAGGTGCAGATATATTTTTTGTCAGGTTTTGATTATTATCCTTGTCAGGTTTGAAATTTAATGGCAGCTTTTGAGTTATAGTGATTTTATTTCTGATAGTTTTTTTTTGTTCTGAATCTTTGCAGCTATCTATTAGACATAAAAAACATAACAAACAAACAATTTTTATAATAATTGTATTCATTTTATTCATGAGAAATTCGTTTATAGTAAAAAATAGTAAATGATAATTTATTTATTAGATGGTTTGTTTGAAGGTGATTCCAAAAACCTATATGTTATTGCTGTGCAAGATGTATTAAGTTTTCCTCCTGAAGATGAACTCATCTTAACATTATCAATATTGACAATTCGTGGCAGTCTTGCTATTTTGGCAAAAAAAACTGCAATATTATGATAGGTACCTTTAAGTTCAAGCTTTACTGGAATTTTTGAAAAAAAATCCTTAATAGTTTCAGGCTGTGGAGTAAATGCTGGAAATTCAAGGCCAGTATCGTAGCCTACTTTTGATATACTGGATAGTAGAGAAGGTATCTCTTTTTTTTCTGGAAGTGCTTTTTTCGCGATTAAATATTTTGCTCTAGCATGTTTCATTTTTTCTTTAAAAGAGCTAAATTGAGCCGCTTTTACTTTAGCTACAGTCAATTTTTGTTTAAATTCAGTGTATTCAGTATTTAATTTTTTTATTTGTTTTTGCTGAGGTATAAATGATAGAAATACAAAAGTTGCTATCAGAATAATTGTTGTTACTACACATATTGATATTCTTTGAGCAGTAGAAAGCTTGGTTAGTTTTTCAACAATTTTTTCAAATAAACCTATGGAGCCAGCTGTATCAGTTTCTTTATTCACTTATACTTTTCCTTATATTCAACTAATGATTTGATAGTTTATGAATTAACTTAATTAGATTGCAGAATTTTCTATATAATTTTTTGAGTAAAAGCTTACTACCTCAGGGGGTTAAGCAGCGGTTGTGCAGATAATTGTAAAGCTTTTTAGTTTTCTTTTTCGTATAGCTTTTTGCCGGGATGATTTTAAATCAACAGTTTTAAAAAAGTTTGATTTTTCAAGACTTGTCATGAAGTCAGCTATTGTTTTGTTATCAAGAGCAATTCCTGTAATTGATACTATCTTATTTCCTGACTGGAAATTTGTAAACCACATGCGTTTTGCAATTATAATTTCTGTCATTGCGTCAAGAAGTCGAACTGCATTTTCTCTGTTTTTTTTCAGATCAGCAATGATGTTGATTTTTTTTTCAAGAGATTGAAGCTTTTTTTTTATTTTATCTACTTCTTTGGCTTTTTCCTCATATTTTGCCAATTCGATTTTTGTAGTTGTAACCTGATCTTCAAGGTTGTTAATTTTTGTTCTTCCTGAAATGTGATGATAGACCATACCTAAAACAATAAAAATCAATGAAAGAAGGAAAATTGATATTTGAAACCGTATGTTTTCTTTTTTACGTGCTGCCCGAAATGGCAGAAGATTTATTTTAATCATTTGTCATTTATTTTTCTTAATGTTAACCCCATGCATATTGCTGCCTGTGGAGCAATTTTTTCGATGAATTTCATGTCAAAACGGTTTTCGTCTATTAAAAAATTTGAAAAAGGATTTATAGCTTCTACCTGAGTTGAAGTTTCATCTGCCAGCAGCTTATAAAGCTGTTTAATGTTACCTCCACCTCCGCTCATAAAAATTTTTTTGATTTGGTCATCCGGATATGTAGAATAAAAAAAATCAAAGGCACGTTTTATTTCAATACACCATTCAGAAAGTACATCTGAAATTATCTCCTGTAAATCTTCATATGAAATTTTATCCGGGTTTAAAGAGTGTTTGATCTGTTCTGCTTCTTCTAATGTGCAGTTGACAAATGAAGATATCTTATTGTTTATCTGACCACACCCCAATGGAACATCGCGTATGAAAATAGAGGTATTGTTTTTTAGTATATTTAGCGATGTTTTGGTTAAACCTATATCAATTAGGGAAACATTTTCATCTGACGTATCGTAATTGGCCTGAAAAATATTTTGAAGAGCCAGAGAATCAACGTCCACTACACAAGGGTTTAGCCCTACCGTTTGAACAAGTTTAACATAATTGTCAACAACTTCTTTTCTGGTAGCCACAAGAAGCAGGCTCATTTGGTTTGTATCACGATCAGAGTCACCAAGAATGTGAAAGTCAAGATAAATATCATTGATGTCAAAAGGAATATATTGTTCGGCTTCCTGAACAATGACATCTTGAAGCTGATTTTCATCCATCTGTTTTATATTTATTTTTTTTACTATTATTGAAAGTCCGCCTAAAGAAATGGCTACGTTGGTTTCCTTAATATTATTTTTATGAAGAAGTTCTTTTATGGAATTTGATAAAGAGCTAAAGTCTTTTATAATGCCATCTTCAATAATCCCTGGAGCAATATCTATTAATCCAAAATGCATTAGTTTCTGGCCTGTCTTGGTTTGAGTAATTTCAGCGGCTTTTATTGAAGCTGACCCGATATCAAGGCCAACAAGATTTTCCTTTTTTTTAAACATTATCCTGCTCTTCATCGCTAAAAATTTTATGTTTGTCTGAAAGATTAAAACCTAAAGCTAAAATTATTTTTCTTTTTGTTTCCATACGACAGGGCATGCCCTTTTCAATTCTTGCAATAGTAATAGGAGATAAGTTGGCTTTTCTTGCTAATTCGGCATTGCTCATAAGAAGGGATTCCCTGATTTTTTTTAATGAGTTGTGCTCCATTTTCTATCCTTATGGTAATCTTGTGAAGATACGACAATCAATAGAGTAAACTGTTATTTTAAGATGTATGTTGTTTTAATGATGTGGTTTTTTAATAAAAATTAATCAAAATTTGCATTTGTTAGCAAATTTTATTATAAGGTTTGAGCAAGAGGTTAAATATTAATCTGTAGTCTTACACTAAAAGAAATTATAGTCCAAGGATAAACAATAAAGGCTTGAATATGCTTTTATTATTACTTTATAACATAATAAAGTCAAGTGTTATGTGTTAAATATTTTAGACAAAGATTTTTAAAAAAATTAAATTTGCCATGCTTTAAACAGCATGTTTTTGTTGTATTGACTTTATGTATTTATTATCATTATATGATAATAAATACTTTTTTTGTATAAAAAGTTGATTTATAATTTAGTTTAAGCAACTATAACATTTTACCTTTGGGTTGTTTATTTTAAGTTTTCGATTGATAATATTTATATAATTTTATTTGCTGGCTTTCCTGTGGCATCATATCTTTGATACATAATTATATAATCGGACAAAGATAGTTTTTTATTTAGCATAAAATTAATTTTTTTATCTATTCCTTAGATATTTCTCTATGATTATCCTTAAATAATTATGGTCTGGTTAAAATTTGATGATTCGTTTTTTTGAATTAATTGGAAAAATTTTTATAGGTATTATAGAAGAATTGGGCGGCCTGTTTCTTTTGCTTATATCTTCAGCAGTATGGATGCTTAGGCCTCCATTTCGGTTTAATGTTATTATGCGACAGATGGAATTTGTAGGAGTTAATTCAATAATAATTGTACTTGTTACAGCTCTTTTTACAGGTATGGTCTTTGCCCTTCAAACATACCACGGTTTTAAAACATTTGGAGCCGAAAGCCTTGTTGGTCCTAGTTTGGCATTGGCTGTAACTCGTGAGTTAGGGCCTGTGTTTACAGCTCTTATGGTTACAGGCCGTGCAGGTTCTGCAATGGCAGCAGAAATTGGTACGATGAAAGTTACCGAACAAATTGATGCGTTGCATGTTATGTCTGTCAACCCTATTCAGTACCTTGTTATGCCTCGTATACTTGCAGGCATTGTGATGTTGCCTGTGTTAACAGCAATGTCTGATTTTATTGCAATTGTCGGAGGTTATTTTGTAGGAGTCGAGTTGCTTGATATTAATTCTGGAATTTTTTTGGATAAAATCAACGAGATGGTTGGGGTGGATGATGTTTTTAATGGTCTTGTCAAATCCACCTGTTTTGGGCTGATCCTAACGCTTGTTGGGTGTTACAAAGGGATCAATACAAAAGATGGTGCAAAAGGAGTTGGCAAGGCAACTACGCAGGCTGTAGTTTTTGCATCAGTTGCAATTTTTATAAGCGATTACATTCTTACTACGGTTATGTTCTGATGATAAGATTGGTAAATATCTGTAAAACATATAAATCTCAAATGGTGTTAGATAGGCTTAATCTTGAAATTGACCATAAAAAAATTACAGTTATCATTGGTAAAAGCGGTGAAGGCAAAAGTGTTTTACTTAAACATATAATCGGCCTTAGCAAACCTGATTCAGGAAATATTTATATTGATGGTGTTGATATTACAAAAATTAATGATAAAAAGTTGAATGAGGTACGTAAAAAGTTTGGTATGCTTTTCCAGGATTCAGCTCTTTTTGATTCTATGACAGTAGGTGAAAATGTTGCGTTTCCTCTTAAAGAGCATACACGTTTGTCAAAAAAAGATATTGATAATATTGTTGAAGATAAGCTAAGTTATGTGTCTTTGGAAAGTGTAGCATACAAAATGCCGTCGGAATTGTCCGGAGGTATGCGAAAGCGAGTTGGGCTTGCAAGAGCATTGGCTCTTGATCCTGAAATCATTTTATTTGATGAGCCGACAAGCGGTCTTGATCCTGTTACATGTGATAGTATTGATAATTTGATTGTTGAAACCTGGCAGCGAACAAAATCAACATTTGTTGTAATCAGCCATGATATTGAGTCTACTTTTAAAATAGCTCATAAAGTTGGAATGTTATATAATGGCAAGATAATTGAAATTGGGACGCCAGTTGAAATAAAATCATCTAATAATCCCATTGTAAAGCGTTTTATAAGAAGAAGAGATATATAATATAGGTTTTTTTATCTGTTTAGCATTCAATGTTAAAGTTTTTGCATTTCAGATAGGAATATGGCAAAATAAATTTTAAACCTTCAAAAATTTACTTAAGTTCAAAAAAGTTTATAAGTTTTAAAAATATTTTTCCAGATAACTTAATGCATTTTATTAAAAACTTGATCGTAGAGTAATAAATAAACAGTTATGTTTTATAGATTCTGAAATGTTGCGTATGAGTGTGGAAGCAAAGGTAGGTTGTTTTGTCTTAATGGGTATTTTGCTCCTTGGATACATGTCCTTGAAGTTGGGTGATTTACCCTTTGTCAAACAATCAGGATATGATCTTCACGTATCTTTTGATTCTGCTGCTGGTCTTTCAAAAAAAGCAACAGTTACAATTGCAGGTGTTAACGTGGGCAAAGTGCAGAATATTTTGCTTAAAAACGGAAAAGCTCTTGTTATTTTAAAAATAAACCATGGTATTAAGATTTCCAAAAGTGTTAAGGCAATTATCAGAACAAGTGGTATGATGGGAGACAAATATGTTGAACTTGTTTATCAAGACTTATCCCCACCTTTTTTGCAACATGGTGAAATGGTTATCAATACAGACACTCCCACTGATGTTGATACTCTTTTAAGTATTCTTGCTGATGTGGCAAGAGACATTAAGATCCTTTCAAATTCTTTTACTGGTGCCATAAAAGGGGAAGAAGGCGAATCCCCCATTCGTTCCATTGTGAATTCAGTTAGAGATATGACAGATACCTTAAATAGAAATATTCAGGAAAATAATGAAAATATATCAAAAATTATTGTAAATTTTGCAGATTTTTCTGATAAACTCAAGGAAATAGGAGAAACTAACCATGAGAGCATTTATCATGTAATTCAAAACCTTAAGAGAACATCTGACAAATTTGAAGATCTTATTATAAGAATAAATGATATTACAGCAAAGATCAACAGGGGTAAAGGAACGTTGGGCAAGTTGATAAACGATGATGAAGCAATACATCATTTGACAGGTGCCCTTGAATCTATTGATGAAATTGCAGAAAAAATCAACAGGGGAAAAGGGTCCGTAGGCAAATTGATTAATGATGACAAGACAGTTGAAAATATCAATAATTCCCTTGTAAGCATTAATGACTATGTGAACAAAAAGGATAAATATCTGACACATCTTAATTATTCCGGGGAATATCTTTTCAAACAGCAAGAGACGAAATCATATATTACACTTAAAATCCAGCCTAGAGAGGATAAGTACTATCTTATTCAGCTTGTTGATGACAGTGAAGGAAAAGAAACCATCAAGGATATAACCAGAACAGCAGATTCTGTGACAACAACCGAACATATAGTGAAAACAGAAAAAGATACATTAAAAATTTCTGCTCAGATAGCAAAACGATATGATAATATCGGAATAAGAGGGGGGCTTTTTGAGTCAACAGGAGGTCTGGGCCTAGATTATTACATGTTAGATGATCGTTTGTCTTTTTCTTTTGAAGCTTTTGATTTTGACCCTGACGCCAGAGCGCATTTGAAGTTTAAAGCATGTTATACACCAATTAAACACCTGTATATATCTTCCGGATTTGATGATTTTATTAGCGATGAAGGAAACACCTCCTTTTTTTTCGGAGCAGGAATTAGTTTTTTTGATCAGGATATAAAATCTTTTCTTTCAAGCATACCTTTGCCTACAAATTAAAATAAGAGATGCTCTTGTTGCAGGATTAATCAAAAAGTGTAAGTTGCATATCTTTTTTCTTTTTTGGTTTTTTCTTATTTATTATTCCATAATTTTTGAGACGTTTTTCAATATCATTAACAAAAGGCGAGACCGTTTGTTGCATCACCTTTCCATAAATGAGACGTTTTTTTGCATATGTTAGATAAAGAAGATCTTTGGCTCTTGTCATTGCCACGTAAAAAAGTCGTTTTTCCTCTTCAAAGTCATAGCCATCGTCTGCTAATCGCTTAAATGGTATAATATTTTGCTCACATCCTGTAATAAACACAATGGGAAATTCCAGCCCTTTTGCTGCATGAAAAGTCATAAGTGTTACTTTTTCAGACATTGGTTCATATATGTCTGTATCGTTTAATAGAGCAATATGAGAAAAAAACCTGTCAGCATTGTCGCCAAAACTTACAGATTTATTTAAAACTGACTCTATAGCATCTTTAGTAGTGGCATTTTCTTTTGCATTAATCAATATTTCGGTATTATCAATGAGGTAAAGCAATTTATCTTCAACTGTTTTATTTTGCAGAACCTTTTTAAATCCAGACAGTTTTTCTGTAAAAGCATTTATCTTGCTATTTATGTTTTTTAATGCTTTTTGCCTGGCTTTATCTGTATTTGATAATGATTCACTTAATGTAAACTGATGCTTAATGCTCCAGTTTACAAACAGATCAAGGCTTTTTTCACCTAACCCTAACCCTTTTATTTTACACACTTTTGCAAGATCTGCATATGTGCCTTTATCCTCTATTACCTTTAACAGGGAAATAAGCTTAGCTACCGAATTGTTATCATAAATTGATTTTTTATTTGCAATTATACATGGAATCCCGGCTTTTGTCAGAATATCATATATTATTTTACCCTGGCTGTGGGTTCTGTATAATATGGCAAAATCAGCAAATCCGCGTTCAGGTGTTTTGCAGGTTGTCTCTACCTTGTCAAAATCAACACTGTAAAAACCCATGCCTCCCACCATTTGCTCAATACATTTTCCCACATAAACAGCTTCTGCCTTTTCAGTTGCTGTTTCAACAACACTTATTGTATTAATTCCTTTAATATCCGAATATATTCTGGTATTTTCATCAACATCTTCATTACTTTTCAGGGCTTGAAATGATGCATCCAGTATTGTCTGGGTCGATCTATAGTTTTTTCTCAGTCTTACTAATAAAGCATTTGGGAAATCATCTACAAAAATGTTAAAAAATTTCATATCAGACCCCCTGAATCCATAAATTAACTGGTTGGGATCACCTATTGCACATAAATCTGTTTCAGGCGATACTAATGCCTTTATTATTGCA
>Ga0209345_10004665_pt1 | contig 13099 bp, 6 predicted proteins | sample Cruoilmetagenom7_FD_187294 | JGI IMG/M metagenome (GOLD analysis project Ga0209345, IMG submission 187294) | Oil polluted marine microbial communities from Coal Oil Point, Santa Barbara, California, USA - Sample 7 (SPAdes) (version 2) | ecosystem: Environmental > Aquatic > Marine > Oil seeps ...
ATGGAGGGCAGGGCAACCAATTGGCGAAGCATTTCGTTGTAACTGGGAATGGCTTTCATAGGTTTAGGTTTTCTGTAGATTAAGCAGGGAGGCATTTCCCCCCACTGCGGCGATATTATTAGAACAGGTGATTTCGCAGGCGAAGCGTTGTAGGTAGTGCGGCCCACCGGCTTTGGGGCCGGTGCCTGATAAACCCAATCCACCAAAGGGCTGACAGCCTACCACTGCACCCACCATGTCACGATTAATATAGACGTTGCCGGTGCGTATCGCTTTGGTGATTTTTTCGATGCGGGAGTTTATGCGCGAATGGATGCCAAAAGTGAGGCCAAAACCCGTTGCGTTAATGCTGTCTATCACCTCATCCAGCTGATCACTTTTATACGCGATAAGGTGCAGAATGGGGCCGAAATGTTCCTGCCTTAGCTCGCCGATATGTTCCAGCTGAGCCAGGGTGGGAGCTACGTAGTGACCTTCGTTATCGACAGAGCTTGGCAGCGGCGTTTGCCCCAGTATTTTGCCTTCTTTGTGCATGGTATCGATATGCTGGAGAAGCTGCTGTTTGGCGCGCTCATCTATAACGGGGCCAATATCGCTGGCGGGGTTTTGTGGATCACCTATTTGTAATTCCGCCATGGCTCCAAGCAGAAGCGCTTTAATGCGTTCGATAATATCTGCTTGCACGAACATTACTCGCAGTGCAGAGCATCGCTGGCCTCCGCTATCGAAGGCCGAACGCAGTGCATCTTTCACCACTTGTTCGGGCAGGGCAGAGCTGTCTACGATCATGGCGTTTTGGCCGCCGGTTTCGGCAATAATGGTGGGCAGGGCCGCCTTTCTTTCCACAAGTCGCAAGCTGATTTCTCTGGCAACACCTGTGGAGCCGGTGAAGGCAAGGCCTGTAATGCGTGGATCGGATAATAAACTCTGGCTGAAGGTGCTGGCTTTGGCGGGTAGAAATTGCAGCACTTCTTTGGGAATACCGGATTGGTGAAAGAGGTCTAGCGCTCGGCTGGCGATTAAGGGGGTGGTGGCGGCAGGTTTGGCGATGACGGTGTTTCCCGCAGCCAATGCGGCGGCAATTTGCCCTACAAAAATGGCAAGGGGGAAATTCCAGGGACTGATGCACAGAAACACGCCCCTGCCTTGCCAGGAGAGACTGTTCCCTTCGCCGGTTGGGCCTTCCAGTGTTATTGCATCACTGAAGCGCTGGCGGCACTGCTGGGCATAGTAGCGACAAAAGTCGACGGCTTCGCGCAGTTCCCCCAGGGCATTTTCGTAGGTTTTTCCGGCTTCTAATATTGCCAGTGCCATCAGTTCGACCTGGTGTTGTTGCATTAAATTCGCAGTGCTCTCCAGGTACTCGGCTCGCTGTGAAGCACTTGTCTGCCGCCAGGAGGGAAAGGCAGCGTAGGTGATGTTCAGGGTTGCGCTGCAGTCGTTGCTATCCGCCTCGAGGCAGCGGCCGATAATCTGTGCGTGCTTGGCCGGGTTGTAAATGTTTTGACTGGACTTCGTTTCGCTTTCTTCCTGATACGTTGTGGGCTTGGCCAGCCATTGCTGTGCGCCGGGATTAGTAAAATAAGGCCGCATCGCTTGTTTCAACTGTGCAAAATCCCGCTGTCCCTTGAGGTTTAATCCCTGGGAATTTTTTCTATTGGTGTAAAGTGCTTCCGGTAACGGAATGGCATAGGCACTGGCTGCATTTTCGTACAATTGATTGGGGTGTTGGCATAGCTGATTAATATCCGCCTCTTTGTTGTTAACGGCATTTACAAAGGAGCTGTTGGCACCATTTTCAAGCAGACGTCGAACGAGGTAGGCGAGTAACTCTGACTGTTCGCCGATGGGCGCGTAGATGCGAATACCTGCTTTTTGTTTAATGCGTTGAGAGTGATGTAATAAATGTTGGTAAAGTGCTTGGCCCATGCCGTGGAGCCGCTGAAATTCGTAGCGAACCAGAGGATATTGCATACCATAGATCAGGATGGTGGAAACCGTTTGGGCATTGTGGGTGGCGAATTGGGGGTAGAGTAAATCCCCATATTGGAAGAGCTGGTGGGCGCAAGCCAGATAGCTGATGTCGGTATGATTTTTTACACTCCATACCGGATAGGCTTCTAACCCCCGCTGTTGTGCGACTTTGATTTCGCTATCCCAGTAAGCGCCTTTCACCAGGCGAACAGGGATGCGTTTATTTAATGATTGCGCAAGTTTGTATAGCCAGTGAATCACGTGTATGGCTCGTTTTTGATAGGCCTGTACAGCCAGGCCAATGTAGGGCCAGTGGGCAAATTCTTCGTCTTTAAGTAGTGCTGAAAAAAGTTCCAGGCTTAGTTCCAGTCGCTCACTTTCTTCTGCATCGATGGTAATGGGAACATGGTGGTTTTTCGCCAGAGCTACCAGCTCTTTTAGCCGTGGCAGCAGTTCGTTAAACACCTGATCCCGGTGGTGAAATTCATAACGCGGGTGAAGGGCTGAAAGTTTTATGGAAACGCTGTCGCGCTGGATATTTTCTACAAAATTTTCCTCAATATGGTTTTCCTGCGCCACCTGTCTTATCGCATCGCTGTAGGACTGGGTGTAGCGTTCCACATCAGCCTGACACAAGGCTGCTTCGCCGAGCATGTCGTAGGAGTGAATATAACCCTGCTCTTTCTCCTGGTTGCCATGCACTAGACCGGCATGAATACTTTTTCCCGCCACAAATTGCTCGCCAATCATAAGCATGGCCTGGCGGATAGCCTGCTCCGCGACCGGGTCGCCCAGCTTGTGTGTAATGCGCTGAAATATTTTGCGCGGTGTATCGAAAGGCTGATTGGAAAAATACTTTCCGGTGAGCAACAGGCCCCAGCTGGAAGCATTGATCCAAAAGGAATCGCTATGGCCGATATGGGCCTGCCAGTCCTTATCGCCGAGTTTGTCCTGAATTAATTCCTGAGCAGTGTGATGATCAGGGATGCGCAGCAGGGCTTCCGCGAGACACATCAGGGAAACACCTTCTGCGGAATCCAGGCCGTATTCGCTAAGAAAGTCATCGAAATTGATATAGGGTAACCAGTGTGACTCGGTATTTTCAGGCTGGCGAATCGCTTCGATAAACTCCTTGGTCATCAAGCCGGCAGCGCGATATTGTTCGTTGTGAAGCTGGGTTAATGTCAGCAATGAAACCAGACAGGTTTTTTCATCGCTGAGAAAGTTGTTCAAAATCCCTGGAGGAAGTGTATGTTGCGTGCTCATTATTGCTCCCGCGTGCGTGAGTCCGTAGTGGAAATATAGGGGCAAATGAGGTGTTTCGATAGGTACGCACATCAATAAAAATGCCATGGAGCTGGCGTATCGTGATGCTTGGATGGATTAGGGCTGTACAGGCGGGGATTAATCCGGCTATATTCGCTGCTTCGGTGTCCATACATTTATATAACTATTCAGCTCACGCCCAAATTTGCGCGTAATCTGAGCAGTTGCACGGTTCGCTGAAATAGTTACCATTTATTTAACATCTGTGTAAGACCCGCTTAATAAGAATAATTCTTCCCGTTTTACTTGGGAAAGATATTGTGAATAAACAATAAAAAATCAGGAGAGTAGCGATGGATTTTCAAGATAGCCCCAAAGAGGCAGAATTTCGGGCGGCAGCTCGAGAATGGTTAAGCCAGCATTGCAAACCCCGAGACGCAGAAGGCCAATCCGCTTTTAGCCTTTTTTCTGAAAATGAATCTGCTGAGATGATTGAAGGCGCCAAGGACTGGCAGAAGCAAAAAGCCGAAGCCGGCTGGGCAGGTATTACCTGGCCTAAAGCCTATGGTGGCCGTGGTGGAGCAATGATGGAAAACGTCATTTTCGGCCAGGAAGAAGCGAACTTTGTCACTGCACCAAATATCTTCTTGATTGGTGTTGGCCTTACCGCCCCCACATTGATGATGCACGGCACAGAAGAACAGAAAAAGCAGCACCTGCCATCTATTTTGAGCGGCGAAAATGTTTGGTGCCAACTGTTCAGTGAGCCCGGCGCAGGATCTGACTTAGCCGGATTGCGCACCAAAGCGGTAAAAGATGGTGACGAATGGGTCATTAATGGACAAAAAGTCTGGACCTCTGGCGCCCACTACTCAGACTGGGGAATATTAGTCACCCGAACCGATTTTGACGTGCCAAAGCATAAGGGCCTGACTTACTTTATTGTCGATATGAAAACGCCGGGCATTGAAATCCGCCCCATTAAGCAAATAACCGGCGGCGCCAACTTCAATGAAGTATTTCTTACCGATGTACGTATCCCTGACAGCAATCGCGTCGATCGGGAAGGTAACGGTTGGGCGGTAGCTCTCACCACCCTGATGAATGAGCGCATGTCCATTGGTGGCTTTATGGGTATGGATCCCGCCATTATGTTTGATGAGCTTTCATACCTTGCTGCCAATACCTATGTTGATGGCATCGTTGGTACCGATCATCCAGTGGTAAGGCAGCGCATCAGCCACTTTTATGCCGCCTCAAAGGCTATGGACCTAACGGTTTCGCGTACCTTGTCGGCACTATCCAAAGGCGGCATGCCGGGATCAGAAAGCTCGATTGTAAAACTGGCAATGGGTCTGCTGATTCAGGAAATGGCCGCTTTTGCGATGGAGTTACAAGGTGGTCTGGGATTTGAATATGGTACCGGTGCAACTTTCCAGCATGGTAGTTGGCAGGAAATGTATCTCGGCATTCCCGCTGCGCGTATTGCCGGAGGAACGGACGAAGTACAGCGCAATATTATCGGGGAGCGCGTGTTAGGTTTGCCAACGGAAGCCCGTGTTGATAAAGGCATTGCTTTCAAGGATATTCCCGCTGCCGGCTAAAGCCGCTGCACAACCAGGGTGCTTTATGAGCACCCTTCTCGTTTTACTTTTTATAGGAAAAAAACATGGTATCTACTTCCGCTTTAGCCCTTTTAGGCTATGCTACCTGGACTTTGACCTTGATTATTTTGATTGTGTTGTATCGCAGCACCTTCATTATGACCAAGAAGCGAGCGGCGAATGAATTTTGTCCGGATGGCTCAGATGTTTCCGGGTTTTCAAATCGTTTATGCCGTGCCCATGCCAACTGCGTAGAAAATCTACCTATTTTTGCTGCCATTATATTGTTCGCCATTGTGACACGTCAGACCGATGTGACGAATTCCTTGGCGCTGGTGGTGGTTTTCGCTCGTATTGCCCAGAGCAGCGTGCACCTTATCAGTGCCAGTGCCCAAGCAGTCATGCTGCGGGGTACATTGTTTATGATTCAATTAGGTGTGATGGGCTGGTGGGCATACCAGTTTCTGACTCTGGCTTAATCCGCCAACACACTATTCAAGCTTTTTCTTTCAAGCCTTCAGGGTCTATGTGCCCTGAGGTGCTTCCTTCCTTACCCGCTTGTTTGCTCTTCCTGCATGTCCCGTAACCTCCTCATTATTTATCACAGCCAAACGGGCCATACCGAAAGTATGGCGCATGCTGTCTTAAAAGGCGCGCAAGAGGTAGAGGACGTGGATACCCGCTTGCTTCGTGCTTTTGACGCAAACCTGGATGACTTGCTCTGGTGTGACGGTATTATTATTGGCACACCGGAAAACTTTGGTTATATGTCGGGAGCCGTGAAAGATTTTCTTGATCGCACCTATTACCCCGCGCAGGAAAAAGTGACGGGTAAACCCTATGCCATATTCGTAAGTTGCGGAAATGATGGCTCGGGTGCGGTATTCAATATTCAGCGCATTGCCAAAGGTTATCCTTTAACGCAGGCGATGGAGCCTTTTATTTGCAAAGGAGAGGTGACTGGCGAGGCGCTGGAGCGCTGCCATGAAATGGGTATGACGCTGGCGGCGGGAATCTCAGTCGGAATTTATTAGTTTTATGATGTGTGTCACACTAATTTTGGACATATCGTTGTAATGCTTACTTGATTGGTTTATAAGTTATTGATCTGTATGGAGAGTCTAAAGCGTTTTGGATAATTAACAGTATATGGGTTCCTACACTAAGGATAATAGAAACAAAAAGACGGTTAGTGCTGGTAGTTTAGACGAACCTATACCCAAATATAACATTGAGTCTCGTGAGCTTGCGTTTTCGGATACTCTGGATGCCTTGATGTTTGCTAACGATAGCTGTGTCGCAATACCTTTGCCTAAGCAGAAAACGGGCTCTCACTCCTCATCTTCCAGCACTTTCGTCGAAAACGCCGCCTTTTACCACAACGCGCTTGACGAGCATATTCTTACCTTTGTCATTGATCAAAATGCCACGATACAAAATATTAGCTCATCCCTTTGTAGGCTGCTGGACTACCAAAAAGACGAGCTGCTTAACCATCCTTGGGGTATTTTACAGCCCCGCTGCCATCATCAGGAAAAATTTGAAAATGTCTGGAAAAACCTGGACGCCGGCGAAAAATGGCAGGGGGAAATCAGCTTTACTGCACGCAACTGTGAGCGGATATGGCTGAGCACCACATTGGTTCCCCGTCGAAGCGAGTCGGGGTGTACTGACTTCATTTTGGCGATTTGCGCCGATGTAACGGTGGCGAAAAACAAACTCAATGTCGCACAATCTTTCGTTGAATCAGCGATTCACGACTCGCAAACTACCACCGGCTTGCTGACTACTGATGGCGAAGTATTATTTTTCAACAAAGTGGCTCTCGAACGTTCCACCACACCTTCCTCAACAATTCTGAGTAAAAAAATCTGGGATACCCCTTGGCTGGAGGGTTTGACCACCTCTCAGGAGCTGATCCGGCAAAGTATTAAAGCTTGTCGCTCTGGCGAGCAGCAAGTATTGCAGATTGAATGTTTGCTGAGCGGGTACAGCTCTCAGGTGAGTATTGTGCTCAGGCCATTGTTGGACGGGGCGGGTGAAGTCCGTCACCTCTTCCTCGAAGCGTGGAATATTAGCCTGACCGTTGGCATTCAAAACGCACTTCAAAGAAGCGAACTGAAGTACAAGGCGCTTGCCGATGCAACGAATATCGGTTTTGCGGAACTGGATTTGGATAGGCGGCTGGTATCAGCAAATAGTCAACTGCTTGGAATGTTGGGTGTTTCTTCAGCGAGAGCCCTGGCTGGCATGTTATTGTGTGAGTGGGTTGAAGAGAAAGACCAGACAATCTGTGAAGCAGCACTTTCTAGCTGCATATCCACGAAGCAATTTCAGCGCATAGAACTTAATCTGCAGCGAGTGGATAAGACATTGCTGCCAGTGGAAATATTCCTGGCCCAATTGATTATAGAAGGGCAAAAAAAGCTGCTCTGTTTTGTGCAGGATATCAGCGCACGCAAAGAGGCCTTGCACCAGATACAGTGCAGCGAAGAACGTTTACAGCTCGCTTTAACCGGCTCCGGTGCGGCCTTGTGGGACTGGACGCCTGATGGCGATATTAGTTTCGACAAAGTCTATGATCTCGGTTGGAAACGTATTCTTGGTTACGAAACGGAAGACCTCTACAACGATATTTCATGCTGGGAAGATCATCTGCATCCACAGGATCGCAAACCGGCTCTGACAGCCTTTATGGAGGTTCTGCTTGGAATGTCGCCAGTTTTTGAACAAGAATACCGCCTGAAACATAAATCAGGTCAGTGGGTTTGGGTGCTAGGCAGGGGCAAAGTCATGCAGCGCGACGCGTATGGAAAACCCTTGCGGATTGCCGGCACCATTGTTGATATTGGTGACAAAAAACAGGTAGAAACAGAACGCCTGTCGATGGTAAGAAAGCTGCAACAAGCAGAGAAACTGGAAGCCCTAGGTTTGCTCAGCGCTGGTATCGCTCATGATTTTAATAACATTCTGGTTTCGATACTGGGCTATGCAGATTTAGCCAATAGTGAAATGAAACGTTATCCTCATTCCCGGCTGCATCACTATGTGGATCAAATGGCCAATTCTGGCGAGCGAGCACGGGAGCTGGTGCAGCGGCTAATGCGTTATGGTCGCAAAGAAACACCCAATGCCGCCGCCTTCAAGCTGGCGCCCCTGATAGGGAAGGCGATTCCCATAATTTGGGGAGCCGTGCCATCGAGCGTGGAGATATCCTGTGATTTGGACGAGGCATGCTCAGCTGTTTTAATAGACCCCGTATTGCTTCACCAGGTGTTAAGTAATCTCTGCGTTAATGCGCGGGACGCTATGGATAATAAAGGGCAGATTACTATTCGCTTGTATGAACTGGAACCTGCGTCGGAGAATTGTACCACTTGCATGGCAAAGCTAAACGGCGTTTGGGTGGTACTGGAAGTTAAAGACAGCGGCCCCGGTATTTCTGAAGCGCTACAGCAACAAATATTCGAGCCTTTTTTTACCACCAAGGAAGAAGAAAACGGTACAGGTATTGGTCTGGCAACGGTTCACCGTATAGCGCACGAACTGGGTGGCCATATCGCTCTTGAAAGCTCTGTCGGACAAGGAGCAAGCTTTCGAGTATATTTCCCGCCTGCTGATTAAGGGCGGCTCGGGTTTATTCTGGATGAAGTAGAAAGCCTGCTTCACGAAGAGAGCGGGATATTCTGAAGCTCACGCAGAATTTCGTACTCCAATTGCGGTTTCTAGGTTGAAGCAGGCTTATCTCTTATACCTTTCTTTGCCATCATCCCAGCCCGCCTCCCAGCTTGCCTGTAATGCATCATCATCGTAGGGGCACTTGCGAATATTTTTACCAGCTAGGCCTGCTTTATAACCTTCGTTATAGGCATCATCCAGACCGATATGCCACTTCATCATTTTTCGCCCAACTGCGGGAGCGGGTTCTGAGGCCAGTGCAAGCTCTTCTGTGGGTTGAGCCGCTTCCTGCGCGTTGACAAAATGAGAGATCCCCTTCATACCCATCGCCGTTTTTATATCATCAAGAATGAAATAGATGGAGGGAACCAAAATTAAGCTGACAACGGTGGCAAACATGACTCCAAAGGCGAGGGAAATGGCCATCGGCACCATAAATTGCGCTTGTAAACTTTGTTCCAGCATCAGCGGTGTTAAGCCCGCAAAGGTGGTTAAAGAAGTGAGCATGATGGGGCGAAACCTCGCGGTACCCGCTTCACGGATCGCGATATCCAGAGGCACCCCAGCAATACGATTACGGTTAATATAGTCAACCAGAACCAGAGTGTCATTCACTACAACGCCGCTGACGGCCACCATTCCCACAAGAGACCAAATGGTAATTTCCATACCCATTAATAAGTGCCCGCCAAGCGCTCCAATCAGGCCAAAGGGAATGGCAAACATGATTATTAAAGGCTGAGTATAAGATCTAAAAAGAGAGGCTATTAGCATATACATAATCGCCAGAGCTAATGAAAAGGAGGTGATGAGATATTCAATCGCATCCTTTTTGTTTTTTTGCATGCCCGCCAGACCCCAGCGCACACCTGGGTAGTCTTGTTTTACCGTGTTTAAGAAGCTGTTTTTGAGTGCGGCCATAACGGCCCCCTCATTGTTCAGCGATTCATCAACGCGTGCCTGAACCCGGATAATGCGCTTTCTATCACTGCGTTTGATTTCTGCTGGCCCACTGCCGTATTCAACTTTGGCTACAGTGAGCAGCGGCGTGGTGGTGTTATCCTGCAGGCGAATATGCGTGTTTTCCAGGTGCCACAGTGAATTACGCTCTTCTTCGGGCAGACGAACGATCACTTTGACTTCATCCTCCCCTCTTTGTACCGTCTGCACAATGGTGCCATGAAAGGCCTGCCGCACCTGCTTGGCCAAGTCGCTAAGATTGAGTCCCAGATCCCTGCCTGCCGGGCGCATGCTGAGATTGATTTCCTGTTTTCCTCTTTGGAACGAGTCGTGGATTTCGTAAATGCCCGGATACTCAGCCAGGGCCTTTTTTAGATCATCAGACGCGATTTTCAGCATAGAAAGATCTTGTGAATAAAGCTGAATATCAATGCTAGGCCCGGGACTGTTCAAGGTATGGCTTATATCGAGATTGACGATATCGGGAATCGAACCAATTTTTTCTCGCCAGAGTTGCGAAACCTGATCACCGGATATCGACCGCGTTTCGGAAGGTGCCAACTCAATAACAACCTGCCCTCTATGATCCCCGCCCTTTCTGCTGGTTGAGAATATATTGTGAACCTGGCGCTCGCCGGTTTTCTGCAACAACTCTTCGCCCACCAGTATGGCTGCCCTCTCAACGCGTTGCACTGCCTCTTCCGTAACATGGGCTCGGGTGCTGCGTGCGAAGTGAATTTTAGCGATGGCCAGATCACCTTCTATCTCTGAGAAAAAGCGCACCTTGGTCCAGCCGCCACCCACAATAGCCATAGCAATAATAAATAATGCAAAAAATGCCGCGAGGGAAGCGTAGCGCCAGCGCAGTACCACTTCGAGAAAGGGGCGAAAGCGATGGCGAATAAAGTTTTCCAGGCCTTCAGAGAATCCGGTTTGAATGCGGTCGAACAATTGAAAGCGGCTGTCTTCGGGTCTTTTAATTTGTTTTGTGCCGGCAAGGTGGGAGGGCAAAATTAGTAAGGATTCCACCAGGGAAAACGCCAGCGTACACATCACCACGATGGGGATCAGGCGAATCAGTTTGCCCTCAGGGCCGGGTAAAAAAACGAGCGGTGCAAAGGCCACCATGGTGGTAATGACGGCATAAAAAACCGGCTTGGCGACATCCTGTGCGCCTTTAATAGCCCCTTCCAAACCGAGAATACCGCGTCGGTTATGGCTATATATATTTTCACCAACAATCACTGCATCATCTACCACAATGCCCAGAACTAAAATAAATGCGAACATGGAAATCATGTTGATGGAACCATCAAATAAAGGCAGTACCCAGAAAGCACCAAAAAATGCCGTGGGGATTCCCAGGCTGGTCCAGAAAGAAAGCTTAAAGCGCAAAAATAACAATAAAATAGCAAAGAGAAGAAAGAATCCGCTAATGGCATTATTGGTGAGCAGGTTAATTCTGCTGCGAAAATATTTGGAACTATCGTTCCAAATATGTAGGCTAATCCCTTCGGGCAAATAGGTTTCAGGATTTTTTATATAGGCTTCTAAAGTATCGGAAATGGTCAGTATATTTTGTTTCCCAATGCGAAAAATTTTAAGAGAAACGGCTGATTCGCCATTAAAACGGCTCTGGGTGCTGGATCTTTTTATACCATCTATTATCGTGGCAACATCTTTTAGCAGTATTCGCCCACCGTTTTCATCCGAGCGCAGTACGATCTCTTCATAGTCAGCGCCACTAGTAGCTTTCCCCTGAACTCCCAGGGAAATTTTGCCGCTTTGACTATGGAGCTGCCCCCCTGGCGAGTTGAGGGATGAAGTTTGAATAACATGGACGACTTCTGCAAAACTTAATCCGTAGCGCTGCATAGATGACTCAGAAAGCTCAATGGAAATTTCATCAGATCTGATATCAGAAATTTCCACTTGGGTGATTTCTTCTTTTTCCAGTAAATCTTCGCGAATTTTTTCCGCTAATTTTTTAAGCGAGCGTTCGTCCGCTGGGCCGGCAATGATCATTTTGCTGACCAGGTTGCGAATGGCTATTTCCTGAATTAATGGCTTGCCCACATCTTTTGGAAAGCTGCCAATGCCCTCCACGCGAACTCTAATCTTTTCAAGCGTTTCTTTAACATCATAACCAAAATCCACCTTTGCGCGGATGATCGCCTGGTTCTCAGCGGCAGTGCTTTGAATACTTTGTAAACCCTCTAAATCAAAAATAGCTGATTCGACACGGGTAAGCACCGCCTTTTCTACCTCGGTAGGAGAGGCGCCAGGATAAGGAATGGTGATAACAATCATTTCCAGAGAGACATCAGGAACGATTTCTTTGCGCATATTCGGTAGCGATAACATGCCACCAAAAATGATTAACATCATAATTAAATTGGCAGCAACGCTATTTTCTGCAAACCAGGCAATAATCCGATTCATAATACGTCTCCTTATTGCTCGGGCAGAGGTTCAGGCGGTAGAGCTTCATTAATATGAATGCTGGATTTTTTATCTGTGCCTGTCGAAATAATTTTTTCAGTTTCGTCAGCTTCTAACAGACGGGTATCAACTTCGAGAGAGTCATCTTTTTCTGTGCTCGCGGTTGCAAGCTCCATTTGTTGTGAGTCGGATAACAATACGCGCATACCCTCAACCACAACATCCAGTGGTGTCATAATAATATGATCGTTTTCATTTAAACCATTTTTAATATAGATATTATTTTTTCCACGATACAGAATATTCACTTCGCGGATATGAAGACGTTGACTTTTATCCACCGTGAGAACCTGATTACTGTTGCGAACGGCTTCGCGGGGCACAACAAAAATTTTATCAAAGCTTGAGCCTTCAATTTCAGCTTCAACAAATTTGCCCACCGTTAATGGGGGGCGTTGTGGCTGAGCTGGATCATCGGCAAATGGATCTTCGATGTGTGCGATTAAATACATTAAGCGATTTCGAGCATTCACACCGCCTTCGGTGCCTACAATGCGACCAAGCCAGTAAAAAGATGTTTCTCCGTACTCGGCTTTCAGGCGAACGAGAGGATTTTCTTCAGCACTTTTATTACCGTGATAAGGTACATCTATTAGCGTGATTTGGGTGTCGGAGAGGGGTAAGTGAATCTCTGCATTTTCGGTGGCGAAAATTCTGCCCAACTGCATGCCAGGAGAAATATATTGCCCGGTGCCCACCGTTTTATCGAGGACGCGCCCGGAAAAGGGAGCCCGCACCTCAGTTTTTGCCAGAAGGATTTTAACGCGCTCAGTATCTGCCTGTGCGGCATTCAGTTGCGCTTTGGCCTCAGCAACACGAGCCAGACCAACTCTTGTCTTTCCTAAGCGGTTAGTGCGCACATCGGCCTTTACCCTGGCAAGGTTTAATTCTGCCTTGGAGACTTGTGATTTTACTTTCGCCAGGTCAAGCTCGTAATTGACGGGGTCTACTTCAAGTAGTATTTCGCTTTTTTCGAAAAAACCACCTGCAGCGAAATGTGTAGAAATTGACTGCACCCTGCCCTGTACCTCCGAGGTAAGAATAATGTCCGTGCCTGCTTTAATAGTTCCACGGCTGAATACGGGAATTTTTACAGTTTCAGAATGAACTTTTTT
>Ga0209345_10004667_pt1 | contig 13095 bp, 17 predicted proteins | sample Cruoilmetagenom7_FD_187294 | JGI IMG/M metagenome (GOLD analysis project Ga0209345, IMG submission 187294) | Oil polluted marine microbial communities from Coal Oil Point, Santa Barbara, California, USA - Sample 7 (SPAdes) (version 2) | ecosystem: Environmental > Aquatic > Marine > Oil seeps ...
GTAGTTGATGACCACCATCGACATCTGGTTGTAGTCGTAATGTTTGAATCGAGCCATCCCAGAGCCTCCGTCTCCTGAAAATCTCATCAGACCATAGATGAAGAGGTTTTTCTACAGCCTGAACGCCCGGCTCTGCGGCAGGAAAAAGAGTAGGCCATTTTTTGGCCGGAGCTTTTGCCTGTCCGGCAGCAACTGTTTGTTAACAGTTTATTGCCACTGAATTTTGAGGTCTTTATGTGACTGCGCGCAGTCGCGCAGATAGAGATTAATGAGGCTCTGATACGGAAGGTCTTTTTCTTCGGCCAGATTCTTGAAATACGCAATGGTATCTTCATCCAGCCTAATCGTAACCTGCTTCTTGAGCTTCTTGGCGTAAGGATTTTTTACGGAGTCTGAAAAATCGTAATGATCACGCATGCCTATACCCTTCATAAGTCTTTCGCTCTCGCTTATCAGCCTTTCGCGCAGAGATGATTCGAATGGTCTCACCGTCTCGGATCCTCGTCAGCAGCATGCTCAGGATCCGCTATTAGACGACCGAACTCGTCTGTAAAGGCGGTTTTGGCCTCATCGAACGAGACGTCATGCTTCTTTCGATTAGCGGCATCCTTACGAGGATCCCAGTCAAAGGTGAGATGGCTCATGCATTATATTGTAGTTACAATGTAAGTATTTTCAAGGTGCTGAGTCAGATACTGTTAACGCCCGCCATCACACACTCGTCGCGTGGATGGCCTTGTTAGCATTCGTTATCTCATGTTGGCTAAACACTTGAACACCATGCCTGCGCAGCAACGCGACCGTAACCCCAATACCCGAAATCCGGTTACCTGAAAAGCTACCATCGTAGATGAAAGAGCTACCACAAGAAGGACTGGACTCAGCCAGTACCGCTATCTCAATGCCAAGCTTTTTGCACAGTTCCAATGCAATGGAGGCACCTGCAATGAAATCGTCGGTGACCACATTTCCGCCTTTTTCAACAACGTCGGTTTCACCATCTAACACCATGTTCCCGTTACCTTGGAAAATCTCCGCAGGTTTCCTGGGGATACTCATCCCGGCCTCAACTTCCGGGCAGACTGAAACGACCCGCCCCTCAGATACCTACTGCTCGATAAGTTGATCATGTACCGAAAGGCTTCCGCCGTCGTATCTAACCTTTCTCCCTAAAAGGCAGGCACTCATTAATACCTTTCTCAAATTGCCACCTCCGAGGATTGTGGTGCTAACGAGCCTGTCGGATTAGACATTTTGAAATCAAAATCCCGAGCATCGACAGCCCCTTCCTCATTCTGTTAATTGTGACCTGCTCAAATCAGGTAAATATTGCCACTCATTCAAACAGCCGATACTCTTTGGTTTAGGCTATCACAGTCACCATTTAGTAGATTATGACTTAACTCAATGCCTTTATTGCCCCTGTGTCGCAATCTTCTCAAGGTTATGCACCATGCAGTACATCAACCACTGTGCGTTCACCTTGGATTTACCCCTCAGGGTAAACCGATTCAAACCTTTGTTGCTTTCCAGGTTACCGAACACTGGCTCGACTGTTCCCAAGCGCTGACTGTAGATATGGCGGCCCATTGGACTGTCGATCTTCTGCTTCATCTTCTCGATAAAACTGGACAGGGGTTTGCGCTCACCCAGTGCAAAGCTAACCTGACGTCCATCTTGTTGATTAGCTCGGCGCAGGCACTGATGTTTTAGAGAGCAGTCTCGACAGTGTTGGCGGTAACCCTGGAAGCTGATGGTTTCTTGTTCACCTATCACTCCCTTGAAGCGTTTCCACATCGGTTGACCTGCCGGGCAGCGGCAGGTTTCAGTCAGCGGATCATAATCAAAGTCAGCGGGTGTGAAGCGTTGTGCCACCTGGCCACCACGTTCTTTACGCCGTTGTGCCTTGGCTGTCTTGAAGGTTACGGACTCAGCAAAGCGTGGATCGCGTTTACGGAACTGGTTATCGGCAATGTAACCATCGATACCCAAACGATAGATCAGCTTCATATTGGCATCACTGTGGAATCCACTGTCAGCCGTAATCTTGGCTTCACGCAGAATCGATGAGTCTGGTTGTATCTGCCGGAACTGGCGGTGAATCCCCATTAGCATGGGTTCCAGGGTGTGCTGTTCTTGACCAGCGCCATAGGCGTGAGCATGGACGATGATCTGGTGTTTGTTATCGACAGCCGCTACGCCATTGTAGCCCTGAATGACACCTTTCGATGTCTTCATCTTGGCACTATCGGGATCAGTGATATTTCCTTTTACCGGTGTGCCACGCTGACCGAGCCGTTCAGGCGCGGTCGCCAAGTGCTTTTTTATCTTGGCAGAGACCTTTTCAAGTTTTTCAATCTGGGCCTGTTCACGGGCGAGGATTTCAGGCGGTTGATCCTGACGGTCACCTTGCTGATGCGCGGTCATCATGCGTGAAACCGCACGGTCTATCTTAGCTTGTTTACGGTTTAATTCGGCTCGCGTACCACTCCACTCTTTGGCTGCATTAGAGGGTAGCTTGCAGCCATCAATGGCAAACATCTCCCGACCAATCAGATTGAGCCCATCACACACCATCAGAACATGTGTAAACAGCGGCGCGATCACTTCCTCCATGCGGGAGATAAAATCTGCAATCGTGCTGTGATGAGGTTGGCTGTCAGCCGACAGCGCCATGAAAATCACGTTCTCTCGACATGCCTGAGCAATCTTGCGGCTACTGGTGATACCTCGGGAGTAAGCGAATAACACCACCTTAAGCAGAATTGCCGGATCGTATGCCGGAGCACCGTTGACGTCATTGCGATAGCGGGATTCAAACACGCTGAGATCGAGGTCATTATCCACTACGTGGTTCAGCGTATACTCAAAGGTGCCAGGTTGGATCTGATCCGCGAAACGTAGCGGAATCATCTTGGTCTGGTTGTAATCGTAGTGTTTGTACCGCGCCATCCCTTGCTACCTCTGATCTCAAATTCGATTCAGCGATTTTAGCGGATCACTGCGCCACCAGCCAAGAGCTGGAGGACTTATCCGACAGTCTCAACGCCTTGCTTAGCGGGCAATTGAAGCGCAGCGTAAATTGTTCCGCTGCAGCTGATTGTTAAGCTATACCCCATACAACGGTGGTATGGCTTAAACCTTGCATTCAATCAGACAACTATTAAACCGAGTTAGACCCTATTATGAACGAAAAATTTAATATGTTTGATGCGATACGCAGAAATATAGAATTTAACAAATCCAAAGGATTTTCAAATGAAAATAATCTATCTGCACTCTCATTTCTAGAAAAATTTGAGATTATGGGAGACTCTCCAAAAATTGATACACATGCCTAACACCGCCAACACAGGACGAGCGGTAACGAGGTCCAGATGCTTTTACTCAGGATGCAGGGGCTTCTCAGGTTCAACAGCAGAGGCCATCACAACCAGCCGCTGGGTTCCCCCTGCGGTGAGCGCATCAAAGGGATAACAGGTCACCAGTATCAGTCCATCTGGAAAGGCAGTGGGCATCAGCCGGGTAACGGCCGAATCCACCACCTGAATCTGATCAATCTGGTATGTCACATTTCCGTTATGGTCGCTGAGCATCAGAGTCTGGCCTGGTTGTATATTCCTCAAGAAGCTGAAGTGGGTATCTCTGTGTCCGCTGATAATCCGTGCGGCATGGGTCATCGCATGTGCCTGCATATTTTCACCGGGGCCAAAAGCCAGCGAGCTGCCGCCATCTCCGGCCAGTACAATCTGATCAATACCCATATCAGGCACGCTCAGACGCGCAACCGGCCAGTGGTCGGCCCAAGGCCAGGGTTTTACTGCTGTGCCGCTGTCCAGACTTTCGGCCCAGGCATCGGCCAGCAACCATTGCGCCAGCCGTGCTTTTGCAGGAATCCACAGTGCAGTTGAGGTGAGGATCAGACCAGCAGCCACAAGGGCTGCCAGTGTGAGGTTACGGATGCTGAGGGTCATGCACACCACCTTGAACCGGACTTTCTGCGACGCTCCACAATCATGAGGGAAAGTGCTGCCAGCAGTGCGGCAAGTCCTCCGGCGAGGGTCAGCTGATACCCGGTAGCGCCCTGGGCCATTCCCAGATCAAGGCCGTGGGGTTTGGCTACAGGCACCACCAGAGTTTCGCTCTCTTCCTGTTCAGGACGGACAGGTGTTTTATCAACGGCAACCAGGCTGGTGTATGGCGTAACCAAGTGATATTTAAGACCCAGCGCAATGATTTCAGAACGGATCTGTTCTGCGCTGACACCTCTGAGATACCCACGGCGCCAGTCCTGCACCGCACGCTGGGCCCAGTCTGTCATGATACCCCGGGTATTATCCGCCGGTGCCAGTATCAGTGCTTCCTGCCATGCGGCATCACCGGTACGGCCACTGATACGGACTTCGCCTGTGCCGTTTGCCAGTTTCATCGAAACAGCCAGCGGCTCACCGGAGTAAAGGTCAGGAATTACCGATGGCATCAGGTCTTTAATCCCCTCGCCTTCGATCCGGATATCGGTCATTGCTGGTTTTTCCAGCTTGTTGAACAGCGTTTGCATGGTGCTTTCAGATTCAGACGGAGACGCAATATACGTAAAGGTGCCCCGCCCGGCTACTGCGGCCTCTTCCATAAAGTAACTGTTTGGTGCGCTACCGATACCCACGGTGAACAGGCGGGTGTTATTGAGACGGCTGCGGATCAGATCAAACAGTTGCTGTTCGTTGGACACACTACCATCGGTGATAAACACGATCTGGCGCAATCTGGGGGTGTCATCATTGCTGCGAATGCCTGTCAGTGCAGCAGTCAGCGCAGGTGCCATTTCGGTACCACCGCCTGCCTGCAGTGAGTTGATATAGCTGGCGGCCTGCTGACGGCGCTGGATATCGGCTATAACCGGCTGGTTAAAGAGCGTATCGGTTGAAGAGTTAAACTGAATCACGTTAAACGTGTCATCAGATGCCAGCCCATCTATACCGGCCTGCAGCGCTCTGCGCGCGGCTTCAATTGAGGTACCCGCCATGGAACCTGATGTATCAATCACAAAGACCACTTCCCGGCTGAAGCGTGCTGTGTGCAGATCCTGAGGTGGCATCAGCATCAGCAGACCATAGTGTTCATCCCCATGCTGCTCAGAGAAAAACGCAGCCGAAGGTTCGTCGCTTTCCACCGGTGTCCAGTTCAAAACAAAATCACGGTACTCATCCGGTTCATCCGCCAGCAGGCTGATGATGTAGCGGCCATCTTCTGTCTGTTCCTGACTGATCTGATGTGAAGGGCTGTCCAGAGCGCTGAGTCTAAATCCAGGTTGCAGATTAAGGCTGATCTCAACAGGCCCCGGAGTATTGCTGACGGCGGTTTCATCATCACCGATTGTGGCCATCACTGTTTTACGCTCACCCGGCAGTACCTGCCAGCCGCTGTTCAGGGTTGCCTGTCCTTCAACCACACGGCGCACTTCTCCGGGCTGTACCGGGTTATAACGTGGGGTGATCGCCAGCGGGAAACCGGCGCTGAACCGGCCATCTTTCCAGACCAGTGTCTGCTGGTACTCAATACTGATGGTGACCTCGCCACCCGGCGGAATATTGGCAACGGATGTGTGAAACAGGTTGGGGCGGTCCTGCTCGGTGAGCGCGGCGTTCTGTCCCTGAGATTTTGCCTGCTCATAGGTTGCCCGGGCCTGCTCTTTTTCCTGAATATCACCCTCGATGATGCGGTCTCCTATCTGCATTTTCAGGTGATCAACTGCGGCCTCACCTGGCAGAGGGAACAGATACAGTGCCTCTGTCCAGTTATTGGTGGGGTTATGGAATACCTGGGTCACCTGAGCGCGCAGCACAGAGCCTGTAATATCCATGGCCACACGGGTGCTGACCAGCGGCATATCCTGCTTTTGCCCCTGCTCATCACGGGATACCAGGGTACCGTGAGTAACGGCATCAGCAACCGCATTCTGTGCACACCCCATCATCAGACAGGCCAGAATCAGTGGGCGAATTCCCTTGTGTGAAAATGTATGCATTTCTCTTCTCCTCATTAAGATGTGGCAAGTATCTGCTTTCTGCTTGAGGAAAATATGAAGTGAGTGTGAAGTCCTGTTTTTCTGTGAAATAAGAACGCCAGATTACACTCAGGCACAGGTGGCACACATAATGTGTAGTAATGTAAGCGGCTTTACAGTAGCGGATCTGCCAGAGATAATGTGAGCATCTGCACCACTTATGGACCGGCGTTTTAACAGAGGGAACACCATGGCGGTACTGATTGTTGAGGACGAGCCATCTATTGCTGACACCATACGCTATGCTCTGGAAACCGAACGGATGGATAGCATCTGGGTCACCACCGGGCAGCAGGCTCTGGATGCACTCAGCGAGGGTAATATAGCGCTGGTTCTGCTGGATATCGGCCTTCCCGATATGAGCGGATTTGATGTCTGCCGGGTCATCAGGCAGACATCCTCTGTGCCGGTGGTGTTTCTGACCTCCCGCCATGAAGAGATCGACCAGGTGCTGGGTCTTGAACTGGGCGCGGATGATTACATCACCAAACCCTTCAGCCCCCGGGTGCTCACGGCCCGTATCCGTGCCCGCCTGCGCCAGCCTCCGGAAGCTGCGAATATCACCTCTGCCGGCTTCAGTCACGATGCAGATGGCGCCAGAATCACGCTGGATGGTGTCTTGCTGGATCTGAGCCGCTATGAATACCGCCTGCTACTGTTACTGATGAGCCATCCCGGCAGAATCTATTCCCGTGAACAGTTGATGCAACAGGTGTGGGAAGAGCCTGAACGCAGTTTCGACCGCACGGTCGATACACACATCAAAACCCTCAGGCGCAAAATCCGCGACATCAACGAAAACAGCGACCCGCTCAGAACCCACCGTGGTCTTGGCTACAGCTTTGAGGCGGGCGCATGAGCCTGAGATTACGCCTGATTCTGGTGTTTCTGTTTTCAGTGCTGACAGGCCTTGGCAGTGTGGTTTACTGGGTACTCGATGAGCTGGAGCCCCGTTATAAAGAAGCTCAGGAGGAGATTCTGGTCGATATATCAGAAATAATGGCCACTCTGATCGCAAACGAAGGCGTCAGCTTCAGCGAAAGCGGTGGCACCGTGATCGACACACATCTGGCTGAACGGCTCTTTGCAGGGCTGGCCGGCAGGCCGCTAAACGCACAGATTTATGATCTGCTTAAAACCGAAGTTGATCTGAGAATGTATATCACCGATGCCAGTGGCACCGTGATTTTTGATTCCCATTACACCGATACCGGCCGCGATTATTCCCAGTGGCGCGATGTCTATCTGACTCTGCGCGGTCAATATGGTGCCCGCAGCAGCGACGATGTAACCGGCCGTAGTGATACCGAACGGCTCTATGTCGCAAGCCCGGTGCTGTATCGCGGTGATATTATCGGTGTGGTGTCCACCGGAAAGCCCACCCGCAACATTAACCGCTTTATCAGCCACCTGAGCACCAACCTGCTCTGGATTTCACTGGTCGCTGCACTGGCAACGCTGTTGACCGGTCTTGTGATCACCCTCTGGATTACACGGCCTATGCTCCGCCTTGAACAGTATGCCAGAGGGGTTTCCAGAGGCGAACGCCCCGCTCTGCCTGCGCTTGGTCATAATGAAGTTGGGCGTGTGGGTAAAGCGCTTGAAAGCATGAAAGACGCACTGGATGGCAAATCGTATGTGGCAGATTATGTGCAGAGCCTGACGCACGAACTGAAAGCCCCGATCGCCGGTATCCGTGGTGCCGCAGAGCTGTTACAGGAACCGATGTCCGATGCACGGCGCAATCAGTTTCTCAATAATATTATTGAGCAAGGTTCAAGGATGCAGGAGCTGATCGAGCGCTTGCTGAAACTGGCCGCCATTGAATATCAGAGCAGCCTGGAACGACACGACAAAGTCGCACTGAAAGAGCTGATCACAGCAGTCTGCCGGAGCCTTGAAGACTATGCCAGCCGGCACAGAGTCAGCCTTGAATACAGCTGTGACCCTTCCCTGTCCATCACCGGCGACAGTACCCTGCTGCAGGATGCACTGAGCAACCTGATCCGGAACGCCATAGAGTTCTCACCGCCTGAGTCAGCTGTACTGATCGGTGCCATACAAAACGATGGTTCTGTTTACATCAGCGTAAAAGATTCCGGGCCCGGGGTGCCGCCTTTTGCCGAAGAAAAACTGACCCAGCGCTTTTTCTGTCTGCCCCGGACAGATGGCAGCAAAGGCAGTGGGCTGGGGCTGAGTTTTGTTCATGAAATTATGCAATTGCATAACGGAAAGCTGAATTACCACCGCGAAACGGAACCACCAGCCACTGTGTTCTCACTGACACTGCCAGCTGAGTGATGAAATATCTTTTGCGATCTGGCTGAATGCCTTCTGCAATGCTTCGCTGTCTTTAACCCAGGAAGGGATATCCGTTACATAGTAAGTGTAACTGACGCGGGAGATGGTCTGCCTAGCGGTTATGTCCAACGCCTCGCTAATGTGCGCCGCTTACGGTGTCACTTTTGAGCGGCTTGTTAGCAGCTTCAGCTCGCAAACGCTCCACCAGCCAAACTTTAATAATTGATTGTCGAGTAACACCAACTCGAGCAGCTTCGCGATCAAGTGACTCAACTACCCAAACCGGAAAGTCTACGTTAATACGCTTCGCTTCCTGGTTTACCCGCCGTGCGCTCTTGACGTCCAGATCATCAATGATGTCATCTGCACCTTCATCAAATTTCGTGTCAAAATCTTTAGCTTTCATACAACTCTACCTCTCTCTTGCGCGAGCGTCGTACCGAAATAAGACGAATCTTCTCACCTCGATAAGTGATAACAGCAGACCAGTGCTTCATCCCTATAAGACCAATAACCAGGTAACGAGGTTCATCAGATGATTTCGCCCGAACTTCTAGTAGGTCTTGGTCTTCCCATAGCACTTGAGCATCATGAAAGTCGATTCCATGCTTATGGCGATTCGCCTGGCTTTTCTCGTCATCAAACTCGAAAATGTTCATGAGTATAAATTATCCCTTTTTTACTCATTTGGCAAGGTAGGTGGAGGGAGCTGCTAACGCTTGGCTTTGCTGCGTGCCGGAGCGCCAGCGCAGGCGCGTCCGACAACAGCCATTGGTTAAGCTGCTTCGAAGTCCAGGCGATGAATACCATCCAGATTGACTGTGCCGCGAGCCACCCATAGGTCATACATATCTTGCATCGCCAACCAGCTCTCAGGAGTACGCCCGAGAACCTTGGATAGCCGCAAAGACATTTCAGGGCTAATGCCACTATCCCCTTTGAGCAGCCGAGACAAAGTAGAAGGTGAAACGCCCAGACTGGAAGCAAGCTGACGGGAGCTGATACCGAAAGGCTCCAGGTACACCTCGCGAATGAATTCACCCGGATGCGGCGGATTATGCATAGTCATTAGTTATAATCCTCATAATCAAGAATGTAGGCGTTACCGTCCTGGAATTCGAACGTCATGCGCCAGTCGAGTAGAACCATTTCAGTCCTTTGTGACGGAATGATTTAATCATGAGGCAATGATAGCATGTTGCGCATCATGCAACAACAGAGCTTAACGCCGCGCTTTGCGGCTGCTTTGTAGCGCCAGCGGAAAAGCAGTCCGACAACAGTGTCTGTTACAACTTGCCTCAATTGTGGCGCATTGCTACAATTGAGGAAATCCAACTCTGGAGGTACAAATGGCTACGAACAGCATTCGCTTAGATCAAAACCTAATCGAAAAGGCAACTATTATGGCCAAAGCGCTTAATCGAACCCCACCCAAGCAAATAGAACATTGGGCAAAAATCGGCGAAATAATGGAAGATAACCCTGATTTACCCTACGAGTTTGTAAGGCAGGCCATCATCGCGCAGGCAGAACGGGACGCCGGAAAACTGGAGGCCTACGATTTTGGTTAAAGCCACAACTGTATTACAGACCCCTACATTCAAGAAAGCGGTAAAAAAGCTCAAGCCTAATCAGAAAGAGGATCTTGATTTGGCCGTGAAGGAGCTTATGGCCAACCCCAACATCGGAGAACAAAAGAAAGGGGACCTGGCCTTTTTACGAGTCCATAAGTTCAAGATGAACAAGCAACTGACTCTACTCGGCTACAGTTTTGATGATGGCGCTCTTGTCCTTGAACTGATGGCCCTAGGCTCACACGAAAACTTCTACCGCGATCTCAAACGACCAAAATGACGTTGTAACGCCCGCATTTGCGGCTGGTTTGGAGCCCAGCGGAAAACCAGTCCGGCAACATGCGCTTGATACTCATTGAGCCTTCTCCCCAGCCTAGCCAAATTGACTAAGCTGGAAGGCGACCAAACCAAAAAGGAGAAGACCCAATGAACTTTTACAATAGCACTCATCGTCATTATTGTGGAGTCGATTTGCATGCTCGTAGCTTGTATGTCTGTATCCTCAATCAGCAGGGTAAAACCTTGTTGCACAAGGAAATTCCTGCCAGTCCTGATGCTCTGCATCGCCTGATCCAACCCTATCTTGATGATCTGGTCGTGGGTGTTGAATGCATGCATTGCTGGTACTGGGTAGCTGACTTCTGTGAAGAGCAAGGCATTACTTTTATTCTCGGTCACGCCTTATACATGAAGGCAATTCACGGCGGTAAAACCAAGAATGACCGGATAGATTCCCACAAAATAGCGGCATTGATCAGGGGTGGTAACTTTCCTCTGGCTTATGTGTATCCCAAAAGCATGCGCGCTACGCGTGATCTGCTTCGCCGCCGTACTGGATTGGTTCGCCATGGTGCGGATCTAAAAGCTCATGTCGTCAACACCACCAGTCAATACAACCCACCACCCAACAAGGTCAACCTGAAGAACGTCAGTGCTAGAGAGCAACTGGGAAAGACCTTTGATGATCCGCTTGTTCAGCGCAACATTGATCTGGATATGGCGGTACTTGACTGCTATCACCGTGAGCTGAGCCAGGTGGAGTGGCTGCTGGAAAAACAGGCCAAAAAGCATCAGCCGACCTATTACTATCTGTTGAAGACCGTCCCCGGCATAGGACGAATTCTGGCACTGACCATCCTCTATGAGGTTGGCGATATTCGACGCTTTGAATCTGTCCAGAAGTTTGCGTCCTACTCTCGCTTAATCAAGTGCAAAGCCGAATCAGCCGGTAAAACCTATGGCACCCAGGGCAACAAAATCGGTAACGCCCATCTGAAATGGGCTTTTTCCGAAGCCGCTGTGCTTTACCTGCGGGGCAATCCGGGTGCACAAAAATTGTTACAACGCTTTCAGAAACGCATGAGCAAAGCCAAGGCCCTGTCTGCATTGGCTCACAAGCTTGGGCGTGCGGTCTATTTCATGTTAAAGAACGAAAAGGTATTTGATGAACAACGCTTTTTAACGAGTTAGTCACGCAGCAGGATGATGATCGATGTCTAACTGGATCATTACGGAGTGTGCTGAAACCGGGCTTCTGCTGACTGGTCGTTCAGACCTGAAACCCGATTTCTACACCCAACTCGAAGCCCGTCGCTTTGATTATCCGTCCTGCTGGCGTGCATCAATACTCTGAGCGAGTGGGCTTACACCGGCGCTGAACCTGAAACTAACTGGGACTGAAAGGTAACCCGCTGTTTGAATAGGACAGAGGCCGGTTAACCGATGAATGTCTCGGCTTTGGCATCCTGCGTCGCTCTATCGCCTACATCCATGTAGGCGTAGTGCCCCAGACCAACTGCAAGGAGCAATCTGGTCTGGCAGTGGTTAACAACCACGTTAAGTGAGCCTCAAGGCGACCGAAGGAAGTACCCTTGCGGTATTTTTGCTGTAAGTCATTCACAGCCAACGATGACAGATGAAGTAGGATCACTGGCTCAGGAACTTGGTATTGGCCGCTGACGCGGCCAATAAAAAACTAATGCCTATTGACAGGATGAAGGCTCATAGGTGTTATGTGATTAATTTAGAAAGTTAGCAACATATCATTCCACTGCGCTTCGCCATGAGTTGAAGCTGACACCCCTTGATGAATAAACCCAAAGCCTTCGTAAAATTTTACTAAATGATCTTTGCATGTAAGCACCATCCCTTTATGTTTACAGTTTTTACTAAACTTAATAAAGTATTTAGTAAGTGCTGATGCATACCCCTTATTTTGGTATTGAGGATCAACAGCCAATCCAAATACTGTTTGGTACCCACCTTGAGGACAGTGAAGTTTTGCATCAGAGTAAAGTGCATCAGGAAGTTCAGGTGCATTGAATATACAGCCGTTAATATGACCAACTACAATACCATTAAACTCCATTACAAAGAAACATTCTGGAAAAACAGCGAATCGTTTTTGAAAAGATTCTAACGACGCGGCTTCAGATTCAGAAAAACAAATTTCTTCTATTTTTGCCATACGATTAATGTCTTCTTTTACTGCTTGGCGGATTTTGTACATTAGAATTCCTTTTTATCCATTGAGATATTGCAACAAGCTTTGTAACGATGCCCGGCGCACATAACGCAGAGCGCACCGGTGACCTTGACGCAGTGAAGCGGCGATAAGGGCATCCGAGTGACGCGTATGGTTATACACCGGACTTTGCCTTTTGAATCAAAGCTGCCAAGTCTGGTGCTATCGGCATTTTCTTGAAAGGACTGACGTTGGCTCCACCTGTATTTCCTTGTGGCACCAACCCAAAGGCTGTTTTAGTCGCAGCACCAACTATCCGAAAGAGCTGGCCGAGTGCTTCTCGCACAGAATGGTTGCGAACGGCCCAGTGCAGCATCAACACATGTACTTTTACATGCCAATAAGTTGATTCCTGGCCAATCACATGAGCACGCTCCAGATGGACAAATTCTAGCTGCGTATCTCCGGCAAACCTTGCCTGCGCGACGTTCGCGAGCTCCGACTCGACGTAGGGGGCTACTCGCTCTGAAAATCTACGTTGCATACTGACTTCCCGATAGGGGTATAACGAGCCTGTAGAAAAACCAATTTATAGTGCATCAATCTTTCCTCGGTGCTCGATTTGTTCATTTATAATGCCACTCCCTTCAATGTCTGTTTCGGCGCTCTCGGGACTGGCATTTCTTTGTCTT